>JAEEGL010010353.1_pt1 | contig 28423 bp, 27 predicted proteins | sample 9134231 | NCBI WGS metagenome assembly JAEEGL01 (sample SAMN16246548, study PRJNA631951) | gut metagenome | biome: gut microbiome; feature: rumen; material: fiber-attached | host: Bos | place: Iran: Karaj | collected 2018-10
CCTGGCCTGTTCCAGCTGTTTGCGGCAGGCTACCGCATGCTCAAGCCCTTCCTTATACAGTGCGACGCTCTCTTCAAGAGAACTACCTCCCCCCTCAAGTGTTTTAACGATGGCTTGAAGGCGTTCAATGCGGTCCTCAAACGCAAGTTCTTTCGTCTTTTTCATTTTTTTCTCCTTGTCGATTTTTTTTGAGAACGGCCTTTTTCGAAAATGCTGTGGGAAGGCCCGCCTGTGACCGCCGGCGGGAACAAAAACAGTGGCATGGCATCAACAGGCACCCCCTGGACAATAAATCCGAAATGCAGATGGGCGCCGGTGACGCGCCCCGTAGCGCCGGATGTGGCTATGACCTGCCCGCGGGCGACGTGCTCCCCGGCAGAGACGGAAGGTTCAAGAAGGTGGCAATACACGCTGAAAACCCCCTGCCCGTGATCCAGGTAGATGGTGTTGCCGCCGTAATACTGCTCTTCGACAAGCACGGCGGTTCCGTCGGCCACAGCGCGTACGGAAGCGCCTTCAGGGCTGCGCAGGTCGGTGCCCTTGTGCGGGGCGCGGGGCTGACCGTTGAATACGCGGCGCCCTCCGAAGGGGCTGGTTATCCCTCCGGGCACAGGGCGCAGCAGGGGCAGTGACCATCGCTTATCCGTGCGCAGCGCCAGTGCCTGGCTGCTGTGCTCTCTGTCCTGCGCGATTTTTTCCAGGACGTCATCCGGCGGCTGTACGTAGCGCGGGGGGACCTTGAGAATGCTTTGGGGCCATGCGACAGGAAGCGTGCGGATACGGAAACTCTGAGCAGCCGAGCCTGAGCGCACGGCAAGCGGCTGGCTTCCTTTGGAATCCAATGGGACCGCGAGAAGGAACTCTGCCTTCCAGGCTGCTTTCCCGCCAGCGTAGGGGACGGGCATGGCCTCGGCGGCGACCTCGGATCCGCGCCAGGCAACGACTGCGGTAAAAGGAGCGTCTCCCTCGGCGGATACGGGGAAGGCATGCCCCTGGCTGACCTGCCCGGGAACCGTCCAGCGGACGCCTGCCGCCAATGCTCCGGAGCAAAGTCCGGTCAGCAGGAGAAAAGCTGCAAAAAAGACAAGTTTCCGTATTGTCATGACGAGGGCTCCAGAGATTCAACGCGGGCCTTGACGATGCCGTCGCCGATCTGTATGGCGATCTTGCTGCCCATGCGTACTTGGGAAAGGGAATGGAGGAAAGCTCCGTCTTCCGCGAAGGCGAGGGCATAGCCGCGTTTGAGCGGGGCAAAAGGATTGAGCGCGACCAGGCTGGCGTTGAGTGCTTCGATCTGCCGTTCCTGGAGATTGCCGATGCTTCTGCCAAGAGCGGCAAGGGAATCCGACGCTCGCCCGGCTTTCTGCTCCGCATCCGCTAGGATAGAATCGCCCGCGCGGCGGATACGGTATTCCATTTCCTGCACCAGTGGAAAATCTTTCTCAAACCTCCTGGCACTGCCGTGAGAGAGAGAAACAGAAAGCCGTTCCAGGGCCTGAGCGCTGCGCGATATCGTCGCCTTGAATGCGGAATCCATGCGGCGCATGGCGCTTTCGAGAGCGATGCGTTTTTCACCAAGGCGTGCCGTCGGGGAAAGCAGCCTGAGCGCGCGCTCCAGATGCGATTCCGTGTCCTCGAATCCTTCGAGCACGTGATCCATGGATTGAAACAGGGCTTCTTTCAGCCGTTCTGTTTGCTTGAGAAGCTGCGTTTTCTCTGTCCAGAGCAGCTGGGCGGCATGGCTTGGCGTCGCTGCGGCATAATCCGATGCCATGTCGGTGATGCTGAGGTCTATCTCATGGCCTATGCCGGTGATCACAGGAATGGGAGAGCGGCGCGCAGCCCGCGCAACACGCTCGTCATTGAAGGCCCAGAGATCCTGTATGGAGCCTCCGCCGCGGATAAGCACGATGACGTCAGGCGTCCACGAGCCTTCTCCCCGCCAGCTGCCGTGCACGGCGCGCTCCAGGGCATCCACGATGCGCGGAGGTGCTTCCTCTCCCTGCACAGGCGTGGGGAAAATGCGGATTTCAGCGCCGACTCCGCGCTCCCCAGCGATGCGGAGGAAATCGCGGATGGCCGCGCCCTGCGGCGCGGTGACGACGGCAACGCGCCTGGGATTGGGCGGTATGGCCCGTTTGCGTTCCTGGTCGAAAAGCCCTTCTTCTGCCAGCTTTTTTTTAAGCGCCTCGAACTCCATGTGCCAGGCGCCCATGCCATATGGCATGGCATGCTCCACAATGAGCTGGTACTGGCTGCGGGCGGCATAGGCATTAAGCGTGCCGGAGCACAGCAGCGTCTGCCCTGTCTCCATAGCCGATGCGAGGCAGGACCGCGGGCCGTCCTCCCACACCTCTCCCGTCAGGGGGTCGAAGCGCTCATCTTTCTGCCTTCCGCGGAACCAGACGCAGTTGAGGAGGCATTCCTCCTCTTTGAGGCTGAAGTACACATGCCCGGAGGAGGGGCGGGAGAGGTTCGTCACCTCCCCCTGCACCCAGACATAGGGAAAGCCTCTTTCCAGCGTGCGGCGAAGCTGCTCTGAAACCTGCCGCACGGTAAACACCTCCGGGCGCATAGGCTTACTGCCACTCGGCCTGGCGTTTCCAGCCGTCAAGCACGGTATTGTACCACGCCGTGAACTCCTGGCGGAAGTTGTCGGCCTGGAGCGTGGCCTTTTCTCCGGTGCGGCGGTCCTTGACCTCGACGATGCCCTTGCCGAGCCCCTTGCCTCCGACCGTGATCTGGGCGGGTATGCCCAGCAGGTCCGCGTCTTTGAATTTCACGCCGGGGCGCTCGTCACGGTCGTCATAGAGCGTTTCCATGCCCTGCGCAGCGAGGAATGCATCAATCTCGTCGCATTTCGCCGCAACGGCGGCGTTCGAGGGGTCGAGGCAGAGAATATGCACATCGAACGGCGCCAGCTGGGGCGGGAACTTGATGCCGTCGTCATCGAAATTCTGCTCAATGGCGGCGGCGACCACGCGGGAGACCCCGATGCCGTAGCAACCCATGATCATGAATTGCTCCTTTCCGTTCTCGTCCAGGAAGACCGCGTGCATGGATTCGCTGTATTTCGTTCCGAGCTTGAAAATATGCCCGACCTCGATGCCGCGCTTGATTTCCAGAGGCTTCCCGCAGCAGGGGCAGGGATCGCCGGCGACCGCATTGCGCAGATCCGCCCACTGGAGGGGCAGGGCAACATCGCGCCCAAGGTCGAGATGCAGGACGTGGGTGTCCGTGCGGTTGGCGCCCGCGACCCAGTCCGTAGCGCCTTTCAGCTCGTTATCGGCATAGATCTTTTCGACGCCATGAAGCCCGGCGGGGCCGGCAAATCCCGGCTCAGCGCCCGTCATGGCCTTCACCTGCTCCGGCGTGGCGAAAGCGATGTCGTCGGCATCGAGCAGATGCGCGAGCTTAATGGCATTAAGCTCCCTGTCGCCGCGCAGCAGCACGGCAGCCAGCTTGCCATCCGCAACGACCAGAAGGGTCTTGATGACCCTGTCGGCCGGAACGCCGAGGAAAGCGCAGATGTCTTCAATGCTGTGCTGTCCAGGCGTGGGGACGTATTCCATGCCTGGACACGCCGCGCTGCAGGATTCCTCTGGGGCCTTGATGGGGGCACGCTCCACGTTGGCCGCCCAAGTGCAGGCTGGCCAGTTGGTGCAGGCCGCAATGGAATCCTCGCCTGTCTCCGCAAGCACCATGAATTCGTGGGAGAAGTTGCCGCCGATGGCTCCGGAATCCGCTTCGACGGGACGGAAGCGAAGCCCCATGCTGCCGAATATCCTGTGGTAGGCATCCTTCATGGCTGCATAGCTCTTGTTCGCGCCTTCATCGTCGACATCAAAGGAGTACGCATCCTTCATCAGAAATTCCCGGCCACGCATCAGCCCGAAGCGGGGGCGTACTTCATCGCGGAATTTTGTCTGGATCTGGTAGAGGTTGAGGGGAAGCTGGCGGTAGGACTTGACCTCGCCGCGCAGCAGGGCCGTGGTAACTTCCTCGTGCGTGGGCCCGAGGCAGTAATCGCGGTCGTGCCTGTCCTTGAAGCGCAGAAGTTCCTTGCCGTATTTTTTCCAGCGGCCGGATTCCTGCCAGATCTCCCCGGGCTGCACAGAAGGCATGAGGACTTCTATCGCCCCGGCGGCGTTCATCTCCCTGCGGATGATGCCCTTGGCCTTTTCCAGGGTGCGCAAGCCGATCGGAAGCCATGTGTATATGCCGGATGTGAGCTTGCGGATCATGCCCGCGCGGACGAGCAGCCTGTGGCTGGCGACCTCGGCATCGGCAGGGGCTTCTTTTAGGGTGGGGATGTAGTAGCGTGTCCAGCGCATGGCAGTTTCCTTTCTTGTTTATTGTTTGTTGCGGAGCAGGGAGTCGAGTTCCTGGAGGAAGGCAGAGAGCAGGGCTTCTTGTCCTTCGACGGACCGCAGGATCTTTCCTTTCCGGAAAATGACCCCTTTGTTGATTCCTCCCGCTAGGCCGATGTCGGCTTCGCGGGCTTCGCCGGGACCGTTGACAACGCAGCCCATCACGGCGATTTTTATGGGATTCTCAGCAGCGAGCGGATGCGACTGCACGAACTGTTCCACTTCTTCTGCAAGGTGGATGAGGTCGATTTCCGTGCGTCCGCATGTCGGGCAGGAAATGATTTCAGGTCCCCGGCTTCGCAGGCCCAGGGCGCGGAGTATCTCCCATGCCACGGCAACCTCGCGTTCCGGATCCGCCGTGAGAGATACCCTCATGGTATCGCCTATGCCTTCGGCGAGCAAAATGCCCATGCCGACAGAGGACTTGACCGTTCCCCGCATGGGGGTCCCCGCCTCTGTGACCCCGAGATGCAGCGGGTACGCTGCGCGCGCGGCCATAAGCCTGTAGGCTGCTATAGTGTCCATGACCGAAGATGACTTGAGGGAAATTTTAATGTCGTAAAATCCACGCTGCTCCAGTATCCGCACATGGCTGAGCGCGCTTTCGACAAGCGCTTCGGGGGTCGGTCCGCCATGCTTCTGGAGAAGCTCCTTCTCCACGGAGCCGCTGTTGACGCCTACACGGATGACAGCCTTGTTGGCTTTGGCTGCAGAGGCAACACTGTTAACCTTATCTTGTCCGCCGATATTGCCGGGGTTGATGCGCAGCCCCCGCATCCCGGAATCCAATGCGGCAAGGGCAAGCCGGTAATCGAAATGTATGTCGGCGATGAGCGGGACGGGTGAGCGGAGGACGATCTGCTTCAAAGCCGCAGCCGCCTGGGCATTGGGCACGGCAAGCCGGACGATTTCGCAGCCGGCGGCATGCAGCCGGCGTATCTGCGCCAAGGTCGCTTCTACGTCGCTGGTGTCGGTGTTCGTCATGCTCTGGACGACGACAGGAGCGCCACCTCCAATGGCGACCGTTCCCAGCATCAGGGGGCGGGTTCTGCTTCTGTGCGGCTGATCCATGCATTTCTCCGTTGGCAGTGGTGTAACGTGCAAGGCGGCTTTCGGCAAGCCCTGCCTGTAAGCAGGGACGGATCTCCGTTAATAGTCAGTCCGCTCCGTGCTTGTGGGACAGGGAGCGGACTGTTGCATAACGATTGCGGTTGGGATCAGCGGTTGAACGAGCGTGCGTAGAGGTCGACGATGGCGCGGCGTCCGTTCGGCTGGAGGAAACGGGTGCCGGTGGCGGTAAAGCGGCTGTGGGTTATGGCCGGATCGTCTTTTTTCACCCATTCATCGTTGATCCAGCGGAACCATGTATCCTGGGCCTGATCGAAGACCAGCAGCGGCTTGTTGCACAGTTTCGCAAACTCGGCACCCCAGCCTGTTCCGCCCTTGACGGTCTTGTCTTCTTGAATCTCGCCGATGACAATCACCTCGCTTCCGCTGCTGACCTGCCAGCATATGGACTGCAGGACCTTGCGGAACAGCGGGGCGCGTGTGTACTCGCGGCCCATAAGGCGGGAAACATAGGTCATGCTCACATCCTTGAGCACCAGCTCATTCTGCGTAAGGACGCGCACGCCGCGCCTGCGCATGATCTGGTGGCCTTCAAAGCTGTAATTCACTTCCTCTATGCCCCAGGCTTCCGCCTGCGCTCCAAAGAATTCCTCCGCGCCGGTGGCACCGCCGCTGAAAAGCACACACTGTTTTGGGTCAAGCATCTGATCCTCCGAAAAAATATGGTCTGGGGAATAGTTCCCCGTGCAACTGCGCTGGCGGCAGTTTCGCATATTTTCTGGATTTGTCAATTTGCAGGAATGACCCTTCGCTCGTTATTGGAAGAAACGATGACGGTGACGCGCTGACCGGCGTAAATGGCGGGGTCGGTCCCCTGCACAATGACTTCCTCTGCGCCATCGTCATACTGCACGGTAATCTGCAGACCTGTCTGATGGGAGGCAACTTCGCCGACGCCGGCACCGGCGGCAGCGCCGAGAGCTGCGCCGCCAAGCGTGGCGAGCGTGCGGCCTGTGTGATGACCCATGGTGCTGCCGATGACTCCGCCGATGACTCCGCCGACGGCAGCGCCAAGGGTCTGGTTGCCCTGGCGGTTTTCGCTGTTGATCTTGATGCGAGTGACATTTATCGCTGTGGCGGGGAAGGCGGTTGAGCTCTGACGCGCGTCAGCCTCATCGTAATCGTAGCCGCCGAGATTCTTGGTGCAGCCTGACAGAAGGGGAAGGGATATGATCATGGCCGCCGCCATGGCTTTAGCCGCATGTATGTTGAATTTCATGGAAGCCTCCTTATGTTTGGGAAATACGGGAAGGATGACACCGCAAGCATACCCTTACCGGGAGGAATGTCCAGTTAAAGCCTGCCATACAGCCTCTCGGAAACACTTTGAAAGATATGTATCAAAAGCTTACGGACGAAAACGGTTCCGTGCCTTCCGCGTAAAAAAAAGCCCCTCCGGAGAGGGGCGTGGAACCAATGGACAGGGTATGTCTAGCGGCGAGGAGCGCGGGGCTTCGCCTCATTGATACGCAGAGTGCGTCCGCCGAAACTGGTGTTGTCCAGAGCTTCGATGGCAGCGTCGGCTTCGGCGTCTTCCATTTCAACAAAGCCGAAACCGCGTGCGCGGCCCGTTTCGCGGTCGCTGACGAGTTTCACGGAGAGAACGTTGCCATAGCTGGCGAAAAGTTCTTTGACCTGCTCTTCAGTAGCAGCCCAAGGGAGATTCCCAACATAAATAGACTTGGACATGAAAAAAAACCTCTTATAAATGGAAAGGATGCCACACCCTGCACTGGCAAACCAATTGCCAAGAGTGTTATTCGTTTGCTCTTTGCCCTAAAAAGCGTTGCTAGTCAATGGAAAACTGCGCTGCTCCGCATTTTTAATATTAAATTTTCAGCGCCCGAGAATGGCGCCGGCTAATCAGGCCTGCCGGCGCTTGAACAGTTTTTCCAGCTCAGCCTTGCCCAGCGTCACGGCGCAAGGGCGGCCATGGGGACAGAAATCCGGTTCTTCCGTTGCCAGCCACGAGCGCAGGAGCTGCATGGCGTCTCCGGGAGGGAGATCCTGCCCCGCCCGTATCGCCGTCGCGCAGGCATGCCGTATCCATACGGCGTTGAGGTCGTCCTTTTTCCCGGAAAGCGCTTCACGGAGGAATTCCAGAGCGGAGGAGCGGTCCATATCGGGAGGAATAGCCTGCACGGAGCATTTTGAGCCGCGGCAAACAAGCGCAAAACCAAGCCGCTCGAGATCGTCGCGCAGTTCCATGTACCTGGCCGATTCCGCCGAATGCAGTTCCAGGTCAAGGGGAATCAGCAACGGGCGTGATTCCCAGCGGGAGCCGTTGCGCCGGAATTTTTCATAGAAAATCCGCTCATGCATGGCATGCTGGTCCAGGATGATCAGGTTTTCGCTTCCCTGCGAAAAAACAAGGTAGGTGCGGGCGAGCTGGCCCAGATAGGCGAAATCGCGCAGGGGGGCTGGGCGCGCGTCATCGCCGCTTTTCTCCTCCCGGGCGGTGACATCACGCAGGGTCGTCGCCGTTTCTTCTTCGCGCAGGCCTTCACCTGTGCATGTGCCGCCGGGCGGCAGATCTGGCGTGGCCGGCGGAGCTGCTTTTTCCGGAATGCTGCAGAGGGATTCCTGTCGGCCATGCACGGGAGAGGGGAGCTCTTCCCATGATGGTTCCTCCTGGTGGCTGGCAGGCTGTCCTGCATCCATGGGATCGAAAAGGCGCCGTGGCTTTCGCTCCACTATGGGCATGGCGTCCGCCTTGCCCCAGAAACCCAGCGGACGCGGCTGCTGCGCAGCGTGGCTGACGGACCCGCTTTGGGACAGGGAGGGCTGCTGAAAAAAACGCTCTGAGGGAAGCGGCATGTCTTCAAGGGCGGCGCCGATGGCGCGGAGCACGGCGGCAAAGATGTCTTGCTCGCTGCGGAAGCGCACCTCGTTTTTGGCCGGATGGACGTTGACGTCAACCTCTCCAGGGGGCAGGTTCACAAAGAGCACGGTCTGGGGGTAGTCACGGCTCGTGAGCCTTCCCTGATAGCACTGGCGCACGGCTTTCATCAGCAGCCTGTCGTTCACGGGACGTCCATTGACGAAAAACAGCATGCGGTCGGGACGCGGCTGCGAGGACAGTGGGTTGGATGTCAGCCCGCTGAGGTGGATGCCGTTGATCTGCGTATCGAAGGGTCGCAGCGCATCGACGACAGCAGGCGGCCATAGTCTGGCAAGGCGTGCTGCAAGGTTTTGGCCGGCTTCAAAGCGCAGGAGTTCCCGGCCCCCGCTTTTGAGCGTGAAGCCTGTCCCTGGCTGGGCAAGCGCCGTGCGCGAGAAGATCTCAACGATTTTTTTCTGTTCGGAAGCCGGACTCTTCAGAAATTTCAGCCTCGCCGGCGTATTGGCGAAGAGCTCAGCGACTTCAACGCAGGTGCCGCGGTTGAGGGCTGCGGGGACGGCCGGCTGCGCCATGCCGAAAACCACGCTTATGCTGGCCGCTTCCGCCGCCTCCCCGTTTTCCATGAGCGCTGCCGATGTCATGCGGAAGCGCGAGACGGAGGCGATGCTGGGCAGCGCCTCGCCCCGGAAGCCGTAGGAAGCAATCCCGAGCAGGTCGTCAATGCTGGAGATTTTGCTGGTGGCATGACGGAGAACGGCTGTTTCAAGCTGGCTTGAGCTGATGCCCTGCCCGTTGTCGGTAACGCGCACAAGAGACTGCCCGCCATTCTCAATCTCCACGAGAATATCCGTGGCGCCGGCGTCCAGGCTGTTTTCCATCAGTTCCTTGACAACGCTCGCCGGCCGTTCCACGACTTCACCGGCAGCGATCTGGTTTGCCAGTTCCGATGGGAGGATTTTGATTTCCTTGAGCATGTCAGTCCTCTGCCGCAGGGCGGCGCTGCGCTTGCTTCATGACGCGCCTTCTTTCGAGATGTAGGTAAATTTGCCGCCCAACCCAGGCATCGGTTGCGGCGTATTTGATCTGCTGCGGTGAGAGGGACGGGTTTTCCCAGTTGGAGCATTGGGCGCTCTTGCTGATCCGGAAGCCGAGGAGGTTGGCCGCGAGCGTGCGCAGGCCCTGCGCGCGGAGGCCCTGGGACCGCGCAATCGCCGCCAGGTCGACGACGCCGCCGGCGGTAAACGGGTAATGCCGGTTGAGCGCCTTCATGTCGTCATGGATGGCAACGCCAACCTTGAGGTTGTCTGGTGAGGACAAAAGTTCGGCAAGAGCGGCATCGAACGGAACGTGCGTGAGCTGTATAAGGTAGACGCAGTCCACTGCTGCAAGCTGGACAAGCGCGGGCAATGCTGTGTTGCCCTTGCTGAACGTGGGCTTCGTCTCCGTGTCAAAGCCAATGATTTTTTCGTGTCGCAATGCTTCCAGCGCGGCATCCAGGCCCTGCTTGTCCTGGACGATGACGACGTCCCCGTCCCAGGCCTGGATGGGCAGCTGGTTGATTTCTTCCCTGGAAAGTTCGGAGGAGGATGCCTGATTGCTGGATTCCCTGCAGGGGGGCGTTCCCTGCGAGCATGCAGCTCCGTATGCGTGGTTCATAATAGGCCGTCCCTGTAACTACTTTCCGATGCAGAAGCTGGAAAAAATGCTGTTGAGCATTTCATCGGTGCTGTTCAGTCCGGTGATTTCAGCGAGTGTTGCTGCAGCGCTTTCAAGATGGATCGCGCAGATGTCAGGAGGCATATCAGAACGAATCGCCTCTTCTAAAAGCTGCAGATGTTCCAGAGTCTGCCTGAGGATGTGCGCCTGGCGTATGTTTGGCGCAATGATGGGCTCTTCCTCGCTCGAGCCCTCGAGGCATCGGGAGCGGATTTCCTCGCACAGGTCGTCAAGCCCTGTGCCGGTGAGGGCAGAGATGGGAACCACGGGCGATCCGAAAAAGCGTTCCAGATTGGGCGGGATGTCCTCTGCATCCACCTTGTTCCATATGGGGATGCATCTGGTCGGGCCAAATTTGAGAGCAAGGGATTTTTCTTCGGCGAAGATGGCGCCCAGTTCCTGCCCCCTGGTGAACAGGCTCCCGTCAAGGACCAGCAGTATGCAGCGGGCACGTTGTGCAAGCTCCATGCCGCGGCGTATGCCTTCCCTCTCGATGGGGTCATCCGTTTCCCAGCGCAGACCGGCGGTGTCGACCAGGCGCACAGGCAGCCCGGCGAGCACGGCTTGTTCCTCGATATAGTCCCTTGTCGTGCCAGGAACATCCGCGACAATGGTTCGCGGGCTGCCGAGGAGGGCGTTCATCAGGCTTGACTTCCCTGAATTGACCCTGCCGGCGATCACCACAAGCGCTCCCTCGCGCCAGCACTGCGCGCGTTCGAAGCCGCTGAGCAGGAGCTGAATGTCCTTTTCGATGCGTCCGAGGGCGTCGAGAAATTCATCGGCAGGCAAGGCAATGCTGTCCTCATCAGGAAAGTCGATGGCCAGGCAGACACGCTGGCGCAGCCTTTCAAGATGGGCGCGCAGGGATTCGATCCGCTTGCCGAGCAGCCCTCCGAGCTTGGCGGAAGCGAGATAGACGCCTTCGCGCGAAGGCGCCGCGATGAGTTCGGCAACGGCTTCCGCCTGCGAAAGGTCTATCTTGCCGTTCATGAAGGCGCGCCGTGTGAACTCTCCGTGGTCAGCCATGCGTGCCCCCCGCGCCAGTGCGGAATCGAGCAGCGCTGCCAGCACGGCAAGCCCTCCGTGGGCGTGGAATTCGACGCAGTCTTCCCCCGTGAAGGAGTGGGGGGCCTGGAACCTCACGGCCAATCCTTCGTCTACGACCCTGCCGGCGTCATCGAGCATCTGTCCCATGTGGAGGGTGCGCGGGATGAAGCCTGCGAAGCCGCGTTCCAGCGGGCGGAACATGGATTTCAGGATGGCAAGGGAATCCGGCCCTGAAAGGCGCACAATGCCCACGCCGCCTGACCCGGGTGCTGTCGCGATGGCGGCGATGGTATCGTTGCGGGTGCGGGGAAGCGCTTGTGACGGATGGGAAGAATCAGAGCAATGCCCGGAGTGTTTCATTTGCCTAGCTCCGCCTGAATCATGGATGCAAGCGCCGGATCTTCGCAGAGCCGGGCCGCCATCTCGAAATGTGTTTTCGCTTTTTCTTCCTGCTGCAGGTGGTAGCGGTAAATGACCGCCGCGCTGTAGTGCGCAGAAGGGTTGTCTTTCAGCGAGAGTGAGCGCTCCAGCTCCTGAGCCGCCTCCTGCCATTTCTCCATGCCTGCAAGCAGGACGCCCGCAAGATGCGGTGGCCGCGGGTCTGCGGGCGCAGCAATGGAAGCGCGCCTGGCAAGGGAAAGAGCAGCCTCCGCCTTTCCCTGGGAGGAAAGGACGCGCGCTGCGCTGAGCATGGCTTCGGCGTCATTCGGGTTTTCCTGCAGCTTCCTCATGGCGTCCATGAGGGGGGCGTTGCCGGATTCAGCGGGATTTGGCGCGTTCGGGGAAAACTCCTGCCTAGCGCTTTCCTCATGTACAGGGCGAACGCCACCCCCTGTGCACCAGATTATGGCGGCGGCCGCCATGGCGGCCAGGCCCATGCCCATGAGCGCGAGCACCAGGCGCCTGCAGGCGTTATTCATGGTTGTCCTCCAGCTGGGAGACTCGCCGTTCAAGCGATCGCTGCACCGCAGCAAGGCGGGCGGCGTACAGACCGAAACCTATCCAAAGGGCGGCGTTAGCCGCCATGAGCCAAGCAAGTGCCGACATGATTCTACTCTCGGGAAAAGGTTTTCCCCGCCTCGGCGGGAAGATCGTTCGCGTCTTCATACATATGCGTCAGAGTCAGGGCGTCCAGTGTCGCCGCAAGGCGCAGCTGCCGCCAGCGCAGAAGGATCAGGGCGAGCCAGATGCAGAAGAAGGCCGCGACGCACACCGCGGCGGTCACGGCCATTTCCAGCTCAAGACCGCCGCCCTTGGCCGCGAACACGGAAGGATGTATGGAGCGCCACAGCCTCGCAGACAGAAACACCAGGGGCACATCAAGGAAGCCGGCAATGGCGACCACAGAGCACAGCGCCGCACGGCGCCGCTCAGGCATGGGCATGCTGCGCAGCACAAGGCATCCCGCATAGATGAACCAGAGGATGAGGGCCGTCGTCAGGCGGGGGTCCCATGTCCACCATACCCCCCACGAATGGCGGCCCCAGATGGAGCCGGTCACCAGCGTCAGGGTGCAGAAAAGCAGCCCGACCTCGACGGCGGCGGCGGACAACTGGTCGTAAGCCGGCTTTTTCCGCCAGAGATAAAGCACGCTTGCGGTGCACGCTGCGGCAAAGCTGACCAGTCCCCACCAGGCAAGGGGAAGGTGTATATAGAATATCTTTTGCGCCGGCCCCATGACTTTTTCTTCCGGTGCCCACGCAAAAATGAGCCATTGGCAAACGGCCAGCGCGATGCCTCCGAACAAGGCCGCCACGGATATTTTCGGCATATGCATCAGTCTTCTCCGCTGTAGACAAAGGGAAAAAGCAGAAGCCCGGCAGCGATGAACACGCTGTCGAAGGCGGCGGCAAGGCCTGCCCAGCGCAGCGAGCCCTGCAGCACAGGTGTGGGGTCGAGCCCCAATGACGTGAGCCTCACGCCGGCCAGGAGCAGGGGGATCAGCAAGGGGAAGAGGACGATGGAAAGGAGAGATTCCCTTCCCGATTGCCCAACGGACAGGGCGCCGAGAAGCGATCCGAGTGCGGCCATGCCGACGTCGCCAAGCACTATGCCCGCAAGAGCTACAGACCATGCGCTGCTGAGATTTTGCCCAAGAAACACGAACACCGCCGGGATGAAGATGCATTGGGCGCAGGCAAGGGTCACTGCGCCGGCTGCAGCCTTTCCGAGCCAGACGGACTGCGCAGGAGCGGGCAGCAGGAGCAGCCCCAGACGGGCCTTTTCCGTCTCTTCTGCGGCGTAAAGCATGTTGAAGACAAGGACCTGGCAGAATGCTGATGCAAGCCAGAACATGGCAGCGGCGGCCTGTGGGCTGAGCCTGTCACCGGCATCCAGGGAAAGGCTGAAAAGGAAGACGAGCAGCAACCCCAGCAGCAGCGCTTGGGCCACGCCAGCTCCGTGGGAGAACGTCATGTGCATGTCTTTGCGGAAGATGGCAAGCGCGGTTTTCAGCATGACGCAGCACCTTCCTCAATAAGCGTCTTGGCGCGGATGACAAAAAGCCTGTCGGCAATTTTTGAATCTTCCTCGACGTTATGGCTGATCCAAAGAACGGCCGCCCCGTTGCTGCGCGCTGAGCACATCAGGCTGCCAAGCATTGCCCTGGATTCCGGGTCAAGCCCTGTCGAGGGTTCGTCCAGCAGGATGAGCATGGGGTCGCAGAGCAGCAATCGCGCAAGGTTCAGCCGCTGCGCCATGCCGCGGGAGAAAATGCCTGCTTTTTCATGGGCGTTGCGCCGGAGTCCGGTTTTCTCCAGGGCGTCGTCAACGCTTTGGGCTGGATCGGGCAGTCGTGCAGCCCGTGCCCAGAACAGAAGGTTCTCACGGGCGGTCAGGGAAGGGTAGATGAATGTCGCATGTGCCATATACCCAATGCGCGCCTGCTCAACGTTCCTCGTGACGCTGCCTATGTCAGGCTGGGCGAGGCCGGCGGCAATCTTCAGGAGCGTGGATTTTCCCGTTCCGTTAGCGCCCGCGATGATGGAAATGCTTGCAGGATGGAATGCCGCGTCAACTTTCCGGAACAGCAACCGCTGCCCATAGGCCTTTGCGACGCCGGAAAATTGCAGGAATGGCCCGCAGTCGGTCATGCCCTGGCCTCCGCGTCCTTTTTCGCTCCTCGTCTGCGAAGGCCGAGAAATGGCGCCAGACTCATAAGCGTGGCACCGATCCACAGCCAGTTGACCCCTGGGTTTGCGCTCATCCGCAGCACGGCGTTTTGTCCGTTCATGCCAAGAAGGGTGGCGTAAAACTCTGTGCCGAGGGAGGGGCATGTAGCTGCTTCCGAGAAGGCTGAACGCTTAAACTTATCGTACAGGCGGCGCTGGGCGGAAACAGTCCCGGCGTCCTTCCCGCCTCTGGTGAGCTTCAGCTCTGCCTCGATAAAGGAATAGTTCTCCCCTCTTCCTTCATACATCTGCGAGAGCGTGGCCACATAGGGGCCGATTTCGATGGATTTCCCCGGAGCAAGCTCCGTTTCCACTTCCTGCTTGTAGGGACCTGAAAATGCAATCCCCAAGGCGATGATGCCAACGCTCGCATGCACGAGGCAGGCCATGGCCGAAGGTAGCCAGGAGCGGATACGCTTTTCAGCGAGAAGCAGCACGGAGCCGACAACGATGCAGATCCCGAGCGCTGCCGCGATCAGCGGCATGGCTTTGGTGATGCCGGCGGCCCACAGCAACCCGAGGGAGAGTAGAAGGGTGGAGCAGATAGCGAGAAACCCTTTCCATGTCCGCAGGCCGCCCTGCCACTTCATCCACGGGCAGACAGAGAGAAGAGCCAGCATAACGCAGAAGAGAGGAAGGCAGACGTGGTTGTAGAAGTGGGCGTCAAGGCCGACGGGCCGTTCTGCCCAGATCCGGCTGATCACGGGCCAGAGCGTTGCGGTGAGGATGAGGATGGACAGCGCGATAAGCAGCCATACCGTCATCACGACAAAGCCTTCGCGCGTTTCCAGGCCTTCCAGGTGGCGGTCGCGAGGACCCTTCGCCTGGAGGGCCACGATGCATATCACGATAAAGAAGGCCGATGCGAAGGCAAAGAGAAGCGGCCCGACGTTCCCTTCACCATAGCCATGCACGGAATTGACCACGTTGCCGCGGACAAGCCATGTGGCGAAGAACGCGGAAACTGTAGTCAGGCTTATGAGAAAGATATTGGTGCGGTGCAGCTTACCGCGGCGCTGTTCAGTGATGCCGGTGTGCAGAGCTGCAGTGCCGATGAGCCATGGGATGAGGGAAGCATTTTCCACGGGGTCCCAGGCCCAGTATCCTCCCCATCCCAGTTCCATATAGGCCCACCATGCCCCGAGGGCTATCCCGGCGGAAAGGAACAGCCAGCCTGTGAGGGTGAAGGGACGTGCTGCGTCCAGCCAGTGCTGCTCTTCCTCGCCGGGGTTCATGGCCTGGGCGAGCGCCAGGCAGGCAGGTATGACAAAGCCACCGTACCCTAGGAAGAGCAGCGGGGGATGGAAAATCATGCCGGGGTTCTGGAGCAGAGGGTTAAGGCCTTGCCCGTCGGCAGGCACGGAGGGAAGGATGGTGAAAGGGTTGTTCCGCGTGCAGAGCAGAAGGGCAAAAAAAGCCATGATGCACAGGAAGAACGTCAGGAACCAAAGCTTCGTGCCGCGGGAAAGCTCCCTGTAGGTGCGGGTGCATAGAAAGGCTGTCCCGCACAGGGAAACCATGAGGGCCCAGAACAGGAGAGAGCCAGCTTGTCCTGCCCAGAACGCCGTCAGGCGGTAGAAGAGGGGAAGCGCCCTTTCCGTATAGCTGGCAACATAGTCCAGAGAAAAATCGCATCCTGCAAGCGCGCTGACAAGCATTGCGGAAGAAACGACAAGGCAGAGGGAGATCAGCCTTTGGGACCATTCAAGGTAGCGCAGGTCAGTGTGCTTCTCCTGCCAGAGCGAGGACAGTCCGATTCCTCCCCCGGCGAGCGCACCAAAAAAAGCCATGAAAAGCGCGATAGTTGCGGCAAGATACATGCAGGCTCCGGGACAGCGCGCGGAATGGCAGGGATCAGGCGTCGCGCCCGGCCTGTTCGCGGTTGGATTTTTCGTATTTGGAAGGGCATTTGGTCATGAGCGCCTTGGCATGGAAACTGCCGTTGTCCATGCCTCCCTCCACGATGACTTCCGCTCCACGTTCGAAGGTGTCTGGGAGAGCACCCTTGTAATCGACCGTTATTCCCTGCTCCGGATGGTCAAGATCATGCAGGGTGAAGCGTGCGCCGAGCCCGTTTTGCGGCTTGACGATGTCGCTCCCGGCGACGCCGAACAGCCTGGCGGTCCGAAGCTGGTCAGCAGGAAGGGTGAGTGCTTCGGACACGTTGAGGTGGTACACGCTGTTTTCAAAAAAGGCTGACCATGCCAGGAAGGCAACGCCTCCGAAGAAGAACATAAAAGCCAGCACGTATATGAGGACATTCTTTTTCTGTGCCATCACTATCTCCAAGCAAACGCCAGCGAATACAGCGCTTCGACCGGGGAAACAACGCTGTTTCATGGTTTGGCGTGCAGGGAGTATGCCAGATTCAACACCGGCATGCAAGCGTCAGAAGGCGGCTTACGCAGGGTGCTCCGTGTCCTGGCGCGCGCCTACGGTGGCGCGCATGCGCCGTTCCCTAGCCAGCTTACGCAGATCGGCCGTCATATCGGTTTCGTCCACGATGTCCGCCCCGATGATGGCCTCCATGACGTCTTCCAGGGAAATGACGCCTGCAAGCCCGCCGTACTCGTCAAGCACCGCAAAGAGATGCTGGTGGAGCTTGAGAAACTCCTCCAGCGCCTTGTCCAGGGTGATGGATTCCAGAATAAAGTGAATCGGCTGCATGAGGTCGCGGAGCTTCATGTCATCACGGCCTTCATCGAGCAGCCTGAGCACGTCGCGCCGTAGCGCGTAGCCCACGATGTCCTCGTTGTCTTCGGCGTAGATGGGGATGCGGCTGAAGTTCCAGAATGCCGGCTCGTTGTGCGCCTGCTCGAGGGTATGCTCCTCGGAGAGGGAGAACACGACGGTACGCGGGGTCATGACGTCGTGCACGCGCTTTTTGTCGAGCTCCAGCACGTTGCGGATGAACTTTTCCTCGTAAAGCTGGATGGCTCCGGCCTCACGCGAAATCCTGGCCATGGCGTTAATGTCGTCCTCTGTAGCGTCCGGAGCGGTTTCCTTCGGCGTGATGAGCCGGGTCACCTGGCCGGAAAGCCACGTGAAGGGCAGCATGATTTTCGTGAGGAGCAAAAGGGGCAGGGCTAGCACCCGACCGATGGGCTCGGGGTAGGCGACGCCAAGGGTTTTGGGAATGATTTCGCCGAACAGGAGCACCAGCACCGTGAATATGGCCGCGAAAAGCGGCAGGGAGGATGCGCCGAAGCATGCGGCGGCGAGCGCTCCGGCAAGGGACGCTCCGGCCGTGTTGGCGATGGTGTTCAGCGTGAGGATGGCGGAGATGGGCTGCGCGACTTTGCTGCGCATGGCATACAGGGCAAGCCCGGCACGAGATTCTGACTTGCGCATCTTCTCGAGGGTCGTCCAGGGGATGGAATAGAGCATCGCCTCCAGCATCGAGCAGAGCGCGGAGATGGCGAGGGCCAGCAGGACTGTGATGACAAGTGCGGTCATAGCGGGGTATCAGAGCACGGCGCCGCTCAGGTCTCCGCCCAGGGTGCGCGGCAGGCGCAGTGAGCGAAGGAGCGCCTCGGAATTCTCTCCGGAGAAAATATCCTCGCTTGGAGCATCCATGGCCAGTGTGAGCACGCTGTCCGCCTCGCTGACAAAGCGTATGTCAAGAGATGTGAGGATCTCCTCCGGGACTTCGGCAAGGTCTTTGCGGTTGTCGTCCGGCAGGAGCACTGTCTTCATGCCAGTGCGCTGGGCAGCAAGGAGCTTTTCACGCAGGCCGCCGATAGGCAGCACGCGCCCGCGCAAAGTGAGCTCCCCTGTCATGCAGATGTCACTCTTGACGGGGATGCCCAGCAGGGCGGACGCCAGGGATGTCGCCAGCGTGATCCCTGCTGAAGGACCGTCCTTGGGGACTGAGCCTTCAGGAACATGGACATGGATATCCACATCCTTGTAAAAGTCCGGCCGCAGACCGAGACGGCTGGAGCGGGAGCGGATGTAGGAAAGAGCGGCATGGGCGGATTCCTTCATCACGTCGCCAAGCTTGCCTGTCACCTGGAGCTTGCCGCTTCCAGGCATGACGGTGCTTTCTATGTACAGCAGGCATCCGCCTGCGCCGGTGTACGCAAGGCCGGCGGCGACGCCAGTCAGGGCGCGTGTCTCGCGTTCATCGTTATGATATTTGCGCACTCCGAGGAATTTTTCAAGATCTTCCGTCGTGATGTTCATGCATGCCTGTTCCGTGGCGCCGCCCTCGACGATGCTGATGGCGGTCTTGCGGCACAGAGCGGCGATTTGCCGCTCCAGGTCACGCACGCCGGATTCGTGCGTCCAGGAACGGATGATCTCTTTAATCGTTTCATCCGTTATCTGCATGTTTTCGGGGAGCAGTCCATGCTGTTTCCATTGCCTCGGGAGAAGGAATTCCCGCGCGATATGCAGCTTTTCTCCTTCCAGGTAGCTGGGCAGCTCCAAAATCTCCATGCGGTCAAACAGCGCTGACGGGATGTTCTGCGCGGAGTTCGCCGTCGTGATGAAGAACACCTGCGAAAGGTCGTAGTCCAGGTCGATGTAATGGTCGTTGAACGTTGAGTTCTGCTCAGGGTCAAGGACTTCCAGCAGCGCGGAGGCGGGATCCCCCCTGAAGTCGACTGTCATCTTGTCGATCTCGTCAAGGCAGAACAGCGGGTTGTTGTACTTGGCGCGTTTGAGGGCCATCAGGATTTTTCCCGGCAGGGCGCCGATATAGGTGCGCCTGTGCCCGCGGATTTCTGCTTCGTCACGGACGCCGCCCAGGGAAATGCGCACGAACTCCCGTCCCGTGGCTTCGGCGATGGACCGGGCCAGAGATGTTTTCCCGACGCCTGGCGGCCCGACAAGACAGAGAATGGGGCCTTTTAATCCCCCTGACAATTTTTGCACCGCCAGGTATTCCAGAATGCGCTCCTTGGGCTTTTCAAGCCCGTAATGACCGCTGTCAAGAAGTGTGCGGGCTTTTGCCAGGTCAATGTCGATGGGCTTGAGGTCATTCCATGGCAGATCGAGGATCCAGTCGATGTAATTGCGGACAACGATGTATTCCGAGGATGCGGGCGCCATCTGGTTCAGCTTGTGCAGCTCGCGCAGGGCGTGCTCACGCGATTCCTCAGGCATGTTTTTCTTCTTGAGCTTTTCTTCGAGCTCGGCATGCTCCACCTGGATGTCGCCATGCCCCAGCTCAATATTAATGGCCTTGAGCTGCTCCGTGAGATAGTATTCCTTCTGGTTCTGCTCCATCTGGGCCTTGACACGGTTCTTTATGTTCCTGTCAAGCCCTGCGGAAACCAGTTCTCCTCCGAGCAGATTGTATGCCATCCGCAGGCGGCGGCCGCCGTCCAGGACCTCGAGCAGCTCCTGTTTCTGGGCGGTACTTGCCTTGAGCAACGGCGCGGATGCGTCGGCGAGCGCCCCCGGATCTTCAATGAGCGTGAGCGCAGTAAGCTGTTCCGGCGAGATCCTCCTGCTCTGCCTGCTGAGATCCCCCAGCGCGTCATGGAACGCTTCCACGACAGAAGGCAGTTCCTGATCCTCTTCCAGGGTCTCCTCAACGCGAGAGGTAGTCAGCCGGGGAAAGGCACGGTCTCCGAAAGGCGTTCCGTCAAGCGGAATCCAAGATGCTCTGTACAAGCCGTCGCAGAGTACCCTGAAGGTCCCGTCGTTCTGGCGCTCAGCGCTCTGGATGCGGCTCACAACGCCTATGTCGCACAGGTCTTCCGGACCGGGACGCTCTACGGAGGAATCTTTTTGGGCGATGAGGAAAAGGAGCCTGCCGTATTCGGAAATGGCATTGCTCACAGCGCTGACCGAGGCGGGCCTGCCTACGTGGAATGTCATCAGCGTGCGCGGGAACATGACCACTTCACGCAATGGCAGGATGGGTAGTTCCAGTGGGGATTCAGCCATGAGGATTTCCGCTCGCTCCATACTGTGTTCCTCGCGCAGGACCGGATGGTGAGGCCCTGCTGCTTCTTGGGAAGAAAAACGCGCCCTTTAGCCGCGTGCCCCCGCATGGGACCGCCAAAGGGACGGAATGTTGTTTTCAGGAAAAGACAGGCTGTCCAGTCTCTTCAATGACGGCGCGGGTGATGCGGCACGTTCTGTAATCTTTCTTTTCGGGGAGCTCGTACATGATATCAAGCATCACGCGTTCCAGAACGCTGCGCAGGCCGCGGGCGCCAGTCTTGTTTTCCAGGGCCTTTTCCGCAACGGCATGAAGCGCGTCGTCATCAAACTCGAGCTCCACACCGTCCAGGCTGAAAAGCTTCTGGTACTGCTTGACAAGGGCGTTTTTCGGCTTCGTGAGCACGTTGATGAGATCGTCGGCGCTGAGTTCCTCGACGTGGGTGATGACGGCGATGCGCCCGATGAATTCTGGAATCAGACCGAACTGCACCAGGTCCGTGGGGATGATCTTGTCCAGAAGCTCACTCAGGCTGTGGTCTTTCTTGGGATCTATACGCGCGCCAAAGCCCATGCTGGTGCCACGCGTACGCTGTTCAATAATCTTCTCCAGCCCGATGAAGGCACCCCCGACGATGAACAGGATGTTTGACGTGTCCATGCGTATGAATTCCTGCTGGGGATGCTTGCGACCGCCCTTTGGGGGGATGTTGGCCTCCGTGCCTTCGATAATCTTCAGCAGCGCCTGCTGCACGCCTTCGCCGGATACATCCCTGGTGATGGACGGCCCGTCGGCCTTGCGGGATATCTTGTCGATCTCATCGATGTAGATGATGCCTTTACACGCCGCATCCAGGTCGTAGTCGGCGTTTTGCAGCAGTTGGACAAGGATGTTCTCCACGTCCTCCCCCACGTAGCCGGCCTCGGTGAGCGTCGTTGCGTCAGCGATGGCAAAAGGCACATTGAGGATGCGCGCCAGGGTGCGGGCGAGGAGGGTCTTGCCGCTGCCGGTAGGTCCGAGCAGCAGGATATTGCTTTTTTCCAGCTCGACCCCGCCAAGCTCTTCCGCGTGGAAAACCCTCTTGTAGTGGTTGTACACGGCAACGGAGAGGATTTTTTTCGCCTTTTCCTGCCCGATCACGTATTCGTCAAGTTTGGACTTGATTTCCCGCGGGGTAGGCAGGCTTTGCGCTTCAATGGGGTGTCCGCCGGAGTCCTGACCGCCTTCCGCTTCTTCCATGAGGTGCGCGCAGGCGGCGATGCACTGGTCGCAGATATTGGCATCGCCCTGAGACACAAAGTTGCTCGCGTCGGACAAAGGACGCCCGCAGAAGGAGCAATGGGGTTCTTTAACGTGTCTGCTCATGAGAGTCCCGCTTACGCCAAATCCTTGCGTGATGTGAGGATGCGGTCGATGATGCCGAATTTCAAGGCTTCCTCCGCGGAGAGGAAATTGTCGCGTTCCGTGGCGGCTGTGATCTTCGCGGGCGTGGTGCCGGTATTCTTGGCCAGCAGGGAGTTGAGCAGCTTCTTCAGCCTCTGCCCTTCGCGCACATGGATGTCCAGGTCGGTGATCTGACCCTGATAGCCGGAAGAAGGCTGATGGATCATGATCCTGCTGTTGGGCAGGGAATAGCGAAGGCCTTTTTCCCCGCCAGCCAGGAGAAAGGCGCCCATGCTGGCGGCCTGGCCGATGCACAGCGTGGATACAGGCGAAGATATGAACTGCATGGTGTCATAAATAGCCATGCCAGCTGTCACCGAGCCGCCAGGGCTGTTGATGTACATGCTGATCTCCTTCTCTGGATCCTGGGATTCGAGGAAGAGCAGCTGTGCGCAGATGAGCGATGCCGTTGCGTCATTAACCTCGTCGCACAAGAGGACGATGCGATCTTTGAGCAGGCGGGAATAGATGTCGTAGGAACGTTCCCCGCGCCCGGTGTTCTCGATGACAAAGGGTATGGTCGTCACGATGGCTCCTTAATAGACGTGTCCCCGGCGACCCGGGGACACGGGAAACATGCGGTATGCTTAGTTGGCGCTGGCTTCCTTGGAAGTCTTCTGCGCCTTGTCGAACATGAGATCCATGGCCTTCTGGTTGAGCATGCGGTCGCGGATGGAGGCAACTGCGCCGTTGCTGTACAGGGCGTCGCGCAGCTTGCGGAAATCCTCGCCGTACTGGCTGGCCATGCGCATGATCTGGTAGTCAACTTCCTGAGCGCTGACCTCGAGCTTTTCGCGCTGGGCCAGGGCAGCGAGGAACACAAAGGCGCGGGCGCGCTCTTCACCCTGCTTGCGGTTTTCTTCCTGCATGGTCTTCACGCTTTCTTCGACGGCGTCCTTTTCGAGACCCTGCTGCTGGAGGTAGCTGCGCAGCTCGTTTTCATATTCTTCCTGCTGCTCTTTCACGACGGTTTCGGGAAGAGGGAATTCAAGCTTTTCCAAGCAGGAGTCCAGCAGTTCCTGTTCGGCCGCGGAACGCGCGGAGGACGCCTTGGTGTGCCCCGCCTGATCGGCTATGGCCTTGTTCAAGGACTCAACGTCCTTGAAGCCGGCCTTCTTGGCAAACTCCTCGTCGAGCGCAGGAAGGATCTGCTTCTGGATTTTGTGCAGTTTCACATGCAGGTCGGCCGTCTTGCCGCGCAGTGAGGGGTCGGGATGATCCTCTGGGCACGGCATGGATCCGCTGCCTTCTTCGCCGGGATGGAGCCTGCGGATGATGTTGTCCAGCTCGGAGAGCTGCTTTCCTTCCTCTGGCTCGGTAATCTGGACGCTGTATGCGCGGACCTTCATGCCCTCAACGGGCTTTCCTTCCACTTCCCCGTCAACGTCGATGGTCACGATGTCGCCGTTTTCCGGCAGGCGGACGTCAGTAACGTCTTCAAGAGTGGCATAGCGCCTGCGGACGCTGTCGGAGAATCTTTCGATGTCTTCAGGCGTAGCCTCGGTGGGCCCCATGGCGACGCTCAGGGCTGTGAGGTCTTCGGGGAGTGCTATTTCGGGAAGGGTCTCGAATGAGAAGCTGAAATTGAGGTCTTTGCCGCGGGCAATGGGATCACCGTCAAATTCCAGCTTGGAAAGAGGCTTCAGGTTCTCCTGTGCGAGGATATCCTCCACCTGCTTGTTGACCAGCGATTCGGAGGCGCGTGCGTACACTTCCGCGGTGAGCCTTTTTTCGATGACGGCAGCCGGGGCCTTGCCCTTGCGGAAGCCTGGCAGCGTGACGCCGGCTCCCACCGCTTTGGCTGCGGCGCTGAGCGCGGAATTCACTTCTTCGGCGGGGACGGAAACGCTGATTTTGCGTGAGACCGGGGACACAACTTCAATGCTGTGGGACATGACGGTGGAACTCCTTATGAATGGATCCGCGCGGGAAACGGCGGTAGTATGCTTTCGTGGTGCGAGAGGAGAGGTTTGAACTCTCATGGATTGCTCCGCTGGATCCTAAATCCAGTGCGTATGCCAATTTCGCCACTCTCGCAAAAAAACAAGTAGTATATGATAGCGCAGATTTTTGCCATAGGCAAGCGTTTACCCGTTCGCCTGGCAGGATGCGCCTAGGATGCGTGCAGCCTGTGCTTCAGCCAATCTTTCATAGTTTCCGAGGGCATGAAGACGCCCTTGAGGGCCCCGAATTCATCTTCCAGGTTGCCTCGCAGCTCTTCCGGCAGGGGCAAGATCCACAGGTCTTCCGTTGATTCGGAATTGCGCATGACGAGACGCAGCGTCGGCTCCTTGGTCCAGTTGTCCAGGACGAAATAATAGGCGAAGTCGTCTTTCGATCGCACGGGCGGGTGCTCGGCGCGCCAGTCATTGTTGCCCCATTCCAGATACAGGGTGACGGCATCTGTGGGATCAAGATTCCATTCTATGGGAAGGCTGCTGAATTTTTTCAGGTCTTCCTCGCTGCTGTACTGCATGATGTTCCTCATATGGCGGTGTAGAGGCAGATAACTAGATATCGCACGCTGGATTGTCAAGGGGCGGGCACGGAAGAAGCTCACAAAACAGCAAAAAGCCCGTCTCCTTCCGATATGGAGGAAGACGGGCTGCAAAGGCCGGACAGGCAGATCAGGCAAAGCAGTCGTACTGTGCGAGCAGGGTGCGAAGCAGGTTCACGGTGCTTTCGGAAGCAGCGCACAGAGGCAGGCGCATCTCGCCGGTCATGCGCCCCATGAGCGTAAGGGCCGTCTTGCAGGGGATGGGGTTACTTTCCGCGAACATGGCGCGGTTCATGGGCTCCAGGCGGAAGTGCAGGCGGCGTGCCTCGGCGTAATCGCCCTGTTCACAGGCTGCAGTGAGCGCCGACATCATTGCAGGCAGCACATTGGAAGTGACGGAGATGACGCCCTTGCCGCCAACAGCGTAGGTCGGCAGGACGGTGAAGTCATCGCCGGACAGCAGGATGTAGTCTTCCGGGCACTGCTCGAGGATGTTGGAAATCTGGACGAGGTTGGCCGTGGCTTCCTTGCAGCCGATCACGTGCGGGAGCTCGCGCGCCATCCGGGCCTGCGTGGCCGGCAAGACGTTGGATCCGGTGCGGCCGGGCACGTTGTAGACGAACATGGGCAGGGCTACTTCGTCGTTCACGGCTTTGAAATGCTGGAAGATGCCTTCCTGGGTGGGCTTGTTGTAATACGGCGAAATGAGCAGAGCGGCGTCCGCGCCTGCGTTTTTGGCGAACTGCGCTAGGCTGATTGCCTCGCGGGTATTGTTGGAGCCTGCCCCGGCAATGACAGGAATCCTTTTTTTGACCTGGTCGATGCAGATGCGGATGGCGGCTTCATGCTCCTCATGGGACATGGTGGCGGATTCCCCGGTTGTGCCGCAGGGCACGACGCCGTTCACGCCCTGTTCTATCTGCCATTCAATGTGCGCGCGGTACGCTTCTTCGTCTATGGTTCCGTTTTTAAACGGCGTGACCAGCGCTGTGATGGTTCCGTGAAACATGGTTCCTCCATCGGTGTCAAATATAAAAAAAGTTTATTCCGTATCCGCCCCTGGGCGGGGCCGGCATATCCTTGAATCCATGGGATGAGGCCTGCATGGAAGGCGGCACACCCCAGTAAGGGGCTTTGCCCGCAGCAAGCCCCTCCGCCTCTTGTGACATTGACGAGGGCTTACGTCAAGCCACGTGCATGATGGTACAAGCAAAAGGCGCGTTATGCGTTAGACCGCACGCTGTCCCAGACAAAGCGTATATAAGGATGCATCACTGCCAGTGCGCGCTCCGCATCCATTGGCAGCTCGGCGCCGGCGGCGTTGCGATGCCCGCCTCCTCCGAACTGCGCAGCCACGGCACGCACATCATCTTCCCCGGATGAGCGAAGGCTGGCTTTGGTGCGCACGGTCCCGTCCCGTTCCTCTTCCTTAAGCAGCAGGACGACGCGCACGCCGGCAAGGCGGCGCAGCTGATCCACAAAGCCTTCGGCATCGTCCTTAGATGCACTGCATTCCCGCAATGCATCCAGTGTGACGAGTGCTGCCGCGAGGCGGCCGCCGTCAAGCAGGCGGGCGTCGCGCATCAGCCGTCCCCATAGGCGGAATTTCGGCTCTTTCCACTGGTTCTCAAGGCAGTTGTGGAGCCGGTTGATGTCCAGCCCGTTCTCCCGCATTTCCGCCGTCAGCCGGAGGGCGCCTGGGGTTGTGTTCCCATGGGTGAAATTGCCTGTGTCCGTGGCGATAGCCACATACAGCGACTGCGCCAGGGCGCCTGCCAGGGGCACTCCCGCGGCCTGGGCGATGAGCGCAGTCATTTCCCCTGTGGAAGACATGGATGGGTCATTCCAGTTCGCCGCTGTCCCGAAGAGCGGGTTGCCGGGATGATGGTCGATGTTGACGGAAGGCACGCGGGCAAGCATTGAGGCTATGGCGCTGCCGGCACGCGAAGCCTCGCCGCAGTCCATGACGGCCACGAGGTCGGGGTCGCAGGGCAGCTCCTTCAGGCTGTCCAGCACAGGGCAGGGGAGAGGAAGGAAGCTCAGGAAAGCGGGCATGCCGTCGCCGTTGTAGACAAGGGCTTCCGCGCCGCGGGCGCGGAGGATCCATGCCAGCGCGAGGCAGGAACCCATGGCGTCGCCGTCAGGGCGCAGGTGCGAGGCGATGAGCACGCGCCTCGCCCCGGACAGGGATGCCAGAACTTCAGCAGGAACGGGAGAAAGTTTAGTCGTCATAAAAGAACTCAAGATTGCTGTAGGTCATCTCTTCTGCGCATACGGCTTCCATCATCAGCAGGCATTTATCCATGCGCGACTGCATGTGGCGTTCGCTGTTGCTGATCGAGACCACTTGCAGGCGCAGCCTGCACAAGGATTCTTCGGTCCCCGCCTCGGCGATGGCCACGTTAAACGTATTGCGCACTTTCTGCTTGAGGCTGTTGGCCACGCGCCTCTTGCCCTTGAGTGAATCATTGCCGTGGAGAGCGTATTCTACCGTCAATACTCCTATGACCATGTTCAGGGCCGCTTTGTCACGAGCGGTAATCGGAATTTAAGGTTACGTAGTCGTGGGAAAGGTCGGACGCCAGAAGGCGCGCCGTACCCGGCCCTTCGCCCAGGGAAATGTCAAGCGGCAGGTCCGTATTTTTCAGGGGCTCTTCCAGCAGGGCGTCAAAATCCTGGTCTGTGGGCCGTCCTTCGCTGAACAATTCCACGCCGCAAAGCGTGACCGTGAGATCCATGGGATTGAAGTCCGCGCCAGAGCGTCCGGCCGCGGCCACGATCCGTCCCCAGTTGGGGTCTCGGCCGAACATGGCTGTCTTGACCAGCTGGGAATGCCCCACCGTGCGGGCCACTTTTTCTGCATCGGCATCACTTTTCGCGCCTGTCACGCTGATGTGCATGACCTTGGTCGCACCTTCGCCATCCCTGACCAGCATGTACGACAGCTTCCCCAGCACGGTGGTGAGGGCCCCCTCCAGCATCTTCAGCTCGCAGCCCTGCACCTGCACGCCAGATGCGCCGTTGGCCAAGCCGAACAGGGAGTCGTTGGTGGAAGTGTCTCCGTCCACGCTCACGCGGTTGAAGGTGGCGTTGACCGCCCGGCGGAACATGGCGCTCCATGCTTCCGCGGGTACATCGGCGTCGCACATCACCAGCGCGAGCATCGTGGCCATGTTCGGGCATATCATGCCCGCGCCCTTGGCAACGCCGGCCAGGCGGACGCGGCCGCCGCTCAGAGAAAGCTCCGTGCCGGCCATCTTGGGAAATGCGTCCGTGGTCATCATGGCGCGTGCAAGGCCCTCCAGGTCGACCTGCCCCAGGGATTCCGCCAGCTGAGGCATGGCGGCACGCCACTTTTCCATGTTCATGCGCGCCCCGATGACTCCCGTTGAGGCGGGGAGCAGTGTCTCCTCAGGAACATCCACGCCAAGGATGCGCAGCGCTCCGGCAACCATGGCCAGGGAATCGCGGCAGTCCTGCAGCCCCTGCTCACCGGTGCAGGCATTGGCCTGCCCGGAATTTATGAGCACGCCACGCAGCGGCATCTCGCCGGCAAGCCGTTCCTGTGAGATCAGCACAGGCGCCGCTTTGAACAGGTTGGTGGTGAACACGCCCGCAGCGTTTGCCGGCACGTCGCTCAGCGCCAGGCACAGGTCGTTGCGCTCGAGCTTTTTGCCGCGAAAGTCGGCATTGGCCGCTGCCAGCCGAAACCCTTGAGGTATCTGGATCATGGAAGGACCTCCCAATAGAGTTGCCATGTGTTAAATCTGCCATATTCGCCTGCGCCGCGCAAGAGGATACGGCATGCGCATTGGCTGTGCGGAGAAAGGGATATTGCGTTGCAGGGGAAGCTTCTTCCTCGGAGCAGGCGTGCAGCATGCCCGCACGCCTGTCAGCAGTTTTTTATCGCTTCTCCTTTTTCGTGAAGCGCACGCAGGCCCTGCCGTTACGGATGACGATGCCGTTTATGGTGACGCTTTCCTCATGGCCGTGGCGGTCGCGGATGTAGACGGTGCGCCCGGTGAACTTCACCGTTTCCCCTGTCTCCGGGATGTAGACGCGCTGCCCGCGTCCGATGCGCCGCCCTCTGTACGTCCAGTGGTCCCATGGCCCGTACCTGAGACGATAGACCTCGTGATCCAGGCAGTTTTGCCTGAGCAGCCCCAGCCCGGCGGCGGCAAGGGCGCCGCAGATGATGTACGGCAGCATAGAAACCTCCATGAATGCGGCCGCCCGGTCCAGGGGCGGCCGGCTGTTTGTTTTACCCCAGGGTGACCTCGCGGCGGAGCCGCAGGTCGAAGGGATCGGGGAACG
>JAEEGL011317236.1_pt1 | contig 28423 bp, 21 predicted proteins | sample 9134231 | NCBI WGS metagenome assembly JAEEGL01 (sample SAMN16246548, study PRJNA631951) | gut metagenome | biome: gut microbiome; feature: rumen; material: fiber-attached | host: Bos | place: Iran: Karaj | collected 2018-10
ATATTTTTTGGAATAATCTTTGGAGACGGCGGATATGGTCTTTTAATGTTCGTTGCTGCTCTTTTTACTATGCTTTCTGCAATTATCAAGCATAAAAAAATTGGTGCAATGAGTTATCTTTTAGCTTTACTTGGAATAACGACAATGCTTTGGGGGACTGTAACCTGTACCTGGTTTGGTTTAACTACACCTCAAACAATGAATTATGTTCCGCAAATTTTAAAAGATATATCATTTAAGCCGTTAAGTAATGTAACTTCGAATCTTGAAGGGGTTAAAGAAGTAATTCCAATGTTCGGATATATGTCTTCTAAACCTCCTGTTCTTTTGGCTTACAAGGATTATGTCAGTCAGAATTTACAGATTTTCTGTTTTATTCTGGCGCTGTTACAGCTTTCTGTTGCCCACTTAAAAGGAATTTTCAGATACATAAAAAGTCTTAAGTTTCTTGGAGAAATTGGTTCTTTAGGAATGCTCTGGGGATTATTTTTTGTTGTTCTGATGATGGTTGTTGATTCTGCAAGATTTCCTCTTCCATCATTTGTAATTCCTTTGATTGGTGGTGGTTTTGCCTTAAGTTTTATTTTCTCAAATTATGCAGGAAAACTTGGTGAATCAATTTTAGAAAGCTTAAAAAATATCGTTTCTGTATTGCTTGGTGTTGTTAATGTATTCAGTGATATTGTTTCTTACATCAGATTATGGGCTGTTGGACTAGCAGGAGCAGCAATTGCAACTACAGTAAATGATATGGCAGGTCCAATGCTTGGTGGCTTTATCATTTTTGCAGCGATTTTACTGTTGGTATTTGGACACGGATTAAACATGATATTAAACGTTTTATCTGTTATTGTTCATGGTGTCCGCTTAAATACTCTTGAGTTTTCAAGCCATTTAGGTATGTCATGGTCTGGTTTTAAATATGAACCATTCTGTGAAGAAACGGGTAAATAAACTGATTCATTTTGATTCAGTTTTTTTAATTATTAAACTGTCCGTTATAAACGGTTTATGAGTTTTTGATAAAAGATTGCAAAAATCTTTCTTTTATCAATATAAGGTTTCCGTAGGAAACTTGAATATCAAAAGCATATTCATAAATTATTTATGAATATGTAAAAAGTCAATCTGCATTTATTAAAACATGCTTTTGACTTTTATGGGAGAAAAATATGTCATTTTTAGGTTACTTTGGTGCAGCTTGTGTTTTGGGTATTGCAGCTATTGGTTCTGCAATAGGTATTGGTATTGCAGGTCAGTCTGCTATTGGTGCTTGGAAACGCTGTTATATGAATAATAAACCAGCTCCGTTCATTCTCACAGTATTTGCTGGTGCTCCTCTTACACAGACTATTTATGGATTTCTTCTTATGCAGCAGCTTTTAACTAAGCTGAACAATGGTCTTGAATCAGGACTTGCTTTTGCAATTGGTATTTTCAGTGGTCTGGCTATGGCTATGTCCGCTATTGCTCAGGGAAAAGCTGGTGCTGCAGGTTCTGATGCTTTGGGTGAAACAGGAAAAGGTTTTTCTCAATACATTATGGTTGTTGGTCTTTGTGAAACTGTAGCTTTGTTTGCAATGGTTTTCAGTTTCCTTGTAAAATAAATATAAATTTTATATCATTAGATGTTGCACCTTTTGATGCTTTAATTATGTATTAAAAGGTGCATTATTTATTTTAAAAGATTTTTTAAATATTGTATGCATAATAATTTTTTAATTCCCCGTGAAATTTGTATTGGTGGAAATGATAAAAATAAAATTCTTATTGGCGGAAACAATCCCGTAACTATACAAACAATGTGGAAAGAAAGCATTGTTGATGTAGTATCAAATAAAGAACACCTTGATTCAATTTTAAAAAGAATTAATTCTTTATCTTTATTGGGTTGTGATATTATCAGATTTGCAGTTCCTGACATGGCCAGTGCAGAAAGTTTATGTTTGATTGCAAAAAATACTGAAATTCCTTTAGTTGCGGATATACATTTTGATTATAAATTAGCCTTAAAATGTATTGAAGGTAATGTTTCAAAAATCAGGATTAATCCAGGTAATATAGGTTCTATAGAAAAAACAAAATTGGTTTTAAAAGCTGCTCACGATAAAGGAACTGCAATTCGAATTGGCGTAAATTCAGGCAGTCTCCCTTTAGATTTACAAGAATCTGTTAATCTTGGTAAACTGTCCAGAGCTCAAGCTTTGGTTCAAACTGCTTTTCGGGAAACTGATATTCTAGATAAAATGAATTTTTATAATGCCGTTGTTTCAATGAAAGCGTCCACTGTTAAGGAAACAATTGAAGCAAATGAAGAATTTGCTCAGAAAAGTGATATTCCATTACATATTGGTGTTACAGAAGCAGGACCTTTAATTAGCGGAATTGTTAAATCTACTCTTGCATTTTCAAAGTTAATTAATGAAGGAATCGGTTCAACTATTAGAGTTAGTTTAAGTTCAACTCCTGAAAACGAAATAATAACTGCACGACAGATTCTTGAAGAATGTGGAAAAAGAAAGAGTTGTGTAAAAATTGTTTCGTGTCCACGATGCGGCAGAGAAGGATTTGATGTACATAACTTTGTTGATCGCTGGCAAAATGAATTATTAAGTCTTAATAAAAATATTACAGTTGCTGTTATGGGTTGTGTTGTAAATGGGCCTGGTGAAGGTAAACATGCTGATATTGGAATTACAGGTGTCGGAAACAGTGTAATTATATTTAAGCATGGAAAAATTGTCCGAAAGATTGATGCAAAAGATGCCGATAATGCATTTAGAGAGGAATTATTGTCATTGTGAACAAAATATTATTTTTTAGTATTATATTTTCAATTTGTTTATCATCTGTATGTTTTGCACAAAAATATGTTCCCCATCCTGTTAACAGTTCGGAACAATCAGGTTTGTATTTAGAAAAAGCAGAATTAGCCTATGATTCCGCAAAATTTGAAGACGCAATTGTTCTTGTGGAAAAAGCTAAAAAATCACGAAAAGCAGAAATTGATTATAACCTGTTCCTTTTAGATGAAGCTTTAAAACCTGTTGCTGTTCAAAAAGCTGGTGATTCTATAAAAAATGTTTTAAATATTCTTAAAGAAAGAAATTCAAATAATGCAATCGATTTAATAAACAGGTCTCTTATTAAATACGGTGAAGAAAAATTCCATAATTCAATCAGTGAGCTATATAATTTTTATAAATCTCTTTATGAATTTCCAGAAGCAGATTTTCTAATGGGTAAACTTTTTTTTCTTGAAGGGGATTATAAACTTGCAAACAAATATTATATGAGTGCTTTGCAAAATTATGAAGTTCTTGATATAAAAGAAACAAAGTTTGATATTTTATATAATCTTGCTGAACTTGCACAAATTACAAATGAATCTGAAAAATTAGAGAAAACACTTTTATTAATTACAGCAGAAGAAAATGATAATCTGAACATGAACATGATCAAAAAAAGTTTTATAAACTCCAAAGATTCGGATATATTTTTTGGTTTATATCGTACAAATAAATATTTTTCTTTAAAAGCATATATTCTTCTTACAGATTTTTATTTATCAAAAAATGAATATGAAATGGCTTTAGATGCTTCATTAAATGCAGTTTTAACTTCTTTTTCAATTATAGAATCTACTTTAAAAGAACGAGATTATGAATACAAGTATTCTACTGTTCAAAAAGCTTTTATGAATTGTATAAAATATTCAGATATATCTGACTGGGCAGAAAAAAATGAAGTATGGAAAGGTTTTTATCAGTTTGCTCAATTATCTAAAATTAAAAACAAAAAATTATTTTTTGAGTCAATTAATACTTCATTATATTTGTGGTGTCCGGATGCTTACTGGAAAGAACTTGCTTTTATTGCATTAAAAAATAATAACTAATAAAATAAACCTGCACCAAAGAAAATTTCATATTTGGATCTGTTTTGACGCCAGGTATTATTGATAATTTTTGCAGGTAAAAGAGTAGTTAAATCATATCCAAATGAAACACGTATCTGTAAACTGCGCATTTTTTCTGGAAAAACAATCAATTCAACTCCTGTTGTATACCAACCATCTTTAAAATTCATTATCGTATCGTTTTCTTCACAGTTTGAAATAAGCATATCAATAAATCCAGATAATTGAAGTTCAAAATCCAGATATTTTAAAAATTTTAATGCCTTATATTTTGTTAACCCCCATTTTTCCCAGTCTGTTCTTAATAAAGTAACAGGAAAATCTATATTTAACGAAAGTGCACTTTTTGTATCATAAGAATTATCAATGACACCTCTTAATCTACCACCAACTTCCACATCTTCATTTAGATTAACAAAGCCTCGAAACCGGCTGTTAAAACCTATATAATTATTGAATGGATAATAGCCCTTAATATCAACAGAACTTCCAGGAGAACCTAATTCCGTATGAAAATTATATTGTTGATAAATAGATAAAGAAGCGATAATTCCTTTTCTGTGATTTAAAATCCAGTCAAGTTGTCCTACATTAAATTGTAATCCCGCTTCAAATCTTGGACCATATAAGTCTTCTTCCAGAATACAATCTGTAAAATCTGTAATGTTAAATAAATCTTTATCCCAGTTCCATGTAAATTCTGTATATGGTTCTATAACAACTTCAGACCAGTTTTTTATTTTATATACTTTCAAAGGAACCGATAGATTAAATTTCTCTGTAAAATAAAATTCATCATTTGTTGGTAAATAATCATCATTATAGGTAAGACCTTGAGAAATTCCCCAGTCCAGTGAACCGATTTTAAATGGATATGAAAAATTCATTGCTGTTGACAGATTAAAATCTGGAATTGCTTTACCTAGCGCCCATGAAACTGAGCCTTCATTTATCCAGTTTGCATCAAAAATGCCAGCCTTAAAAGGTATTTCAAAATCAAAATTCATTCCAAGCTGATGTTCGTTCGGTTTGTTTTCATTAGGAAATTGTGCATACCTGTAATTGATATCAAAATTAAAAATTTTCATGGAACCAAAGAAATTATAGTCTTTTAGTTTTAATTTCATTGTAAATCCATTATTTGAATCATAGCCTGGCTTTGGTAAAGGAAAAATATTCCAGGTATCTTTTGTTTTGATCATTAAATTTATATGTGTAACTTGATTTTCATCCTGTTCACCTAAAGAATATTCAACATTTGATTCTTCTAAAACTCTTTGATTTTTTAATTTTTGTTCAATACTTTCTTTATAGTCTAAAAATTCATCAAAAGAATGAAAAATTCTTTGTGTATCAATTTCAACCTGTCTTTTTAAGGCATATTCCCGTGTTGTCGTAAAACGAAAAATTTTATTACCTTGAATGTTATAATATACATCTCCTATTTTAAAATCATCAGAAAATACATTGATAGTTATAAAAATAAAAAACAGAGAAAAAAATAAAACTTTAATTTTCAACTTTTTAATATGCTCCCTTACCCTTAATTACAACCCAGACAGTTTTAATTAATATCCATACATCAAGCCAGATTGACCAGTTTTGAATATAATAAGTATCAAAAGAAATTCTTTCTTCATAACCAGTATCAGATCTGCCGGATATCTGCCACATTCCTGTTAAACCTGGATCTACTGAAAGAACATAATCTTTGTATTCTCCATACTTTTCCAATTCTGGTTCAGTCACAGGTCTTGGACCTACAAAACTCATTTGACCAATTAAAATGTTTATTAATTGAGGCAGTTCATCTAAACTTGTTTTTCGAAGAATTTTTCCGAATTTGGTAATTCTTGGATCATTTACAAATTTTCTGTCTTTTTCCCATTCTGCTTTCATCTTTGGATCTGTTGCCAGTATGTGCTCAAGTATCTCCTGAGAGTTAATACACATAGATCTGAATTTCAGACAATTAAATTCTTTCCCGTTTTTCCCGATTCTTTTATGTTTATAAAAAACAGGACCAGGAGAAGTGAGTTTTACCATAACCGCTATAATGAAAAAAACAGGTAAAAGAACAGGTATAAAAAATAATATAAAGAATACATCTAAAAATCGTTTAATCAGTAAATTATATTTAAATGTTAAATTGTGTGTTGAGGCAAACCCAATGATTCCTGCTATATCTTTCAGATGTTGAGTTGAAGTAAAATTATTCTGTTTTTTTGCAACAATAATTGTGTACCGGTACTTTGCCATTAAAGGTTTAAAATCTCCGTGATAATCACAAATTATTGCAACTTTTATGTTGAAATCATGAATTATTTCCTGTATTTCCGGATCATTTGCAGAAAAAACCGGAATATCTCTATATTCACTATTTTTATTTATCTCCGTATCGAGTATTATTACAGGAAAATAACCTAAATGACGGTTTGCAAATAATTTATCAATAATGTAATTAGCTGAATTATTTGTTGAATAAACTACAACAGGAACTCCCCACCATTTAAAACGGGAAAAAATTCGTTTAGCTAATTCTCTGAAAGCAGGAAGGGCAATAATTGAAAATATAAATGAAATGGCAAAAGCAAAACAAAGCTGTAATTCTTTGGAATTCTTTGTAATATGCTTAATAAGACCAGGTTCCTTTATTAAACCGAGAATAATTGTCAGCATCATAATTATTGTACTGATAAATGAACCTGTTGCGTATTTTTTTACTTCTTCATCAGGAGGAATCATTATTCCAGGATATAAACCAAATGCTGCAAAAACCAGCAGAAAAACAGGTAAAAAAATATAGTAATTTATAAATGACTTAAAATTGATATCATGAATTGCAAAAAGATTTACAATGAAAAATCCTATCATGATACAAAAAAATACTACAAATGCATCAACAATAAATAATGAAAAACCTAATGGAAAAGATGTTGTTGTAGAATACCTTTCCTTATAGTATTTTTTAAAATCTGAACTAGTCATAACTATAATTATAATAAAAAACTCTTATTAAGTCTATTATTGAAAGTATTATCCATTAAATATATAATTTTATTATGAAAAAGCTATTTGTCTTAATACTTATATTAATTATTAATGTAAATCTTTATTCATTAACATTAAATGATAAACAGGTAATAGAAAGTGGACACTGGATTTATGAAGAATTAAAAAAAATTCAATCAGATTCAAAAACCATATTTTTTACGCAAAATACTCCGGTTTCTGTTGCTGAAATTCAATTTTATTTATCCTTAATCGATTATGATAATCTTTCTGAAAATGCTAAATATTCATATAATTTAATTTCTGATTATTTTAAAACTGGTTTAAACTTTATCAAAGATGATGCTTTCCGTTTGTATGTCGGGGTAGATTCAAATCCGGAATTTTACTATAAAAATAAAGAAAAATCTGACTGGTCATTTCGTTATAACTTAAAGAACGATTTAATGAATATGCCGGTTTTATTTGGAATTAAAAATCTTTTTACAATTGAATCTGATTTTTTTATTGGAAAAAATTATATCAGTATGCATAAAACAAATAACTTTTCAAATATTCCTTTAAGTGATGATGATTTTGAATTTTATTTTCCAAGATTCTGTTATTTTAGCACAGGTTATTTTACTGATAAATATGGACTTACGTTTCATATTGGAAAATCAGGAAAAACTATCGGGAATACTTTAACAGGAAGCATTATATATAATAAAACTTTTGAAACAGACTGCTATGCTGAGTTTTCTTTTTTCACAAAGCCATTTAAATACAGTCTTGATATTATTGAAGTAAGTAATAACAGAATTGATAATTTACAAACAGTAACTTCCAGATATTTATATTTGCATAAAATTGATTACAAACCATTTAAGAATTTTTCAATAAGCTTTCTTGAAGGCTCTCTTATAGCACAGGCATTCCAATTAAGGTTTATTAATCCTTTTATTACCATGCATCAGTTTGGAGGCTGGCTTGATTATCCTGATAAGGATACCGCTGATATTTATAAAGAAACAAATTTTGCAGCATATTTTGCTTTTGAAGCTGAATATATACCTGTAAAAAATTTAAGATTATATTCCTTGTTTTCTCAAAATGAATTACAGATATGGTATGAAAGAAATGATAAATACGGAAATTCATATCCTGACAGTATCGGTTTACAAATCGGTGCTGAATATTTTTTACAACTAAAAAAAAATCAGACACTTACTTTCGGTATTGAAGGAATTTATACATCTCCCTTCCTTTATATAAAACAAACACCTTCTTCATCTTTATTCCGTCAACGAGTTGATATGCAAACTAAAAAAAATATTTATTCCTGGATTGGCAGTCCATATGGTCCTGATTGTATTGGCGGAGAATTAAAAATAAATTATCAGTCTTCCAATAAATGGAATTTTGAATTTGATTATCTATTTATAAGTCATGGAAACAATGATTTTAATCTCTTTTCTTTATTGTCAGATGACGGCTATTACTATTATTATCCTTCTGTTGAATATAAGCTTGCATTAAAAAATAAAGCCGGTTATAAACAAAGTGACATACAGGCTATTTATGCGAAAGCAAATCATATGGGACTATCTGGCAATATATTGTTTAGTAATCAATTCTTTTTAAAAGGGGCATATAATTTTAATAATAAAATGTCTGTATATGGGCAATTGCTTTATGAATTTATTATTTCAAAAAAATTTGATAAAATATTACATGGTTTTGAAACTGGAATATCCTTCAAATATAAATTTTTATAATTTACAACAAAGAGGTTAAATATGAAATTTTTTAAGATTATTATTTTTTTGTTATTTTTAATAAACTGTTTTTCATTTATATTTTCTCAATCGCTATCGACTGTACCTGTTAGCGATGATATCTATGAAATATTATATTCTGCTCAGCAACGGGGACTTTGTTCAAGCCTTCCTCTGACAAAACCTTATACTCAGAATTTAATTTTACAAAAATTATCAGAAATTGAAGAACAACAGGAGAATTTAACTGAAAAAGAACTTGAGATTATACAATATCAAAAAAACAGGTTTATAAGAAAAAACGGATTTAATATAAAACACTTATCATACAGAACTGAAAAGTCAGATAATAATCAGAAAATAAATTTTGAAATCAATAATACAGATGAAGTTTTTGTTTCAGCAGGTTTTTATGATAAAAAAGAGAATAGTGCAGGTTTTGATTTTTTTAATACATTAACTTTTACAGGTGATCTTGGAAATCATGCTTCTTATTCTTCCTGTACATATATTGGATTTACAAAAATGAAATTACAGGAACTTGGTGATTATCATATTGGTTACTGGTGGAAAGATACTGGTTATCTTGATTCTGCAAATACAGAAAAAGTTTCTCGTACTATAAAAAAATATGTAAATAACAGCGTTCTTCCATATTCATACAAAAAAAAATGGGATGGAAGTGTCTATTATCTAACAAATCTTTCTTACTCTGGACTAGAAGGCTGGCCTTTTGATTTATCTTTAGCTTTTGGAATGACCGGAGAAATACGAACTTCGTTTTTGAATGAACATATACAAATTGGTTTTTCGCGTACTGACAGAGAATATGCCGCAATGGATAATGGATCCAGTCTTGTTTTAAACAGTAATGCAAGTCCATTTATTGGAATTGATGCTACGTTTAAAGTTTTAGACTGGTTTAGTCTTTCGACACTTACTGGAGTTTTAGAATTTCCAAATCAAACATATTCTTTGGGAAATGCCTGGTACCGGCATAATGAAACTTATGATAGTGAAACTTCTACATATACCTTAAACAGGTTAGGTGGAAGTAAAGATTCTTATTTTTTTCAAAATGCCTATTCTATAGGCTTACTTGATTTTAATTGGAAATATTTTCATTTTGATTTTGGAAGTTCATGTATATGGCCAAAGAGATTTGAGCTGGGCTATATGTTCCCGCTTATTGATAGAGTTGTGTATCAGAATTCAGTCGGCGATTATGATAATCTTTCTTTGTTTGCAGATTTTAAAACAAACATTCCTTATTATGGTTCTTTGTGGGCAAGTTTATATCTTGAAGAATTGTCATCTTTAATTAAATCTGAATTCTGGAAAAAGACACGCTGCATGTATGCCTATCAGTTTGGAACAAAAGCAAATATTCCGGTTCTTCCATTTACAACCATTTCATGTCGTTATACAAAGATTGAACCATATTGTTACACACATGAAGCTTTAATATATCAGCCATGGTATTCTGATTATATTTCTGAAGCATATATTAATAACGGGCGGCCTCTTGGATATTATCTTGAACCAAATTCTGATGAATTATTAATTAAATTTGAAACAAGACCTTTAGTAAATTTAAAATCATGTTTGCAATATCAGATGATTCGGCATGGAGCAGATTATGGTTCTGGACAGGTTGCAGGAAACTCAATTTATTCTGAACTACCAACCGGGAATAGAAATATTTATTATAAATATTTTCTGCACGACGGAACATATCAATGGACTCATATAATTTCTTTAAATGCTTCCTATGATTTAAAATATTTTAACATTCCTCTTACAATTAATACAACTTTTGGTTTTATTCATGATTCTTTTACACAAAGTGAACTTGGTGCTAACCAAAAATCTGCTTATCACAAAATAAATACAACTGAATATCCTGTTACAAATGGTTTTGTATTTAGTATTTCTGTTAAAGCATTTACATATTAAACTATAGATGGATTATTGTTATCGAATTCAGCATTTACAATTTGTAAAGTGTTTTCGATAACTTTATCCATATCTAAATATTGATATAAACCAAGTCTTCCACCAGTAATAATATTTTTTTCTTTTTTTATCATTTCTTTATATTGATTGAATAAAAGATTGTTTTTTTCATCATTTACTGGATAATAACACTCTTTTGTTTTATCCCATTTTACAGGATATTCTTTAGTTATTACTGTTTTTTTACTTTGAGAATTTTCAAAATGTTTATGTTCTATTATTCTGGTAAATGGAATTTCAAAATCAGTATAATTTATAACAGCAGTTTTTTGAAAATATTCTTGATTTATTACTTCATTTACAAAGTTTAAACTTCTATATTCTAATTCACCTTGTGAATAATTAAAATATTCATCTAGTGGACCTGTGTAAAAAACTTTATCACAAATTTTTAATAATTCATTTTTATTTTCATTAAAATTACAATTTAATATTATTTTAGAATTCTGTAACATTCGATTAATAATGGTTGTATAACCATCAACAGGAATCCCCTGAAACTCATCATTAAAGTAATTATTGTTTTCAGTAAATCTTACTGGAATTCGTTTAATTATTTCTGGAGGTAATTCAGATGCTTTTTTGCCCCATTGTTTTTCTGTATAACCTTTTATTAGAATTTCATAAACAGTTTTTCCAATTAACGAAACAGCCTGTTCTTCAAGATTTTTAGGATTATCAATTCTATAATCATTAATTTCTTTGTTAATAATTTTTTTTATCTCATCAGTTTTCAAATTTCCAAATATCTGTTTAAAGGTATTTAAATTAAAAGGAAGATTATAATATTTTCCTTTGTAAAAAGCTAAAGGACTGTTTATAAAACTATTAAATCTTGTAAACTGATTAATATATTTCCATATTTCAGAATTATTTGTATGAAAAATATGAGCACCATACATATGAACATTAATATTATTAATTTTTTTTGTATAGATGTTTCCACCTGTATGATTTCTTTTTTCAATTATTAAACAGGATTTTCCTCTTTTGGTAGCTTCGTAAGCAAATATACTCCCGGCTAAACCTGATCCTACGATTAGATAATCATATTTTTTCATTTATCTGTAATTTCCCTTTAATATTTTTTTTATAATGTATGAATCCTTTAATCATATAGTAACAATGATTAATTTTTAAGCTGATTAAATTTTCTTTAAAAATCATCTTTAATAATTCTATTCTTTTATATTTTTTAGAATATTCAGGAAATGAATCTTTAATATAATAAGAATTGCGGACCATATAATATAATCTTTGTGGTGAATGAAAATCATGTTTATAAAAAAATGTTTTTTTAATGTTACCTAAAGAATGATGCATAAGTATAGTATTAAATCTGATTATTGAATGCGGATATTTTTGAGTAAGTCTTAATGTGAATTCATGATCCACTTCATCAATAAAATAATCTTCATCATAACCGTTTAATTCTTTCCATTTTTCTAATGAAATAACAGAGCCGCTAGATATTGCATAATCAAGTTCTGTAACTTCATTAATTATTTTTTTTGAATTATTTTTTTTAAAAATTGTTTTAATTAAATGTTTAATATCTTCAGTTACACTATTAATTTTTTTACAATCTAAATATGGACAAAATAAATAATACGTTTTATTAAGTGCAGTATACTTCTTAATTAAATCTAAATAATTATAAATATTATCTTTTTCAAAAGAAGAATCCTGATCCATTGTCATTACATAATTAAAATTTTCTTTTATGGACAACATACATCCAGTATTTAAAGCCTTAGCAATTCCAGTGTTATTATAATTAGGATAATAAATTGAATTTGATATTTTTAATGAAAGATGTTCATTGTTATTTTTGCTGTTATCAATTATAAAAATTTTTTCAAATAAATTAGAATAAGTTAAAATATTATTTACGCAGCTATTATCAGGATTATACCATACTACAACTGGAGCAATTTTGATAATATCATTAATCATAGTGTTAACTCTTTAAAATTAATAATATTATTATTCAATATTTGTTTCAATTGAATAATTTTGAAATTATCTGCCTTTTTATAATCATTGTAATTAATTTTTAAATTAATATATTTATTTTTTGCCAGATTATGAAAATTAAAAAATTCAAAACATTGAGGTTTGTGCTGTTTTAAAAGTTCATTTATTAATTTCAAATTATTTTCTGTTAAAGTATAATCATCTATTGTAATCATTCTAAAATTATAGTTCATTTTTTTTCTTTCAATTATATTTAAATTTGAATAAAATTGAGAAATGTTTCCATTTAATTTTTTTTTACATAATGATGCGTCGAGAATTTTTATATCAATAATAAATAAATCAATATATTCTAAAATATCTGTCAGTTGCTTTTCAGAACAAAATAATGAAGTTTCACAACAGGTATGAAAATTATTTTGTTTTAATTTTTTTAGTAAATCAATATTCTCATTTAATTGTAATAAACATTCACCACCAGAAAATGTTATACCTCCATTAATTAAGTATGGTTTTTGTTTATTTATTTTATTAAATAAATCATCACTTGAAATTTGAATAGACGGAAATTTTTTTTCATCAACAATACATTCCGGATTTGCACACCATGGACAATGAAGAGTACATCCTTTAAAGAAAATTGTTGTTCTTATTCCTGGACCATCATTAAAACATGTATTTTGAATATTAGTTATTTTCATGCTGTCTTGCCCGTTCAATTATAAAATCCTGATAAGATGGAGGTAAATCCTTAAAATATGCACTAAAGCCCCAAACCCTGACGATTAAATCAGGATATAACTCAGGATTTTGTTTAGCTTTAATTAAAGTATTATAATCTAAAATACTAATTTGAATTTCAAAAACACCTGTAGTTAGTGCAGTAATTAAAATGTTTTTTATATTTTCAAAATTATTTTGTAATTCATTAGATGTTAGTACTATATCAGTAATATTTCCATTTAATCTGTTTTCTTTATAATCCAGATTTGATGCAAAAATGAATACAGAAGAATAATCTTTTGCATGTTTATCAGAAATATGTATTTCAAAATTTTCAAAATCTTTTCTTCCATCTGGAGTTGCAGGTGTATGTGAAGAAAAATTTATATACGAAGGGGAGCTTGTTCCAATTTTAATAGGGTAGAATATTTTTGAAATTTTTTCAAAAATATATTTAGCTTCATAAATAAATTCATCATCTGTATAATCAAAAGATTCATTATTAATTGTATTATTTTTTATATTTAAAAACGCTTTTACACAATTTATAAAACCACTAACAGTTACACCAAAATAATTATATTTATTTTCAACAAAATAATCAAAAATTTCGGATTTATCAAATGTACAATCATCAATCCGTTCTTTGATTCTATTACTTATTAATTCAATTTCTTTAAAATATTTTTCACAGAATTCTTTGTATGAAATACCATTTTTAAATATATCTGCAAAAGGTTGTAAAAGATTAATTGTATAATAATTGTTTACATCTCTTGATTTACCTGGAATTAATGGTTCCCAACATGCAGAAAGCCCATAATTCCAGCAGTCAGAACTATCATATCCATAGGTTTTCATTGCTTCAATAATTGCAGCATCAGAACAAAATACAGGACTTCCACAATTATTTTTTAAACAGATTAAACTTTGAGTAAAAATTTCAATACTTGTTTGTTTATTATATCTAAGAACAAATTTCGGATCTGGTAATTTTAATTCATAGAATGCTTGTATGAATAATAATGTGAGTCTGGAATTAAAAGCATTATAATTTTTGTCCAGTCCCCCAAGAATTATTATTTGTCCAGTATCACCAATTAATAAAGAACTTTTAAACTTATAATATTTATGTAAAGTTATTAAAAAGTTTTTAATTAAATTAAGAGCTTCAGTTTCTGATATAATATTATTTTTCAAATCATTTTCAAAAAAATCATTTAAAATAAAATCCAGTCTTCCAAGTCCTACAAGTTTATGACCTGCTTGCCACATTAACTGATTTAAAAATAAAATTCTTTGTAAAGCTTCTTGAAATGATTCTGCTTTATTTTTATATTTTAAATATCCATTTAATAATATTTTTTCATAATCTGGAGTAAAATTATTCCATGCGGCATGTTTTAATAATGGAACACATTTAGTATCAATATAATAATCAAATAAATATTGATTTTTTTCCTTTTCATTTTTTGTGTTTTTGATTTTTTTTAACATTGTGTTTAAATTTGAACTATTAAAAAATCTATAAGTAAATAAGATTTTAATTTTAGAAAATAATTTTTTAATTTTAGTTTCATTTTTCTTGGAATAAAAATAAATTAAGTTGACTGTATTAATATATTTTTTTAAAAATAAATCAATTATTAGTTTATATTTAATGATTAAAAGACTTATAAAATAGATTATTATTCCTGAAACTGTAATAATGATTAATCTGTTTATATTATTACAAGTAAGTTTATTATCTAATAAAGAAATAGTAATGAACATTAAAAATGCAGCAATAAAACATTTTATATTTTCTTTTAATAATTTGAAAAAATGAATTTCTTTTCTGCACATTATTAACTGAAATATTGTAATTATAGATTCTGCTGCAACCGACGCGACTGCAGCTCCAATAGCTGAGTATAAAGGGATTAGTATTAAGTTTAAAATTAAATTGGATATTGCTCCAATGGTAACAGAAATTGTAAATAATGAATCCCTGTTTGATGGGATTAAATATTGCATTCCCGTAACATTATTTATCCCTATAGAAATAAACAATAGAGAAAAAATTTTCATCAATGGAATTACATTTTCATACCCTTGTCCAAAAAAGACAGGAACAAATATTTTTGAAATAACAAGTATTCCAGCCATCATAGGAAGTGAAAGCATTAATGCAAAAGAATATGATTTTTCTATTAATGAAATAAATTTTTTCTTATTATTTTTTCCAATATAATATGATGCGCGGGGAATAATTACGGCGGCCATTGAAGTAATAACTGTTAATAATAGTTTAATTATTTTTTCTGATTGCTCATAATATCCGTTTTCAAAATTATTTTTTGTAATTAAACCAATCATTGTTTTATCAAGCACTGTATATATCTCAATTGCTACTTGAGGTAAAAAAAGCATTATAGTATTTTTTAAGTGATTAAAAAAATTAATTGTCCTAAAGTTTATTTTACACAAATATTTTCTAACAATAGTAATTAAACTTAAGTTTGAAAGAAAAGAACAAGAAACATGAATAATAAAGTATTTTATTAAATCATTTTTATTTTTAATAAATAAGAATATTAATAAAATATTAATTAATTTAAAAATTAGACTTCTTGCAATTATTATGGAAAATTTTTCAAGAGCCTGAAAGTACCAGCTTATATCAAATATTATTGAAAAGATCTGTAAAGAAAGAATGATTAAATAGGTTCTATAATTTTTTAAAGTGAAATAACAGAGTGAAAAATAAACAAGTAAACTAAATAAAACAAAAATTAATCTTAATATTATTAATTCATAAAAGATTTTACTTCTTTGGTATATATTATCACGAACTTTTGCAATTTCTCGTTGACCATATAACTGTATTCCAAGATTACCAAATAAAATAAAATAGTTTACGATTGATAAACAAAAACTATAAATACCAATTCCATCTGGTTCTAAAACTCTTGAAAGATATGGAACTGTTATTACAGGAATAATAATATTGAGAATATGAAAAGTTAAATTTAATATATAATTTTTTTTAAGTGTCGTCATATTGATTTTCAAAAAATATATTTTATGCAAAAATTTGTATGAACATTTAATCTGTGAATTGTTTTAAAGTTTTCATCACAAACATTTGTTGGATTCATTTCATCTGTAAATACAAGTTCACCAGAAAGCCTAAATTTATTCTTTAAGTAATAACAAGTATTTATTCCATAGTTCATGTTTGCCCTGATATTACTTTCAACCGGCCAGTAAGTTCCTTTTCCCGGAACATATTCTGCATGTGGTGTTTTTTTTGCATCGAGCCAGTATGTATAATCCAAATCAGGGTTTTGTCGTTGAATAAATACTGTTAAAAAACCTTTTGAATAAAAAAACTTAAGGCCTATATATTGACTGTTTCCTCCTGTACCAATTCCTGCACCAAGATATTGTCCTTTATTTGTATATCCCTGTGTTATAATATTGTGACCATAAAAAGTTGCTCCATTTTCAGATAAAATAAAATCATAATCATGTGAACATTCTGCGTTTGTGATTTCTAAAATTAAACAGCCGGCAAGTTTTTGTTTTGAAAAAAGATTTTTTTTAAGACCTAAAGTCCAGGCTGTGGTATGAAACGGATATTTTAAATAGTATTCAATTCCTGGACTAAAATCATTTCGAGCCCATTCACCATAAATATTAAGGCCTATATTCTGAAAAAGACAGTCAAAAGTTACAGATGCCCTTCCATCACTTTTATCAGATCCTCCTTCAGTTCCTAGTCCGGGAATTAAAACACCAAATAAAGTATAACTTGAAATATCAGAAAACTTACTTAACATTGTTCGGTTAAAACCAAATGTAAATTTATTATAGAAAGGAAGACAGTAAGATAAAGAAAAACCTGAAAGTAAATTATGATTGTTTGCATTATCATTATCAAAATAATTGCTCTCTGTAAGTTTTCCCCACCATAATCGAGTTTCTATTTCACCAAAATCAATACCTTTAATTAAAATTTTTTGTTTACGAATACCTGCATCAAATTTTGGATATGAAGGGGCATTATTAGAACTGATTATTGGATTTAAAGATACAGGACCTAAAAAAATACTTTGAGTTCCAAATCCTAAAGTAATGGTTTTCCAGGTATAACGGAATTCAGTATCGCCGAAATCAAATGAAAAAAAAGCTTTATTTCCAAATCGCTGAGGTGCATCAATGTAACGTAATCCATAGTAACCATAGGTATCAGCTTTATCTTTATATAAATCGCCAGAATAATTTGGAATAGTATATGCATATGATAAATTTTGAGAAAAACTGATATTAGGTCTAAAACTTATCTCCAGTCCATATAATTCAAAACGAAATCCAGTAGAAAAATTTGCATTATAACCTTTTCCCTGCCAGAGTGAATAATCATTTTGACCATAAGGAGATGCACTATTAAAGGAATTGTATAATTCTGGAGAATATAGTTTGAATTTAATATTTTTAATTAATTCATGTTTTTTATCAAAGGATTCTTTATTTATGAAATAGTAATCATTAATCTGAAATGTTGAATCACTTAAAGTACGATAATTCAAATAATTTTTATCAGCCTTTCCTGTTAGAACCAGATAATCAAAAAAATCTTCTTCTGGAGATTTTAATATTTCCTGAGAATAACATAAACTAAAGGAGAAGATTAGAAATATAATTACAAGTGTTTTTTCCTTAATTTTCATTGTACAAAAAAGCTTAAAAATCTGATTAATTTTATCAAGCTTTCAATAATTATCTATATTATATTCAGATTTCTTTAAAATTATAACTTAATATATATATATATTCAATAAATTAAATTTTTTCCATAATTAATATTTTTATTTGACGTATTTAAAATGAAAACATATAATTAATTATGCTTAAGTATATTATTAAACTTTTAAAAACGCTTAACTCGAATTCAAATCCTAAAGAAATTGCACATGCAGTTGCTTTAGCATTTTTACTTGGAATTCTTCCTAAAACAAATCTGTTATGGTATATAATCTTTATTTTTTGCTGTTTTATAAGAATTAATAAAGCTGCCTATGGATTATTCATAATTATTTTTTCTCTTATTGCACATTTATTTGACCCGTTGTTTGATACTTTAGGATTTTATATTCTGAATATTAATCAATTAGAAAGTTTTTATAGTTTTTTGATTGATATTCCCTTTGCAGGTTTTACTAACTTCAATAATACAATAGTAATGGGATCTTTTATATCCGGTTTAATTTTGTATTTTCCTGTTTTTTTTATAACACTAAAATTTATAAAATTATGGAGAACTAAATTAGCATATAAATTTAAATATTCTAAGCTATTTAAGTTCTTTAATAAAATTCCAATAATAAAAAAAATCGTTACGATATCAAACAGTTTAAATAATAAAATTCAGGAGGTGTTTTAATTATGGATGATGAAAATAATGATAAAAAAATAACAGTTGATTCTCTCCCGGCAATTTTTAAAAAATCTTATTCTAAAAAAAAGATAGAAAAAAAACTTCTAAAAAAAATATATATTCCTGAAGACAGAATGTTTGTGAAAGGTTTTTTTAAAGATGACACAAATTACGATGGAAAAATGCAACTGGAAATTCCCAAAGATGCAATTTTTACCAAAAACGAACTTTTTCGGCTAAAAAAAATATCTAAAGAAATTAAACGGCAAAAAACAAGATTCAAGATTGTTCCTTTTCTTGCGGTTATCGTTTTTGTTTTTTTGATTCTCGGATTAGTTTCTGTTTCTAAAAATATTCTAGTTAAAAAAATACTTCAATCAGCCTGTCAGAGTGTATTTCAGGCAAAATGTGATATTTATAATTTAAATCTCTCTTTTTTAGATGCCCGATTAAAAATAGGAAACATGCAAATTGCAGATAAACGTGAACCAATGCTTAATTTATTTGATGCTGATAACATTCTTATAGACTTTAATTTAGTAAATCTTTTACGATCTAAAATTGACATTGAAAATATAGAATGTAAAGATATTAAATATCATACAGAAAGAAAAGTTTCAGGTGAACTGCCAGAAAAGAAAAAAAGTATAAAAGACGCAAAGTTTGTAAAAGAAATAACAGAAAGAACACAAGATTCTTTAGAAAAAGCAAAACAGGGAATTTCTGATTTATTTGAGCAATACAGTCCCGAAAACATAATTAATGAATATAAAATTAATTTAAAAACTCCTGAAGTTGCAGTTAAGGTAAAAGATTCAACAATTGTATTACTGGAAAAATGGAAAACAGAACCTGAATCTTTGAATCAGTTATCTAAAAAATATATAGAAAACACCAGATTGCTATGTAAAACCGATATCAATTCATTAAAAAATGATAAGGCAAAACTTGCAGAAACTATTTTATTATTTACTGATACCTTAGATGAAGGTAAAAAACTTTCAGAAACTATAAAACAAAAAACCAGCGTTCTTAAAACAGATGTACAAAGCATCAAAAATCTTTTTTCAGAAATGGAAACATCAATTACTAATGATAAAAAATTTGCCCGTGAACAAATTAATAAAATTTCTGATTTTAAAATCCCGGATGGTAAACAGCTTTTGGGAAATACCATTGATACAGCTGGTTATATTCTTTTGGGAAAATATTATCCATATTTAGAAACTGTTTGTAGTTATGCAAAAAAGGGTAAAGATATTTCCGGAAAATTAAAAACAGATAAAACTAATAAAACAAAAAAATCTGGAATTAAAAGGGATTCTGGAACCTTTATTTACTGGAAAAAAGATAATATACCAAAATTTTTGTTAGAACATGCACTTGTAAATGGACAAAATTTTAACTTTGAACTTTCTGATTTATCAAGTGACATGAACAGATATGGTAAACCAGCTTTCGTTCAGGGGACTGTACATAAAAATAATATAACTCATGATGTAAAACTTAATGCAGATTTTAGAACCAGTACAGATCAAAGTCCATTTGTACTTTCATATTCTGCCTTAAATATTCCATTTTCATATGATTTAAATAAAATAGTTCAGACTCAAGGAGTACCTGATATTAAATCAAAATTAAATGCAAGTTTTACAGCTCAGGCAAATGAAAAAGCAGAATTTACATTATCAGGTAAAGTAAATCTTAATGAAGCTGAATTAAAAGCTTTACCTTTTGAACCTGAATTTGCAAACAAAATATATCAGAAAGCTTTAACTCAAATTCATAATATTGAAGCGGAAATAAAAGCAGGGTATGGATTAAATTCCGGTATTATTCTGGATATCGATTCAAATGCTGATAAAGTATTATTAAATGTTTTAAAATCTGTTATTTCATCAGAACTGGCTGATATTAAACAGCAACTGATTGAAAAAATTGATGCAGAACTTTCAGAAAAATCAAAAGAGTTAAACATTGAACTTGGTAATTTTAATAGTATTACTGATAAAATTTTAAATTACGAAACAACCGTTTCTGACTTGAATGGAGCCGTTCAACAAAAACTTGAAGAAATGAAAACAATGGCTCAAGAAAAAACGAATCAGAATATTAACATTATTAAAGAAAAGGCAAAGGATAAGGCTGTTGATGCTTTGATGAACGGTATTAAATTGAAGAAATAATATCAGAAAACTGGACACCATCACCATCATAAACATCTTTTGTGAGTTTTGCATCTGTTACAATATCTATGAATTCCGGACTTATACCTGGACTTAAGATTTTTTCTGTTCTTAAAACAGCAATATCGTTTTTTGTAATGATATGTCCTTTTTTTAAGTCTTTCATATAATGGATTGAACGGTTTGTTCGTAAATAATTGTCTTTTTCTGAATTACTTAATTTTTTAATTCCATCTCCAATACATGCAGTAACTCTTTCCTGACCATATTTTTTTGATAAATATGTAATTATCTCTACTGATGTGGCACTTTCAAATTTTCTTATTGATTCACACATAATTTTAAATTTGTCAGGATTTAAAGCAACCTTATCATCAAGTCCGTCATCAGAATTACTTAAAGCAATATGTTTTTCCAGCATTACAGCATTGTACGCCAGACTTAATAATGGTATTAATTCGGGATTTAAAGAATGATCACTGACTCCTGTTTTAACACCAAAAATATTCCTTAAATTTTTAATCACTAAAATATTGTATTCGTCTTCTGGAGCCGGATAACAGGTGATACAATGTAATAATGTAATTATTTCTTTATTATCAAAACAGGACAGGGCCTTTTCAATATCTGAAAGGGTAGAAACACCACTTGAAAGAATAACTTCCTTGTTATTGTTTTTACAAATTTTATTAATTTCATTTAACAGCTCATAATAATTTAATTCAGGAGAAGCCACTTTATAATAATGAGGATTTAATAAAGCAAGCTCTGAAAGACTTTTTAGTCCAAAAGGGCTGCAAATAAAACCTATACCGATTTTCTCAGAATATTCCTTAAGTTGTGCATAAAACTGAACAGAACATTCTAATTTTTCAAAGCTTTTGTATAATTCAATATTACCAGAAGGTAAAGGAACAATGCCTGCTTTTGGATGAAGAATTTCATTTGCGTAAACATACTGAAGTTTTATATTATCTGCACCACAATCTTTTGCTGTATCAATGAATTGTTTTGCCCGATTCAAATCACCATTATGAGCAGTTCCGATTTCTGCAACAATTTTCATCTTAGACATATCAGTTGTTATTAAAAAAATTAATAAATTTCATTCCTGCTTCGCGTTCTTTATTTGATGCATCATATGAAATTAAAAGTGCTGTTTCTATACTGGCAAATATTTTATTCTCTGTAGCTGTATTACTTTTTGGAAAAGGAATAAAACCATAGTTTGTAAATGAACTTTTATTTTCAGAATAATCTTTTATAGAAATTATCCGCATAGCTTTTGAATCAAATTTATTTAGTGAATTAGCTTTTACAAATTTATATAAATATGGAGAATTACTTAATAAATCAATATTTTCACCATTAAAAGGTGAGATACCTTTTTTTATTAAAGTTTTACAAAGAGATTCAAGTTCTCGATAAGTTTGCGATAGGTTTTCTTTAGAATTTAAAATGGATTTATCATACATTATTCCAATTCCATCAAATTCTATCGGGATTATTTCTGTTTCATTTACTAAAGGAATAAAATTTCCATTTTCATCTATATCTATAGCTATATTTGATTTATTATCTGTTTTTATTGACACATTGACAATTATATCGTTATACATTGCAGAAAATTTTTCACATTCAGATTTAAGATAATCTTGTTTAGACGGATTATAAGAAATTAAATGTAAAATTACCGGATTTTTTGCAAACGGATTCCATTTAGCTGCAAATACAACTCCTCCAGGTATAAAACTACTTAATAAAACAATATAAATCAAAAAATAAATTGCTTTTTTCATATTTTTTTTATCGGCATAAATGTAATTTTTCTATACTTTGTATTTCTTGTGAATATTTAAGAAATCTTTGCTATTTATTGATTTTTACAGATTTTTTCGCTTATGTTGACACGTGTTTTATTAAAATGTTATAATAAATAAAATTTTAATTTATTTTTGTGAGGTTCAATCTATGTCAGGACATAGTAAATGGGCAACCATTAAACATGCTAAAGGACTCGCTGATGCTAAACGCGGTCAGATGTTTACTAAATTTATCAAGGAAATTTCTATTGCAGCACGTATGGGTGGTGGTGACCCGAACGCTAACCCACGTCTTAGAACAGCAATTCTCAAAGCAAGAGCTGCAAATATGCCTAAAGATAACATTGAACGTGCTATCAAAAAAGGTACTGGAGAACTCGGCAATGCTGTATATGAAGAAAAAATTTATGAAGGATACGGACCAAATGGTGTTGCAATTCTTGTAGAAGTTCTTACAGATAACAATAACCGTGCAGCTGCAAATATCCGGAATATTTTCAATAAAACAAGCGGTAATCTCGGAGCTACAGGATCCGTTTCATACATGTTTAAACGTGCCGGTGTAATTTCCTACGATTCTGAAAAAGTCAATGAAGATGAAATTATGGAAGCTGGTCTTGAAGCAGGAGCTGATGATATTACAAATGATGACGGTGTTATCACAGTAACTACAGACCCTAACGAATTTGCAAATGTTCTTGAAGCTCTTCAGGGAAAAGGTTATGAAGCACTTTCTGCTGAAGTTGCCATGGTTCCAGATACTTATTGTGCTCTTGATACAGATGCAGCTACAAAACTTCAGAAACTTATTGATCGTCTCGAAGAAGATGATGATGTTCAGAACGTTTATACAAATGCTGAATATCCTGAAGGATTCGAAGCTGAGTAATTTTAATGCGGCGAATTCTGGGAATTGACCCTGGCCTTGCTTCGACAGGCTGGGGAATAATACAAACAGACGGAAACCGCTACACTTATATTTCTCATGGTGTTATTGAAACAGTAGCCTCTATGCCACATGGACAAAGGTTGCTTTTTATTTATAATTCACTTCAGGCAATAATTGACGAGTACCGTCCGGATGAAGCCGGAATGGAAACTCTATATTTTGTAAAAAACATAACTTCTGGAATTGCAGTTGCAGAAGCAAGAGGCGTTGTAACTCTTGTATTATGTCAAAATTGCATTAAACTTGGGGAATATACACCTCTTGTAATAAAAAAAGCAGTAACTGGAACTGCGAGTGCAGATAAAAATGTTGTTCAGCAATCAGTAAAAATTTTACTTGGTCTTAATGAAATTGTAAAACCTGATCATGCCTCAGATGCTTTAGCAGCAGCTATAACTCATATAAATAATATTTCTGTTAATATGTTTACTAAATAACTAATTTTTATTAACAAGCATTTGAACAGAAATTCCTGTTGTTACAATCGAGAGTGCTGTAGTTATTATTGGAGCATATTGATTAAAATAATACAAAAAAGAATTGGTTTTTGCAGTTATTGTGCATTCAGGTAAAATTATTGCATCTTTGGAAAGTTTTTCACCGTTAATATCTTTTATTTTTATACTGTTAAATGCATTTTCTGTTTTCTTAAATCCACCGGCAAGACCAATATAATATTCATATGTTCTGTTTGGTATATAAGGATATCTTCCTGGATTATTTACAGAACCAGCAACAGAAACAAAGTTTTGTTTGAAAGGAAGCAATAAGACATCATTTGCCTGCAAAACTTCCTGAGAATATGCATTTGAGTCATAAAGCATATTAGTAATATTTATAGGTATTTTTGTTTCATCTCTTAAAATATATGCATTATCAGTATCACTAATTATGGAAATTATATTTCTTATACGTCTTATAAAATATGCATAATTTTCGCCTTCCTGAAAAGTAAATGGAATTCTGTTTGAACTTTCCAGTTCAGAATCATCAGAAATTTTTATGGCACCTTCTACAAAAACAACAGGCATTAAAGAAGAAAAACTTGAAATATAAATATTATCAAAATTTTCAAGCAGATAATTCGAGTCAACATTTTCTTTTTTCAGATAAATTTTATTTCCAGAAACGGCATCTGAATTTATGGAACGTGAAAGCTCAATTCTTGATAAATCTGCAAGTGGAGTTAATCCATGCCCATATTTATAAATTAATTCAGATAAATTTTCTCCTTTCAAAAGTTCATAAGTACCAGGTCTTTCAACAGCTCCAGAAATAGAAACAACTCTGTCTATTCTTTGTATGTTGATAACATCCCCGGGACGTAAATATGGATCCTGTTTTAAATCTCCGTTGCGACTAGCTGAAAATAAATCATAAAATTTAGATGTACCGTTTTTTGAAATTATTTCAATATTTCGTTTTGATGAATAGGGCGTAGTTAATCCATTTATTACACTGGAAAGCCGTGTTAAAGCCCAGGAATTCATTTCTGTTGTTTTTATAACTTCTCCAGTAACAATTACTTTAAAAGAAGCTGGATTTAGCAGAACAAATTGAACACCACTCATCGGATAGTTTTTTGAGACAATTTCTTCAACCTGTTTTTTTAGAGTAATATAGGATTTTCCTGCAGCATCTAAAACAGCAAGATTTGAAACCCTGATTTTATATGACGGGTCAACAGGAATTGTGTAAGAAACTACATTGTTACCGGCTGCATAATTTAAGGAATATACATCTCCTGCTGTAACCATATAATCTGCATTACTCATTGCAAGCTGAACTGTACCAGAAAACTCTGATGCATGTATTTCATTTGAAACACTGGAATCAGCATTTATATTTTGTGCATAAATCGGAAAACTAATTAAAACAGCAAGAAGCACTAAAAGTTTTTTTTTCATTGTTTGCTTCCTTTAAGTTTTGACATTGCTTCTGGATCTTTTTTTATATTATCAAGAGCATTAAGTAAAAATGCCAGAAAAACTGATAAAAAAAATGCTGCAAATGTAATAATAATACAAAGTTTTCCTCTGCTTGGCTTTGATTTTTGATCAGGAATTTCTGCATATTCAAGAATTTGAAATACAGGCTGCTCAGATGCCATAGAAACTTTTAACATTTCGTACTGAGCTTTTAACTGACTGTACACTTCCTGCTGAACATTTAATTCCATTTTAATCATGGTTGTATCCATCATTATAGGATTTACAGAAGCAGGGCCTGAAGCATTTGAAACTGAATATTCCAGCTTTTGAATTTGTTTTTGAAGGTTAAGAATTTCGTTGTAGGAATTGGAAATGTTTTCTTCAAGATTTTGTTTGGTAAGTTTATTTTTATCGATTCCCATTTCCAAAAAACGGCTTTCAAGCTGATCTACAACAAAATTTACAACATCCTTTGCAAAAGCAGGATCTGTATCAGTAAAACTAACTGTGAATACACCTGTATCATCGTCAAAATTACTTGAAAGAACTTTTTTTAAAGCTTTTCGACTTTCTGTTACAGGTGATTTTTTTATTCTGTATCTTTTAGTTAAATCAAATTTTTCAATTACAGCATCAAGCAGGGAATTTGACTGGACAAGATATCCGGCTAAAGCACTATAACTGGAACCACCAGAAACATTTATACCTGCAAGACTTGCCATTGCTCCCAGACCGCTGGCAGAAAGGGCAGAAGAAAGACCGCCGGATGAAGAATCTGAATTGTTTATGAGCATTTGTGCACGGGGTGTGTATTTATTCGGCATAAATGATTTTTCAGGAGGAAGAACAAGCGAAATAATCGAAATGACAACAGAAGCAATAGCAGCTAAAAAAGTTGTTATTATTATAAGCCATTTTCGTTTCCAGACTACTGCAAATAAATCAATTAAAGAAATTTCTTCTTCGTTGTTTTTCTTTTCTAAAACTTCTGCATTCATATTAATAATTTTAACAGAATATATTTATTTATTCAATTCTAGATAAATCAAACTTATCTGACAGGATGAAGTCCTTCAAACTTTGTTTCCAGTCTGGTATTTTTATACCTGTGGCTTTTATAATTTTATCCTTACATAAAACACTGAAAGCAGGTCGTTTAGCAGGAGTCGGGTAGTCTTTAGTTTTACAAGGATTAATTATACAGTTATTTTTTATTAAACCAGCTTCTACTGCCTGTTTATAAATTTCAATAGTAAAATCGTACCAGGTAATTTCTCCCATATTTGTAAAATGATAGATACCATAAGGAACATCAGACTTTTCTATTATTTTAAGCAGACACATGGCAAGATCTTTTGCAAAAGTAGGGCTTCCCCGTTGATCATCAACAACCTTTACCGATTCATTTTTTTTCATTGCCCTAATCATCGTGTAAACAAAATTTTTCCCGGCCCATCCATAAAGCCAGGCAGTTCGGACAATATAATAGGCATCAGTGTTTTGAATAACAGCGTTTTCTCCTGCAAGTTTTGTCTTTCCATAAACACCAAGCGGAGCATTTGTTGAATCGGTTTCTTTGTAAGGGATAGAACCGTTCCCATCGAAAACATAATCTGTACTGATATGTATAAGTTTTGCTCCAATATTTTCAGCAACCTGAGCAATGTATCCAGGGGCTGTTGAGTTAAGTAAAACAGCTGCAGTTTCATTGGATTCAGCGGCATTCACATCCGTAAAAGCGGCACAGTTAATAATCCATGAAATAGTTTTATTTTTTGTAAAATTTTTTAATACTTCAAGACTTGTAATGTCAACATCGCGGTCAGTTCCAATATAATCAATTTTATTTGCCTCAAGACACTGACAAACTTCAGTTCCAAGCATTCCTTTATTTCCAATTATCCAAATCATTTTATCTTCCCTGCTGTTTATAATTTTTATCAATCCAGTTTTTGTAGTCTCCTGATAAAATGTGCTTTACCCAGTCTTCATTATTTAAATACCATTCAACAGTAGCCTTTAATCCCTGCTCAAATGTCATCTTTCGTTCCCACTTAAGTTCAGTTTTAATTTTTGTGCAGTCTATAGCGTAACGTTTATCGTGGCCCGGGCGGTCTTTTACATAAGTAATATTTTTTTCAATATCAGTAATATTTTTTCCAGTGACACCGGCTGTTATTTCAATCAGTTTATGAAGCAGCTTAATATTCTGCCATTCGTTTTCACCGCCAATGTTGTATTTTTGTCCTGTGATTCCATTATTCATAATCAACCATACAGCCCGATTGTGATCTTCTACATAAATCCAGTCCCGGATATTATCGCCTTTTCCATAGACAGGTAGTTTTTTATCCTGCGTAATATTAGAAATCATAAGTGGAATCAGTTTTTCTGGAAATTGATATGGCCCATAATTGTTTGTACAGTTTGACAGTGTTACAGGTAAACCGTAAGTATGATAATAAGCCATAACCAGATGATCGCTAGAAGCTTTGCTTGATGAATAAGGAGACCGGGGATCATAAGCTGTGTCTTCACGGAAGTAACCTGTTTCACCTAAAGAACCATAAACTTCATCAGTAGAAATGTGATGAAACAAAACATCATCACGAATAGTTCCGTCAGTTTTTTTCCAGAATTCTTTTGCACAATCAAGCAGTGTAAAGGTTCCCATTACGTTAGTTTTTACAAAAGTTTCAGGCCCCAGA
>JAEEGL013610539.1_pt1 | contig 28423 bp, 17 predicted proteins | sample 9134231 | NCBI WGS metagenome assembly JAEEGL01 (sample SAMN16246548, study PRJNA631951) | gut metagenome | biome: gut microbiome; feature: rumen; material: fiber-attached | host: Bos | place: Iran: Karaj | collected 2018-10
TATAACTGGTGTTACAGGATTTCCTATTATATCTGTTCCTGTCCAACCATCAAATGAATATCCTGCTCTACTTGGATCTATTATTTCAATTAATCCTGTTTCTAATGTATAACTTTCAGGATTTGTTTGACCTTGTGGAAGCGCTCCTCCATTTAAGTTGTATGTTATTGTATATGTTTTTGGTGTCCAGTTTGCTGTATAATATCTATCTCCTGTTGAACCTGTAGGTATTGTTACATCTACTTCTGGAGTATCTCCATTTGAGCCCGTCCATCCTGCAAATGTATATCCATATCTTGTTGGATGTCCTAGTGTAAAGGTGTCTGATTCTACATTATATGATGTTATTAAACCAGGTTCATTATTATATAGTTCGTCGTAAGAAATATAGTATGTTATTATTGAATATTGTGCCGTATATGTTGCATTTTCTGTTACTATATTTACAATTGGTTTATCCCAACCATCGAAACTATATCCTGGCATTGGAGTTGTATTTCCAACATATGCTGGTGTATTTGCTCCATAATCTAGTCCTGTAAATATTCTTTCTTGGAAGTCTACTGCTCCATGAGCACCTTTTACATACTGTACTGTAAATTGTTGTTTAAAGTATACTTTTAATTCTAAGCTTCCATCTCCTGTAATTGTTCCATATAATTCATTATCAGCATTTACTGTTCCATTTGCTGCTATAGTAGCTATATCTAGAGCATATCCTTCTGGTACATTTACATCTGAAAGCGCAAGTAGTGCTGTTTCATTTGTTGTTCCTGTCATTGGAATACTTGTATTTGCTGTATTTTGGTAAGCCCCATTTGCTTGATAATAAAATCCAATTGTATATGCTGTATCTATATTTGCTGTTTGTGTTCCTACTGCTGTTAATGTTACATTATCATGTGGCATTGCAAATGTTGTTGTTATGCTATATGCATTTGCTAGTATACTGCTATATGTTCCTGTCCAATTTACAAATGAGAATGTATAACCTGCATCAGCATATCCTGAAGATGTAATCTCTACTGTTTTTCCATATTTTACTGTTATTGTTTCTCCACTATTTATTGGATCAGAATTATTTTCTGTTGCAGTTACAGTAGCAATATTTGTTCCTTTAACTAATGTTAATGTATAAGATTTTCTACTAAAGTATACTCTTAATACTGTAGAACCATCTGCTGCTACTTCTTTATTATTTTCAGGATTTGTTAATGTTTCATTGTATTCGTATCCTTCTAATATTGGTAATTTATCTGCTTCTACAATTTCTGCTATTTCTTCTGTTTTCTTATCTGTTCTTATAGCCGCTTCTCTTTCAGCTACTTGAGCATAGATACCATCTACTCCTTCATAGTAGTATTCAACTGTATATTGATTTAAAGCTGTTTCAGTCTCTGTTGTTGCAATTAATCTTACATTTTTAGCTGGCATTTCAAAGTTAGCACTTGGATTACTTGTTACTATATCTGCAACATCAGTTGTTGCTGACATCCATCCATAGAATTTTACTGTATATCCTGGTTTTGTTCCTAATGTTGCATTTATTGGTACTAATTCTTGATATTTATATACTCCTGTTCCTGAAGTTTGATCTACTAATTGATCTTTATCAAGTGTTAATGTATATGTATTTCTTAAATAATATGCCTTTAATACTGTTGGATTATTTGGATCTCCTGATATTGTTCCTGTTAATACATTGTTTTCATTGTGAACATCAAATGTAAATCCTAAGAACTCTCTTGTTGTATCTATTTCTACTTCTGTATCTGTTGTTCCTCCTCTGTAATTTTCTGCTAATAAACTATATCCTGTTCCTTCTAGATTTTCCCCATAATATTCAACTTTATATGGTGTGTCTGGTATTGGTGTCCAATTTGCTTCATAATGTCTATTCTTTAATTCAAAATCATCTCTTGATGGATTTAATATAACTGGTGTTACAGGACGATTATTTGGTATATCTGTTCCTGTCCAACCTTTAAATGTATATCCTGCTCTACTTGGATCTATTAATTCAAATGCTCCTGTTTCTGCTGTATAACTTGATTTATTTGTTTGACCTGTTGGAAGCGAACCACCTCTTAGATCATATGTAATTGTATATACTTCTGGAATCCAGTTTGCTGTATAATATTTATCTCCTGTTGAACCTTTTTGAATTGTTACTGTTGTTTGTGGTTGTGTTCCGTTTGAACCTGTCCATCCTGCAAAGCTATATCCATATCTTGTTGGTTGGCCTATTGTAAAGGTTTCTGTTTCTACATTGTATGATGTAACAAAATTTCCATTATTGTATAAATTACTGTATGAGATGTAGTATGTAAGTGGACTCCATCTAGCTGTATATGTTGCATCTCCTGTTACAGTTCTTGCTATTTCTCTATCCCAACCTTTAAATTCATAACCTGGCTCTCCTGTTATTTGTGTATCTAAGTTAGGAGTTGCTGAACCATAATCTAATCCAGAATATCTTACTCCTCCTATTTGATCATTTCCAAATGTACCATGTGTTCCTCTTAAGTAAGTTATTGTATATTGTTTTTTGAAATATACTTTTAATACAAGGCTTCCATCACCTTTTATTTTTCCACTTGTTACATTGTTTGGATTGTGCTCATCATATACATAACCTGCAATTGTTGGTTGTTTATCTTGATTATTTAAAGTAGCTGTTTCATCTGTTTTTCCAACTTTTTCTCTTCTATATTCTTCTGTTACACTACTTGGATATGTTCCATCTGTTTTTTGATAGTAGTATTCTATTACATAAGGAGTATCTTCTCTTGCTACTTTATTTGCTATAGCTGTTAATTTTACATTACCAGCTGGCATTGTAAAGTTTGATTCTCTATCTGATTGATTTCCAATTAAGTTAGGTGTAGCTGATTTCCATTTATCAAAGCTATATATATATCCAGCGTCATCTTTTAATAAGGCCTTTATTGTTACAGGTTGTTCATATTTATATCTTCCAACTAATCCTTCTTCTGTTTCTTGAGTTAATATTGTATTTAATAAAACTTTATTAATATCTTCATTTTTAGCTAATGTTACAGTATAGATGTTTCTCTTGTAATATAGTTTTAAAGTTAATCTTCCTTCATCATTTTCTGCTTTTACTACTTTTCCTGTTAGCACATTATCTTGTAAATCTGTATCAAAGCTAAATCCTGGGATATTTTTTATATATCCTTTTTCTCTTGCATTGATTCTTGTTCCAATATCATCTGAATATCTTGCTGTTTCAGATAGTACATAGTTTGAACCTGTTAGATCTTCTTTATAGTACTGAACTATATATTCTTCTGCTGGTAATTTTTCATATATTGCTGTTATTTCTTTATTTCCTATACTTCCAGGCTCTATTGTAAATTCTGTGTTTGGTTCATCTTCATTATTTTCTACCCAACCCTTGAATTCATATCCTTCTCTACTTGGATTATTTAATACTATTCTTTCACTTTCAATTGTAAAGCTTGTAGGGTTAACTTTACCTTCTTCTAAACTTCCACCATTTAAATTATAAGATATTGAATAATCTATTGTATTTTTATTTGCCTTTGCTGTTAATGTTATATTTCCTTTTGGCATTACAATTTCTGCTTCTTTATCAGCTTTGTTTTGAACTCTTTGTTCATCACTACTTATCCAAGAGTCCCATGTAATTTCATATCCTGGCGCTGGAGTTGCTAAAGTTGCATTAATTCTAATTGTATCTCCAAATTTATACTCTCCACCACCTCTTACTGTACTAATATTTTCTCCTGGTATTAATGTCAAAGTATATATTCCTTCTGTTACAACTACTGTTTTTACCTCTCCTTTTGATTTACTTCCATCTTCTCCATATGTATATGCAACAATTGTATATGTTCCTGCTTGTTCTAGATTTATTTCTCCTTTATCTTCTATCTCAATGTATTGGTCTTCTTTATTTGCTATTCTATATATATTTCTTGTTCCATTTTGTGCTGTTTGTTCAATGGTAACTGTTGCTCTTCCTTCAAATGATCCATCTTCGTTTTTATATCCTTTTGTAACTTTAAGTGAAGGGGAATTCACTTTTTCAACTTTTTTTACTTCTAATTCACCAAAGACTATGTAATTAACAACTTTTTGAACGTCTGATTTTTCTAGTTTATTATTAAAATCTAAGTCAGCTGATTTTATTTCTGGTTCTTCGGTGATTTTCCATTTTTCTTCATCTGCTAGACCTCTAATAATTCTTGTACAGTCAATTTCATTTAATTCAGAATCTCCTATATAGCTCTTATCTTCAGCATTTAGGTTTATTGGATTAGTTTTCATATCTCCTATAACGCTGATTTCATAAACTCTTTCATTAGCTTCATATTTAGCAAATAAACCAGAATATACATTTCCTGCTTCTAATTCTTCAGCTGTTAGTTCTTCTGTACAAGCTTTGTCTTTGTATATTTTGATTTTTTCCTCTCCAAAGTTTAAAATGAAATCCTTTAAAGTTGTATTAGGTAATACTCTACTGATACTTTCATCAGATACTAAGTATTTAATAACCTCTGGATTATCATCTCTTGTTTTTGCTGCTAGCTCTTCTTCAGTTAGAGCTACAACTGGATTTGCTAAATCATCAATTGCCAATGTTATTATTGGTAATGAAATTAGCAAGCTTGCTAAGATTGCTAGAATTAGAACAATCTTATTTTTGCTTTTTAAATTTCTTAAGTCTTTTGTGTTCATAAAAGTTTCCCCTCTCTTACAAAATAGAACATATATTACTTATATAAATTATTAATATATATTAATAATTATAAATATATAATTGAAGCTTTCAAGATTTAAAAAATCCGTAATTACTTGGTATAATTACGGATTTTCGGGTTTTGCAGGTTATTGATTTTTGAATTACATTTTAATACTTTTTCTGTCATATAACTCCCTTTTTTTTAATTATTCTTACGGAAATCAATATCTTAGCTATTCATAATCTTCTAAAAATTTATTTAATTCATCTTTTCCAATTATCTCTTTTCCTCTTTTTAATGCTTTTATATCTTCTTCTGGTAATAAATCTATTGCTATATCAGTTGTTATATATTTTTTCTTGTTTATCATCATATTTTTATCCTCTGATTCTATTTTCATATACTCTTTATAAATCACAATAACCCCTTTTTCTTCAGTAATAAAGAAATGTTCGTCGCATATATCGTCTATTTCTTTTTCTAAAATAACATTTGATTTTGAAAACTCTTTTATACTATAACTTTTATATTTTTCTTTTAATTCTTCTTTTGTTAGATTTATAAACTGTTTCTTATCTATTTCTTCATCCTCTACTATGTGACCACATAACTTATATTTTTTTCTTAATACAACTTTTGTATTTGGTCCTATTTTTTCTTCTTCATAGTTTACTATTTTCGTCATGTTTTCATCTATATTTCCGTTTTTTTCTTTTTCCTCTATTAATGTCGCTTCTTCATTCTCTTTTATAATCTTACTTAATCCTATATTCTTTGCTACAAAATATCCTAAAACTATTGAAGCAATAAATATTATAATTAGCATATTCCATATTAATAGTTTCTTTCCCATAAAAACAACACCTTTATTCTTTAACAATACATTTTATTTTGTATTATTTCCAAATAAAGGTGTTTATATTCATTCTTTATTTTGATTATTTATAAAATTTAGTCATTACTTATTATTAGTCTTGCATTGCTGCTCCTAAGATTCCTGCATCATTTCCTTTTTCTGCAATAACTATATCTGGTATTGGACCTTTGTTGAATTTTACATTTGGTCCTGATAGTTTCTTTACTATTCTATCAAATAATAAATCTTTAAAATAAATAAAGCTTCCTCCTAAGCAAATTGCTTCTGGTTCAAAGATATCAATTAAGTTAGCTAATCCAATAACTAAATAATCAACATATTCATCAAGAATTTTATCTATTTCAGGATTTCCTTTTTCTCTTTCAACAATTGCATAAATATCATCACTATGAATATTCTTTTCTTTGTTTAGATTGAATTTTTCTGCAAACATGCATTTAAAAGTCTTCATTGAAGCATATGTTTCAAAGCATCCTTTTTTACCACATGCACATTGTGTTCCATCTTTAATAATAGTCATATGTCCTACTTCAAATCCAGAGTATCTTTTTGGTTCTAATAGTTTTCCATCCATGAAAACTGCTCCACCTACACCTGTTCCTAAAACTAGGAATACGCTATCTGAATATTTTCTTAGTGATCCGCATTTTTGTTCACAAATTGCTGCACATTTTGCATCATTTCTTACAGATACTTTAACATCAATAACTTCTCTAATAGCCTTGCTTATATCAAATTCATCTATTCCTAGATTATTAACATTTGACATTTTTCCATCTATTATAGTTCCTGGACTACCAATTCCTATTAATTCAATATCAGAAAATGTCAAATTATGTTTTTCAACTAAATTTCTTGATATTTCAATAATTGCTGTTTTAATACTTTCTCTCATGTTTAATTTATCTTCTGGTTCCCAGTTTTTTTCACATGTTTCTACAATGTTTCCATCATTATCTACTAATCCTATAGCAATATGACTACCACCTAAATCTACTCCGATTCTCATAAGGTCCTCCTTAATTATGCATTTGCTTCTGCTTTATTTTCTTCATTTTTCTCTTCTGTTTTATCTTCTTCAGTTGTATTATTTTTTTCTTCTACTTTATTCTCTGTATCATTTGTTTCATTTTGAACTGTACTTTTTACATCTTTATTAAATAAAAATCCATCACCAATCATAAATATTGTTGCGCCAACTAAAGCTAGTAAAACAAAGATTGTTAATAATAATGGAATTAATGCCATTCCTCTTTCACTTTTCATTTCTGAAATCCCCCCCATAGTTCTACATTATAACTTATATTTCTATAAAAATAAAGTAATTTTTGTTATTTTGATAACACTATCATCTTTTTAAATAATTTTGTTTATTTTTCTCTTATAATTTTGCATATATAAAAGCCATCTGCATCTTCATTTGTCTTTATTTTAATTTCTTCAAGTTTTTTAAATTGTATGTTTTCTTTTAAGAATTTATCTACTATATCTTCATTCTCATCTTTAAAAATGCTACACGTAGAATATATTAGTTCACCATTTGGTTTTAAATATTTTGAGCAAGTTTCTAATATCTTTAGCTGGATTTTTATAATTTCTTGTATATCTTCTTTTTTTCGTTGCCATTTAATATCAGGCTTTCTTTTTATAACCCCAATTCCTAGACAAGGAACATCAAGCAATATTTTATCAAATTTTTCTTTATATTCGTCATAATACTTGCTTGCATCTTTTGCTTCTGTATGAATTATATCTATTCCTAATCTTTTGGCATTGTCATTTACAAGGTTTAAACGATTTTCATATAAATCCCAAGCAATTATTTTGCCTGTATTTTGCATTATTTCTGCAAGATGGGTTGTTTTGCCACCTGGTGCACTACAAGCGTCTAAAACTAATTCTCCTGTCTTTGGAGCTAATATTTTCGCTGTCCTTCCTGCCGATAAATCTTGTGCTATAAATAGACCATCTTTAAATAAATCTATATTTGCAATATCTTTACACCAAATATTTAAGAATTCTGGCATTTCCGTTTCTTCGTATTTAATACTTCTTTCTTCAAGCATTCTTATTAAATCTTTTTTTGTCGTTTTTAAAAGATTTATTCTTATTGTTACTTTTGGATGAATGTTACTGTATTTACAAATATCTTCTGTTTCTTGTAATGTATAACTTTTTAATAATTCTTCTACTATCCATTCAGGCATTGATTGTGTAAGTGAATTTCTTTTTACATCACTTTCTATTTCTTGTAATTTATCATAATCTTCTTTTTCAATTTTTCTTAAAATAGCATTTACAAATCCTGAAGATCGTGGGCCATATTTCTTTGAAAGTATTACTGCTTCATTTACCGCTGCTGATTTTGGTATTTTATCTAAAAAGATTATCTGATATACCGACATTCTTAGAATATTCAATATCCATGTAGAAATCTTTTTTAGCTTAACACTTGAATATGTTGAAATAATGTAATCTAAAGTAAGTTTCCATGTAATTGTTCCATATACTAGTTCAGAAATTAGGCCAATATCTTTTTCTGTTAATTTAGTTCTTTTTTTATCTAGTACTTCACTTAAAGCAATATTAGAATATGAATCTTTAGTATCTATATCATATAAAACCTTAACAGCAATTTCTCTTGCTTTATCCATTATTCTTTTATACTCCTTTTTAAGTATTATAAAACTTCTTTTATTTCACCTGTTCTATATGCATCTAGAAGCATTTTTAAATCTGCAACTTCTCCCTTTAGTCTTGTTCCTATATCTGTATCTCCAACTGTTTTTCTAACTATTCCTTGTTTTTTAACAACAATTTCTGATTTTATATCATTTTCATTTTCAATTGCATCTGTTATTGATGTAAATGGTTTATTTGCGCTTAACAATAATCCATAAGAATTATATGTTAAAGTATATCCTGCTTCACCTGTTCTTTCACGATAGCTTTTTGCAAAACCACCATCGATTACTAAGTATTTTCCATCTGCTCTTACAGGACTTTCGCCTTTTTTAACTGGAATATGTCCTGAAATGATATGTGCTTCTGGATCTGTAATTCCAAATTCTTTTAGTACTTTTTCTGCAATTTCTTCATTTTCAACTAATGAATAATATGGATTTTTTGCTTCTTTGTAGCATTCTTTATCATCTATAAAGCATTGTTCAAAAGTTGTCATTCTATCTTTTCCAAAGAATGGTGAATATCTTCCACACCATAAATACCACATGCAATCTTTTTCTGCTTCAGCATCTTTATCAAAATATGCTTTTTTAACTATTTCATCTATATGATCTAAGTATTCTTTACCTTTGCATGTTTTTCCAAGTAATGTTACTTCTGAGAACTCTCCATTCTCCTCCATTGGTATACATGCATGGAATAATAGGTTTGAATTAAATTTCATATATGTTGAACCTTTAGAATATATGAATCTTATATGTTTATTTAAAACTTCACTTCTAGTAAATGAGTTTTGTAGTCTTTCCATTAATTCTGTTTCTTCTTTTGTTAGTTCATATACGCTTTGTGGATTAACAGTTGGGAAATTAGTATCTTTTAATTTATATTCTTTTTCTCCTATTTTTACTGTTCCCTTAAGGAAATCAACTTTATCTAATAAAAGTCTTTCTTCCATATGATATTCTGGATGTTTTAAAATCCATTGACCTTGAAGTTTGAATAATATGATTGTTATTGCTTTATGGATCTTTGCAATAACATTTTTATCACTGTTTCCATATTGATTATATTCAAATATTCTTGGTTTAAAGTCTTTACATGCATCATCTTTATATGTTTCTAAAGCAAATGTTGATAAAGGTCTTATATTTATTCCATATACGTCTTCTAGAATACTGATATTATCGTATTTAGCACAATTTCTTATAACTGCTGCTATTGATACTAAGTTTCCACATGCTGCTCCCATCCATAGAATATCATGATTTCCCCATTGTATATCTAAACTATGGAAATTCATTAATGCTTCTATTACAAGATCTGGGTGTAATCCTCTATCATAAATATCTCCTAATACATGTAAATGGTCTATTGCCATTCTCTTAATTAGATTAGATATTGCTATTATAAATTCATCTGCTAAGTCTATATCAATAATTGTTTTAATGATTTCTCCATAATATACTTTTTTATCTTTATCGCTATCATTTGCTTGAACATTTAATAATTCATCTATAATATAGTCTAATTCTTTTGGAAGTGCTTTTCTTACTTTGGATCTTGTATATTTTGAGCTAACCTTTTTTGCAACTTCTATTAATCTATATAAAGTAATTTCATACCATTCTTTTAAATTCGTTGTTCTACATTTTATTTGTTTTAATTTTTCCTCTGGATAGTAAATTAAAGTTGCAAGTGTATTTCTTTCACTTGATGCTACCGTTGTATCTAATAGCTCATCTAATTTACTTCTAATTATTCCGGCTCCACTGTTTAATATATGCACAAAAGGTTCGTATTCTCCATGTATATCACTTAAGAATACTTCTGTTCCTTTTGGTAAGTTTAATATAGCTTGTAAGTTTATTATTTCTTCAGATACTTCTTTTATATTTTTAAATTCTTTACTAAGTAGTTTTAAATATTTTTCTTTATTGTAATTCATAATAGACCTCCTTCTATATGACTTTCATACGACCTTATAATTATACTACAAAATTGCCAAAATTTCCACTGTTTTATGATAATTTGCTTACTTTTTATGATATTTTAATGTTTTATTATTTTATCAATAAAAAAAATGCTAAGTTAAACTTAGCATTTTCCTTATCTTTGTTATTTAATATTAATACCATCCTGTTCTTTCTGAGTGAGCCCAAGCTGCTGATGGACTTCCATATCTTGAACTAATATAACTTAGTCCCCAATTTATTTGAGTTTTATAGTTTGTTAAATAGTCTGAACCTGCTGATGCCATCTTGCTTGCTGGTAATGATTGTGGTATTCCGTAAGCTCCTGAATATGAGTTACAAGCATTAACTGTCCATCTACTTTCTCTATTCCATAAAGCTACTAAACAATCGAAATCATAATCTGACCATCCATAGTCAGCGCATCTTTCTTTTGCGTAAGCTTGGTATTCAGCTTTTGAACCTGAAGTTGCAGCTCTTGATAAACCACTTCTTACTGTTGCCTTAGCATTAACTTGTACAATTTTATCAACTGGTTTCTTAACTATTTCTTCGCTTATTTTTGTTTTTTCTATTTCTTCATCATTTTGATATTTTATTTTATATGTTATTTTCTTTAATCCATCTTTTCCTTCTTGAATAACTTTGTTTGTTGTATCTTTTGCGTTGTTAGATACATCCTTAGTTATTGTTTCGAAAGGTATTGTTTCTTCTTCAATTACGATTTTTTCAACAATTGAAGCATAATTATCTATTACGTCATCTTTTGAAACTTCTGAACTTGATTCAGAAAGTTCTATTACTTCTTCTTCATTTTTGTCATCTTCCGTAATATTTATAGTTTGTTCATTTGATAGAACATCTTTAACTTCAACTTTTGCTGCTCTGGTAACAATATTAAAAGCAAAGATTAGTACGAGACAGACTAAAATGATTTTTAGTACTGACATCGACGCTTTTTCATTTTTACTCATATATTATTTATCCCTCCTCTAAGCGATATCTATATTATACTATTTTTATGAAAATTTGTCAAATTTTTCTGTTTAAAACGTACGGATATTGTGTATGTAAGCTTTCCATCTTGTCCTGTTATATTATATTCTGTTTTTATTTAAATATGTCTATTTTTTATTGTATTATTATAAATATTAAAATAAATATTGTATGATATCGTTTTTTATGATATTATATCTTCTAGGTATAGTTATTATACATATTATATTTAGGAGGTACTATTATGTGGATAATAATTTTAGTAGTAGTTGCCGTTATTGCTTTATGGGTTATTTCAACATATAACTCACTTGTATCTGCAAGAACTAAAGTAGATAACGCATGGAGTCAAATTGACGTACAATTACAAAGAAGATTTGATTTAATTCCAAACTTAGTTGAAACTGTAAAAGGATATATGACTCATGAATCAGAAACATTTGCAAAAATTGCTGAATTAAGAACATCTTGGGCTAATTCAACAACAGTTGCTGAAAAAGCTGAAATCGATAATCAATTATCAGGAGCTTTAAAAACAATTATGGCTGTTTCTGAAAGCTATCCAGAATTAAAAGCAAATACAAACTTTATGTCATTACAAGAAGAATTATCTTCAACAGAAGATAAAATTTCTTATTCAAGACAATTCTACAATGATGCTGTTACAAGATACAACACAAATATTGCTTTATTCCCATCAAACATAATTGCAGGATTATTCCACTTCGAAGCTAGACAATTATTCCAAGTTGATGATCCAGCTGCAAGAAAAAATGTTAAAGTTGATTTTGGAATGAACAAATAAAATTAATTGAATATAAAAAATAGAGATACTTAGGTATCTCTATTTTTTATTATTTAATTTTAAATACTTTCTTTGCATTTTCAAAAGTTTTTTCAGCAATTTCTTCTAGATTCATATTTTTAAATTCTGCTATTTTTTCTGCTACATATCGTACTTTTCTTGAATCATTTCTTTGTCCCCTAAAAGGTTCTGGGCTCAAATATGGAGAATCTGTTTCTATAAGAATCTTATCTTCTGGCACCATATTTACTATTTCCTCAGCATTTTTAGAGTTTTTATATGTTGTTGGTCCTGCAAAAGAAATATAAAACTCTAATTTTAGTCCTTCTTTAACAAGTTCTCTATTAAAAGGACAGCAATGCAATATGCTTGGCTCTTTAGGATTAATTTCTTTACTTAAAATATCAATCATATCCTGTATGCAGTCTCTTGTATGAATTATTATTGGAAGATTAAGTTCATTAGCAAGTTCTATTTGCTTTGTAAATGCATATTTTTGTAATTCTTTATTATCTTGAACCCAGTGATAATCTAACCCTATTTCACCTATTGCAACTACTTTTCTATTATTTGCTAATCTTTTTATTTCAGCTAATTGTTCATCTATCTTTTCTATAGTATCTTCTATATCACTTGGATGTATTCCAACAGCACAATAAACATTATCGAACTTTTCAGCTAATTCTATTGCTCTATTACAACCTTTTAAACTATATCCCGGGATCACTATTCCATATAGTTCATCTTTTTGCATATTTCCTAATAAAATTTCTGCATCTTCATCAAATTGTTCATCATTATAGTGAGCATGAGTATCAAAAAGTTTCATTTTAGCTTCCTTTCTTGTTTTTTATTTATTAATAATATTTTTAGAATAAATATCATATTATTTAAATCTCTTTTGCTATAACACACATTGCTACTGCAAAGCTTTCACAATGAGATAAACTTAAGTCTATTTGTGCTAGCCCTTTTACTTCATAATTTATAAAGATTACTTCTGGTCTACCATTCTCATCATTTTCTATTTGTACATTTTTCCATCCTAATTCAAATTTATTAGGTAGCATTTTAGATACTGCCTTAAAAATAGCTTCTTTGGCAGCAAATCTTGCTGCATAATGTTGGTATTTCATTTCTTTTTTGCTTTCGCAGTATTCTATTTCCTTTTCAGTAAAGACTTTGGTCAAAAAAGCTTGACCAAAGTCTTCTATTGATTTCTTTATTCTATCTATTTCGATTATATCAGTTCCACAATATATCATGTTTATTCCTCTTTATTATTTGTTTTTAATTCGATTTAATTTATTGTTATATCTATTTCATTGCTAAAATCATTAGGTAATTTACTACACTAACTGTTAGTGAACCACAAAGTGCAAATATTAGTAATCTTGTTATTCCTGTATTTTTATCAATATTTGCTTTTTTATACTTTATTTCATACATATTCTTCAAATCTCTATATAAATTGCTAAGATTAAATACCTCTCTCCATTTTCTATATAATACTGATCCAATTTCATCATGTGTTATTTCTTTTATCCATAAGCTTTTGGTGAATTCTATCAATTTTTTGCTAATTTCTATTATATTGTTACTTTCCTGGAATTCTTTTATTAATTGTTTTAACTCTAATCTTTGATATAAAGCAATAATATATGTGTATAGTAATTCATTTTCATACTTTGTAGGAATTACTGTATAATTATCTGTTTCTATTCCTGATGCTAAAAGAACTGTTCCATTTTTTGTAACTCCAAATTTTTTATATGCCCAATTAGATACAACTGATATGTTTTCATCGTCTAATACAGAATTATATGAACTTGGTAATATCTCTGTATACTTGCAAAATTCATTTTTTATTGTATCAAAACCTTTATCTCTATTCCAATCTTCTTGTTCTAAACAAGTATATGAATATGTTAAGAATCTGTTTGTATCGACATCTATAGATTTTATATCTTCTGATCCTTCAGAGATTTCTTCAATAATTTCCCCTAATCTTTTTATATCATCAAAGCTATCAGTTTGAATATTTATATTTTCATAACTTTTATAGTCATTTATTTTTGAGTTTATATCTCTAAATTTATAGTTAAAATTTAGAATATCTGAAAATTCATTGCTGTTTTCCACATTTGTTTTAATTAATATAAAACATATTCCACTATTGAAGCACATAATTTCAATTTTTTGAATTTTGAAGAATATACCGTCTTCCTCTCCAGCTTTTCCTTGTGCATTTTTTCCTATATCATATTCAAATATTGTACACATTCCTTCAGATAGTACTCTTGCTTTCATCATTTCATCAAATTCATAAAATTTCTTTACTTGAAATTTGTTAAACTCTAAACTTGGGAAAACTACTTTTCTGATTGTTGGATTAAAAAATGTATATATTTCAGAATTCTGTTCTCTTTCAAATAGTTTAACTTTACATCTTTTATTTCTTAATAAGTTAGCAATATAATGACTGTATTTCTTTTTATTTACCATATAAGGATAAATAAAATATGAATATTGATATTTTGTCTTTGGTTCCATTTCTACACTTCCCTTGTTATATCATTTGTACATCCTTTTAATTATTTATCAGTATAGTAGAAAGCATTTAAATCAACGCTTATATGCCATTTACCTATAAAGCTTTCAATTACGTTGCTGTCTAATTCATATTTAGGTTCAACTACTACTTTTCCGTCTTTGTCAATGCTGCCCCATTTTCCATCTTTCTTTACTGCTGCAAATCCATATTGATTTTGTTCTCTTGCATCATCATATATATAATTTACAACAACTTCACCTTTTTTATCTACAAATCCATATTTTCCGTCTTTTCTGCTTAGGAATATTGTGTTATCTGTTAATACATCTTTTGCTTCTTTTTCTTCGAATTTGAAGTTATAGTATTTGTAGTCATCATCTTCTTTAATTCTAAAATATCCTTTTTCAACATTTACTTCACTAATATATCCTTCAAGTTTTTCTTCAAAGTTTGAATCTATAATTATAGTTTTACTATTTCCTTCTTTTTCTGCTTCAAAGAATGATGCTACATCTCTATATGAAATATCTTCATAATCAAAATCTAACTTTTCATCTTCGTCTGTATCAATTATTCCGTATTTATCATCTTTTTTAGCAATATAGTAGTTTGAGAATGCATATGTTAAATCTTGATATTCTGTTGATATTATTTCTTCTCCTTCTATATTCTTTACTCCATATTTTCCATCTACACTAACTATTACATTTTCATTATCAATTGATTTAATTGAATCAAAGTTATCAAAGATAACATCTCCTGATTTATTAACAAGTTCTAATTTGTCATCTTCTTTTACAACGTACATTCCATTTCCATGAACATTTGCAATATCTTCATATTTGTTTTCTAGTACTTGAGCTCCTGTAAAATCAATTACTCCGTAGTTGTCATCTTCATCTTTTACAATATATCCGTTTTGATAATTATCTCCAATTGCTTTTATTTGTTTGTATTTTGTATCAATAATTGTTTTTCCTTGATTATCAACTAATCCTAATTTTCCATCTTTCTTTACAACAAAACTGTTTTCTACTCCTAAAAGAGCTTCTATGCTATCATAATCTGTTCCTAATATTTTATCACCTGAATAGTTAACTAATCCACATTTTCCATCTTTTTTCACTAGTAAAACATTATCTTCGAAGAACATTGTTTTACCTGAATCATAGTTATATACAGGACTTATTAAGTCATATCCAGAAAATATTTCATTTCCTGATGCATTAATAACTTTTGTTTTGTATGTTCCTTCATCATAATTAACATCATATGTACAAATGAACACATCTTTTTTATTGTTTGGAATTATAATGTATTCTCCATATGTTGGATCAATTACAATATCACCTTTTTCATTTATTACTCCCCATTTATTATTTGTATATACTGGGAAATATCCTGTTATATTTGATTTATCTTTTGTTTTTTCTTCACTAATTAGTTTTTTCAAAGCAAAGATGAACATTATAATTACTAGAATAGCAAGTATTACGGCTATTACTTTTTTAACATTCAACTTAGGCTCTTCATAGTATCTTTTTCCTCTTTCCATAAAGACCTCCAGATTATAAAAATCTATATTTTTTTATACTATATCATAAAAGACTAAACTTGTCGATAGAAAATTAAAGTTTACTAATATATATATAATATAAGATATAAATATAAATTATATATAAAAAATGGATGGTCAATGACCATCCGTAAGTTTATTATTTATCTTATTATTTATCTTGTTATTCATCTTGTTATTCATCTTGTTATTTGTCTTGATTTTCAGTTTTATCTTCTTTATCTTTCTTTTTAGTTACTACAAAAGCTATTGCCCAAACTAGAATTGCTACTACAATTACCCCAACAAAGAATAATATTTTATCTCCTGTTTTTGCTCCTGTTGATGTTTGATTTTTCTTTGTTTCTTGCTTTGTTGTTCCTTGTGGTGTATCTTTTTGTTCTTCTTTTGTATTATCATCAGTTTGTCCTGCAGGTTTTTGTCTAACTATTAATCTAACGGTTCTATTATCTTCTTCAATTGAATTTTCTCCATCACTTGATACTAATTTAGTAAAATGAATTTCTGTTTCTCCCTCTTGAAGATTATCTTTTAGTTTTAAAGTTAAAGTTGCAACTTTTTCATCTTGCTTTACTCCATTTCTCATTGTTGTAATTGCGAACTTTCCATATAAATCACTTTTTGTTCTATCATTGTAGGTAACTCCCCATTTATCATTGCCTTCAAATTCCATTGATGAAAAATACTCTTCTTCATAATCCATAAATCCTACAATAGTATTAATTCCTTCTTCTATGTCCTTTATATTTTTAACATTTAGCTTTATTTCTACAGTATCACCTGGATAAACTACCTTTTCCGTTGGATCAGGTATAAAATCAAAGCTCATAGCCTGTGAAATAACACTAAACGAAATAGCAATTATCATTACTATTAATAAACTTGTTATAAATTTCTTCATCTTTATCCTCCGTAAATTTATATTATATTAGTATTATACATTTAATATTTTTTTATTTCAATATCCTTCTTTTATTTTATTATTTATATTTCATTTGTTTTTTATTGATTCAATCTTAAACACAAATATATTCTTTGATTTTCTCAAATTTGGCTTCCCCTATTCCAGAAATATTTTTTATTTCATCTATACTTTTAAATTTACCGTTTTCTTTTCTATATGAAATTATACTACTAGCTGTTGACGGCCCAATTCCTGGAATTGCTTCTAATTCAGTTTGAGTTGCTTTGTTTATATTAACAGTAACTATTGATACGGAAGAATCCGTATCCGCTATCCCTGTTGTTACAATATTTTTAGGTTCTTCATTATTCTCCTCTTCACTTGGTATATATATCTTTTGTCCATCTTGTACTGTATACGCCAAATTTACATCATCAATATTTGCATTCTCTTCTAATCCTCCTGCCTTTTCTATTACATCTATTATTCTTGAATCTTCATCTATTTTTATTACTCCTTCTTCTTTTACAGCCCCTGCAACATGAATCATTATATAATTCTTCATATTATCTTCTGTTTTCATTTGATTTATTTCTTTAACGTCATCACTTAATATGTTTTGTATACTAATATCATCATCTACTAAGTTATACTCTGGCTTATAAAAATAACTGTACCATAGAATAAACACAATAAAAGCTGCTATTACTACGCCTACAATGATTTTCTTTTTATCTAGATTTTTCTTCATAATTCTACACTCCTTTTATTGATTTTTTATTTTTTTTAATATATAGTATAGCTACTTTTGTTTTATAAGGAGAAACCAATGATTAAGAAAAAAATATTGTTTATTTTTTTAGTAGCAATACTTATATTAAACACTTTAGGACTCACTTCAGTATTTGCTCTTGCAGATTCATCTTCGCTTCAAATTTACTGTCCTAATGTAATTCTTGTCGAGAGAAAAACAGGAAAAATCTTATATGAAAAGAATGCAAGAGAAAAAATATACAATGCATCAACTACCAAACTATTAACAGCAATTTTAGTTTTAGAAAACTGCAAATTAGATGATGTTGTGACTGTAAAAAGCTCTGCTGTTGATGCAATTCCTTGGGATTATACAAGAGCCGATTTAAGAGCTGGTGAAAAGTTTACAGTTGAACAGTTATTAAATGTTTTGCTTATTCCTTCAGCTAATGACGCTGCCAATGTATTAGCAGAACATGTATCTGGTTCTGTTGAGAAATTTGCTGATTTAATGAATCAAAAAGCTCAAGAAATTGGATGTACTAACACTCACTTCACTAATCCAAGTGGTATGCATGATGAAAATCACTACTCTACAGCTTATGATTTATATTTAATTGGTAATTATGCTTACAACTTTGAAACAATAAGAGATATTGTCAAGAAAACAGAATATTCTCTTCCAGCAACTGACATTTATAACAAGGACGATAGAAAATTTGTAACAACAAACTCAATGCTAAGAGATGATATGACAAACTATTATCTTCCATATGTTAAAGGAATGAAAACTGGTTATACTGATTTTTCAAAAGACTGCATTGTTGCTATTGCTGAAAAAGATGGCGTTGAATATATTGCTGTTGTAATGGGCGGCGGATATACTTCTGATAAATGGTTAAGAGAAAAATATTTAGATTGTAAAACATTATTTGAATTTGCATTTGAGAACTATGGTATAGAAACACTGGCTCAACAAGGTGATGTATGTACCAAACTTACAATAGGAAACGCTACAGAGGAAACTAAAGCATTGGATATAGTTTATAAAGATACAATCAGTGCTTTCATGGATAAAAGCATTTCCGCTTCAGATTTAAATCCAGAAATTAAACTAAATGATTTTATAAAAGCTCCCGTAAAAAAAGGAGATAAATTGGGAACAGTAACTTATACAATAGATGGTCAAACATTTACGTCTGATTTAATTGCAAATACTGATGTAGTAAGAATTCCATATTTACTTATTGCATTTAAAATCTTAATAGGTCCTGCAATTATAGTTACTATATTTTTAGTTGTTAGACATGTAAAAAACGGTTCTAAGAATCATAGATTATAAATTCTATCAAAATAACAAATAAACAGATTAATAAAATAAATACTTTATTCTAGATAAGAGCACTATATGTGCTCTTTTAATTTTAATTAAAGTATTTTAATTATATATACAAAAGTTTAGATTTTCAACTTTTTTCGTTCGACCTTTTTTTACTTATTTCTACAAAAAGGATTCAAACCATTTTATGATTTGAATCCTTTTTGTAGTTTTTGATTATTGTTTTATTCTTTTAAATTTTTATTTATTCTTTTATTTTTTTAATGCTTCTTACAACCACTAATGTAATAACTGCAACTAATAGTATCCCCATTGCAATTACTATATAGTCACCTGTTTTTAATGCATTTCCGTTATTTACTATTTCTGCTTTTGTATCACTTGTTACTGTACTGTATTGTTTTCCATTGTTGTTTCCAATTCCAGCATTATTAGTTGGAGTTATTCCTTGATTTGTATTTGTACCTTTATTTTGATCTTTACTTGGATCAATAACAGGATTTGTGTCAGTATCAGTTTTATCTTTGTTTACTGTATATTTTTCTGAATATAACATTTGTCCATCTTTTCCAAATGCAACTATGCTATATGTTTTCCCGTTTACAGTACTAAAGGTATACCCTCCATTTGCTCTTGTGATTTCTGTGCCATCTACTAATACTTTTTCTATCACAGCCCCATTTACTTCATCTGGAGTAATTGTTACTTGTGTCCCTTCTTTATTTGCATTTATTGTTAATTTTGCTTCTTTACTCATGTTATTTATAACTTCAGTTTCACCTTCTTGAGTTGTTGCATGATTTTCTGTTGCTCTTGTAGATATGTTTTGTACTGTTATTGTTGTTGTTCCACCATTTCCTACAATTTGTCTTTTACCATCTTCTCCTATAACATTTTCAATTCCAACTGTGTAGTCACCTGAAGTTACTGTTGTTTTAGCTCTAAGTTTTATTGTAGCAATTTCTGTATTATTTTTTAATGCTTTTATAGCTTCTTCACTTGCGCTAGGATTGATTTTGAAAACTAAACGTTTACTTGTCGGATTAAATGTTATATCAGCATATGGTGCAAGTTCATCATTTAATTTTATAAAATCTTCATCTGAAGACATCATATCAAATACACTGTCTTCAAAAGTTAATGTACATACAAAGTCTACTATTCCTTGCTCATTACTATCTATATTTACTTCACTGATAACTATAGGTAATTTAAATATATCTCCAGTTTTTACATTATAACCTTCTTTAAATGTCAATTTAAAGAAATTATATGCTGATGCTTTAATTGGTATCAAAGCCATAATCATTATGATTATTATCATTACTAATTGTCTGATTCTTTTACCCATTGATACATCACCTCCCTGTCTTCTGCTACAAATCTACATATAGTTACTACATCAGATACATCTACTTCTCCATCATTATTTACATCTCCGACAAAATCTGTCCATACATTATCTACACCATCAAATTTAGCAATTCTTTTTAATATTGTTGTTGCATCCTCAGGTGAAATTTTTCCATCTTTATTAGTATCTCCTCTTTTGTATAATCCATAGTCACACATATTTACTTCATCTCTATATAATACTTGACCTTCTGCATTTTCTATTCTTATCTCATTTACTCCTGTATTAATTACTGGTATTTTAAATAGATATACTGTATCATTGTTATATTCTACTGGATTAGTATATACTGCTTTTTGATTATTTATATATACCTTTACATTGTTTGGATTTGGTACACTTCCTAATCTTATTGCTGCCTTAAATAGTAATTTATCATCATTTGCAATATTCATATAATTTAAGTATGTAGCTAGTAAACCTTCTTTTTCTTCATCTTGCATTGAACTTATGTCATGATATGTCATGTATACTTCCTCATTTTTTTGTACATAACTTCCATTTTTATCTAACTCAATTCCTTCAGGTATTACCTGAACTGTAAATTCTTTAATTTTTTCTTGTCCAAAAACACTCTTTTTCTTTGCAATTATTTCATAATCTCCAATTCCACCTGGTTCAAATCTAATCGGTAAGTCTGCTGCTGTTAATACATATCCTCTTTCATATTCATTTTCTTCCAAGAAATTGTCTAATCTCAATTGTGGTTCTATTATATCTCCATTATTGTTTTTTATAATTGGATCATTTCCTTGTCCATAAAATTTAACATATAAGTATATCTCCTCAAGATTGTCCTTTTTATATTCTGTAAAGATTTCTAATCTCTCCCAACGAGACCATATTATATTTTCGTCAGTAATATTTCGGTATCCTCGATGTATGTTTATATCTGGCAATCTACTAAATATTATTTCTTTTTCAGTTTCAACTCCATTTATTTTATATACCACTTCTGCATCCATTGGGTATATAATTGCACCGAATCCAGCTGCCTTTTCTAGAATGCTAAATCTTCCATTATATGATAAGCCTTCTTTTATTTGTCTTCCAATCTCTGTAGAATATACATATTTACCATTGATTATCTCATAATCTGATTTTGAATTTACAGAAAAATCTGCTATTTCTTTTGTGTCTAGGAAGACTCTTGCCCAGCTATATGCACTACCAACTAGACGGTTGTTAAATGTCATAGCTCCTGTTATTTTATCATTATCTTTTACTATTATTCTATTTTCTTCCTCTATAAAATCGTCTGTTTCAATATTTACTTCTATTTTTTCAAATATTGCATTATCGGCTTGTAATGCTTTAATTTGATCACATATTTTTTGAGCCTCTTCATCACTTAGAGTAGCTGTCATTCCGATATTATCTTTAACTTCCATATGGCTGATTACTGATTGAATATTTTCTTTTATTCCATTAATTGAATCAATATCACATGCAAATGTAACTGCATTATCATATTCATTAGCTATTTTCTCTAGCACCACATTACCTAGTTGTTCTCCACAATCTAATTCTATTGTTTGATTCTGGTCCATATATATTGTTTTATTAAATATTACATCTATATATAATCTATGATTATTTTGATTATATATTGCATTTGTTCCAATAACTTTTAAATCTTCTCCAACTGTGTAGATTGAACCTGTTCTAACAACAGTTGTAGCTCCTGTTTTTTCATCTGTATAATAAATGAACACATATTTATTTTCATTTACTCCTGGCGTTGCTTCTACCAAAATCAAAGACTCATATGTTCCAGTTTTTTCAGCCATTTCTAATTGTATAACATTTTGTCCATCTTTTATACTCTTTGTTGCAGGATCATATTCCCATGTCATTTCACTTTTATTTGTGATATAATAGTAAAAATCACCTGATATAATATTTGGATAACTGTCTATGTATAATTGTTGTCTGGCTAGCATTTCTTTACTATAACTATCAGCAGAATTGTTGACATATAATTTAAAACTTGCCCTATGTGCTACTGTTATTATTGTATCTGTTCTTTCACATGCTATTTTCTCTGTCATGCCATTATCATCTGAATATTTATAAAACACATACAAATTATAAATATCATCTTCATATTGATAATTGTTAACTGTTATATCGGTTTGACTAAGACCTGATTGGTTAAAATTCAAATCAAATTCTGTACACTTTTCATTAATAAAAGTTTCTAATTCTTGATTATTTAATTCCAATATATTTGTTTCATCATTTACTGATTTTAAATAATAATATGCTTTATTTACTTTTAATTCATTAGATAATATATTCATCTGATATACTTGTTGTTCTGGTTCAACCTCACTTTGTTTTATAATTTTCTTTACTTCTGGCATTTTTTCGGTTGTTTTATTATTTTTATACTTTTGATTTTCTTTTTCCCATGCTTCATATTCTTTATTTCCAGTAAATAAAAATTCTTGTTCTCTAGTATTTCCCTCTTTAATAATTTTTATGTATAATGATTGAGTTTCTTGCTTATAATCCTTTACATCAACTCTAAGTATTCCTTCTTGTTTTGCATTGATTTTGATATTATAACATCCACATTTTCCTATATTCTGTCCAGTATTTTGATTAAAAACATTTAATTCTGGTTCTGTTGTCAAGCATCCTGTTAAATCAGTAACAGTTATATCCTCCTTAGAGCACCAAACTTTACCTACATCTTTACGGTAATAAACTAGACTAATTATAGATTCTTTCCCTGTCATATCAGCCCATTCTGTTAAAGTTGTATATATTGTTGTACTATCATTAAGTTTGTATTCTTCTGTATAATTACCATTATATTTACTGCATGTAGTTGCATCAATAATTCCATTTGATATAACAACTTTTAAGCTAGGCATAAGATCATCCGCGTCAGTTCCAAGTAGAATATTAGTTTCATCTCCTATTTTACCTTTTGTTGTAAGTACATATTTTTTTAAATTTTCGTCATAATCAAAGCTAAAATTATTTTTATCTTCTATACTATATACAACATTGTCTTGTTCATATTTTAGATCAAGATATATCTCGCTGTTTGGTAAAACATATAATGTATTATCTGTATCTTGTTTTGCATCATCACAGCTTGCAACAAAGCCCCACATATCATCTTCTTCATATTCTTCATTTTCTGAATCTAAAACCAAAGTATTAAACTCTACTTTAACTTCTATTTTTTGTAATAAATTACTGTTTTTATCGTATATATGTAGCCATAAATTATAATTATTTGTTTTATCAACATAATCTCTTAATTCTATAGCTTTTGTTATTCCACCTTCAGTTACATTATCTAGTTCATATTTTATGCCTTGCTCATCATATGCAACGACTTTAAATTTTCTGTTCTCATCATCTGATACTATATAAAATGGTACATCTGGTCTTGTGTAAACAATATTATCCTTTGCTCTATGAATTCTATTATTAACTATTCCATTTCTTGATGCTTTCATAGTAAAGTGTTCATATGATGCAGGTATTGTCACATTATACAAATCATCTTGTTCTTCCAAAATTGTCGTTGGACTATTTTCATCTATATGAATCTTTTGTACAGCTTCTCTTGTATTATCATTGTCATTATAAAGTATAAGGGCACATGTCTCATTTTCTAAAAGACCTCTTGAAGTATCAACGTTTAAAGTATCAAATTCTAAAAGATCTTTATTATCTTTAGAATAACCAGAATATAATGTAGTAGTACCATCATTATACTTATACTTAATTCCATCTTCTTCTAATATCTCTCCGTAAAATCTGCCACTTTCTTTACGCACTATATACACTTTTACGCCTTTTCTTGCATATATAGTTCCGTCTTCTTGTACATTTGCTTCATTCTTGTCAGCAACACTTTTTCTCACATAGTAATCGTAATAATTGTTCTCTATTGGTAGCTTAACATATTCTTCATCACTGGCTTTTAATATTGGTTCTGCCACTGAAAATGTTAGTAATGAAATAATTAGTGAAAAAGTTACACTAAAAATCATTATAAAAGCTTGCAAACTTGCTAGAATTTTCATTCCTTTCTCTTTCATAACAAACCTCCTTATAATCTCCTCTAAGAAATCTGCTTTAATTATATATATAAATGAATTTTAAACAATAACTGTTTATTTATATATTTTTAATATTATTTTACGCATGTACGGCTTTGCCGGATTTTTATTGTTTTGTATACATTTTTGTTTCTTTTTCATTAAAAAAAGCCACTTTTTCTACGGAATCAATAATTTCTTTCACCTAATTGTTTTTCTTAAATTCTTATATTATAATAATTTTAAATTATATTAATCATAAAATTGATTTTGAAAGGAGAAACTTACATGAAGCGTACAATTATTAAAATTTCGCTATTCCTTTTGTTATTTTTTTGCTTTTTAGCTTTATCAACTACTTCGCATGCCAATACCATCAATTCAATTGATATTGATGTATACATTGACAGTACTGGTACTGCAAATGTAACAGAAGTTTGGAGAGCTACTTTAAATGATGGGACAGAAGGATATAAACCTTATGGAGATTTAGGAAATTGTGAAATTATTGATTTTACTGTAAAAGATGATACAGGAGCTGTTTATCAAACTGAGGAATATTGGAGTACTTCTGGAACTTTAAGTTCTAAAAAACATAAATGTGGTATTAATTACTTAACTGATGGATTAGAATTATGTTGGGGTATTAGTGAATATGGAAATAGAACATATACATTAAACTATCAGATAACAAACTTTATTAATCAGTATACTGATTGTCAAGGTATTAACTTCTATTTTATGCCTCATGAAATGGATCAAGACGTAAACTCAGTTACTTTAAAAATTTCATCAGCAATGCCATTTTCAGAGGTTTATGGATTTGGATTTAAAGGTACTACTGAACTAAAGAATGGTGCTTTAGTAATAAAAACAGATAAAAAGTTTAAAGACTATAATTACTTAATTGCTGTTGGTAAATATGACAAAAATTACTTCATTGCCGGCAATATAGTTAACTCTACTTTTGCAGAAGATTTAAAAAGTACTGAAGACTTTGCCAAGAAATTTGAACGTGACAGAATTATTAAAATAATAATTGCCATCGTCACATTTGGATTATTCGTAGTAGGTATGATTCTTATTGCTGGATATTCATATGTTCATACAGCTCCAGAGCTTGCATTTGAAGGTGATAAAAAGATTCCTGATTTAAAGAAATCTGATTATTGGAGAGAAGTTCCTTGTTTTAAAGATTTATTTAAAGCTTATTGGATTGGTACAAAATACAATGTAATAACGGATAAATCTGGTTTGATTGGTGCAATCCTCCTTACTTGGGTAAAAAAAGGATATATTACAGTAACTAAAAATAAAAAAGGACTATTTAGTTTAAAAGATAACAATTATGCTATAGATTTTACTCAATTCTCTGTTGAAAAACTAGATAATGACAAAGAAAAAGAACTTGCTGATTACATTATAAAAGCAAGCGGTGATAATCAAATACTAGAACCTAAAGAGTTTGAAAGATACTGTAGAACTCATTATACTACTCTTGAAAAATGGTTTGAAGACTGTATAAAGGTATATACTGAGATATTTGTAAATGAAGGACTTATTACAAAACAACCTTTAGAAAAGAAGTTCTTGTTCTTCCATAAGACTCATTCAGTAAATACTGCTACTTTGAAGTTAAAAGATGAAGCAATAAGATTACAAGGTTTGAAACACTTCTTATTAGATTATAGTTTAATAAATGAAAGAGAAGCTATAGAAGTTCAACTTTGGGAAGAATATTTAATATTTGCCAGTCTTCTTGGAATTGCAGATAAAGTAAGTGAACAATTTAGTAAATTATATCCAAATATGAATGAATTATCTAACTTAAATACAGACTTTACAACTATTGCAGTTGCAAACATGTCTCACAGTGGATACACATCAGCGCACAGTGCTTATACAAGTTCTACAGGTGGTCACTCTGGTGGTGGCGGAAGTCATGGTGGAGGCCATGGTGGTGGATTTAGATAAAATAGACTTATCTACAATAAATCTTGTATAAATCTCAAATAATATAAAGAAAGATATAAAAGAAAGAGAATACATCATTAAAATGTATTCTCTTTTTATTCTATATGCAATTTTTGAATTCTATAATCCTATAACGCGCTAATTGTATTTCCTGCTGTAACTCCAGCATTAGCTTCTTCTTGAGTCTTATAGATATTTACTAATTTATTGTCACTATCATATTCTCCATATTTATAAATATCTTTGTTAATACTGAAATATCCTCTTATTCCATTTAATCCGTCTATTATAGCACGATCTAAAGATGAATTACTAGTGTATACATTGCTTAATCTACTTCCATTTTCACCAACTAGTTTATCACAAGCTGCAAACGCTAATATACGGTTTGTCGTAACTAAATCAGCATTAAAATCCGGTCCTGCGTAAATTGTTTCTAAATTACTACAATAGTAAAAAATCTGAGACATCATTGTCACTCTTCTTGTATTAAAATTACTAATATCTAGAGTTTTTAAATTACTACATTGTGAAAACATACTATCCATTCTCGTAACTTTGCTTGTATCCCATGTGCTTAAATCTAACGCTGTTAAGCTTGAACACTTACTGAACATACTATACATGTTTGTAACATTGCTTGTATTCCACATGCTTAAATCTAGTTCTGTTAAACTTTCACAATTCCAAAACATACTATACATTGTTTTAACATTACTTGTATCAAATCCACTTACATCTAAACTTGTCAAGCTTTTACAATTCCAAAACATCCTCTGCATATCTTGTACATTACTTGTATTAAATCCACTTACGTCTAGGTTTGTTAAATTTTCACATCCACTAAACATACTTGAAATATTAGTAACATTATTTGTATTGAAATTTGTTATATCTAATTCCGTTAAACCTGAACATCTGCCAAACATTGCACTCATATTAATAACATTGTTTGTATTAAATACTGTTACATCTAGGCTAGTTAAGCTTTTGCATCCATCAAACATAGATACCATACTTACAACATTACTTGTATTAAAGTTACTTAAATCTAGTTCTGTTAAGCTCTCACATCCATCAAACATACCATTCATGTATTGTACATTACTTGTATTAAATTTGCTAACATCCAAACTTGTTAGATTTTCACAAGAGAAAAACATCCAGCCCATATCTACGACATTTCTTGTGTCAAATTTACTAACATCTAATCTAGTTAGATTCTCACAGTTACTAAACATATAGTTCATTGAAACTACATTGCCTGTTACAAAGTTACTTACATCTAGTCCTGTTAAATTTTTACATCCACTAAACATAGAACTCATATCTGTGACATTTCTTGTATCAAATCTACTTACATTTAGACTTGTTAGACTTTCACAATTATCAAACATTCCACTCATGTTTTGCACATTTCTTGTATTAAATCCACTCACATCCAAACTTGTCAGACTTTCACAATAAGCAAAGATATCCTTCATTGTTGTAACATTACCGGTTTTAAATCCACTTACATCTAAATTTGTTAGATTATTACAATATAAGCATAATCCTGCCATATTTGTTACACTCTTTGTATCAAAATATTGACTATCTATTTCAGTACAATTTTCTAAATAAAAGAACATATATGACGCATCTTCATTTAGTTTAGGTGTCTCGTCTGTACTAAACCAGTAGATGATTCCATTATCAAACCACATATATATTGGTTTTATAGAACCAGATGCTTCTACATTTACTGCTGAAACATTTTGTGGAATCTCTGTTCCCGGA
>JAEEGL012185978.1_pt1 | contig 28422 bp, 20 predicted proteins | sample 9134231 | NCBI WGS metagenome assembly JAEEGL01 (sample SAMN16246548, study PRJNA631951) | gut metagenome | biome: gut microbiome; feature: rumen; material: fiber-attached | host: Bos | place: Iran: Karaj | collected 2018-10
ATCCTTCTGTCCTTCATAAGCGTCTGAGCTCCTCTATAAAACTGCCAAATACATTTTCTTCCCAGGAAAGATGCGGTGAGTTTTCTCCGCCACCATTGGTACTTCGGCGCATTGCAGCATACATGCTTTCATCCGCGTCAGCGATATCCATAGGATAAATTTCAATTCCGGCCGAATTACACTCCCTGCAAAAATCTGCGATAGGCCTGTCTCCTTCATATGCCGCAATGACTTTTTCTTTAAAGGCCTCATCAGAAGCTGCCTTTTCTCGAACCTTATCCAAAAGATTTATCAGTTGCATGACACTACCTCCTTAAAAAAAAGGCATTCCATCCCAAAAGATGAAACGCCCTTGTTTCTTTTTCCAACTACTCCCATGCTACCACAGATTGCAGGGAAAATGCAACTGCTTCCGCCAACTATGTAAATACCCGCATAAGGTCTTTTTATTCCAGTCCCATAACCTCACCGTAAATAAGAACTGCATTTCTGACGCACTCCTCACACGGACAAAGGGGTTTTCCATCTGTCATTGCTTTAAGATCTTTGCACTTTAAAGCTCCGCATCTGTCATGAAACGCCTCCTGGATCTGACGTGTTGCTTTAAGTGTACCGTTTCCCTCAGTCTTAAGCCCGGCTATCATGCCTGCACCGATAAGCGCTCCGCAGGTTGCTTCCAGATTACCCATGCCGGCACAAAAACCTGCTGAAATCTGCTTTAGTTGCCCTTCTGTAAGATTCGTTTCTTCAGCTAATGCTGCGGTAACTGCCTGGGAGCAGTTATATCCGCCTGACAGTTTGAGTTGTACTGCTTTTTCAGCTCGCTCTTTTATATTCATAATTTAAACTCCTTTATCTCACAAATGAACTTATTATACCACTATTTCAGTTTATCATCTCAATAAGATTTCCCCTGATGCCTTCTACCTGGCGTATCGCATCATCGCACTGCCTTTTTGCATTGCTGATCTGGGACTGAACCAAAAAGTCGGCTACCAAACCATCAAAAAAGAAGTCTGCAAACGTAAGGAACTCGTTGATATGTATAGAACTGTATCCCGCCACATCCCGGAGTTCTCTGCTGAACTTCTGAAGTGATCTTTTTGCAAGTTCTATCTCCCGCTCAGCCTCACTCATGTTGCCATGCTTTAAAAGGCCGGATATCAATCCTCCGCCAACAATATCCAAAAGCCCCCAGTTTCCTGCACTGTTAAGTCTGGATCTGGCCGCCCTCAGATGATAAAGCGCTTCATCCGCTGCAGTTATAGCTTCCTGTACTTCTCTAACATCTATCTCGTTCATAGTATACCTCTTCTCAAGACAAAATTTCAGCTAATGAACTAATTATATGACTGCGACGCTTCCATATACATATCTTCTTTTGCAAGATAAAAAGCTGTATCTTTCCATTTTAGAAAGATACAGTCTTTGAATTAAAAAGAGGTCAGCCCGCAGGCGACCTTCAAAAAAAGGGTGAATATTTGTTCGATTTGGTGTATAATATCTTTCATGGAAAAGTGGTTTATTGCAATCGATCTCAAATCATTCTACGCATCCGTAGAGTGCAAAGATGAGGGCATCGATCCTCTCCGGGCCAATCTTGTTGTGGCGGATCCCACCAGGACAGATAAGACTATCTGTCTAGCGGTATCTCCTGCCCTCAAGTCCTTTGGTATACCCGGCCGGCCCAGGCTTTTTGAAGTCAGGGCCGCTGTTGAGGAGTTCAACCGTCGGCGTCTCGGCGCTTTGAACGGAAAACCCTTTTCCGGCAAGTCCATCTATGCCGATGAGATCCGCTCGGACCCTACGTTGGAGCTGGACTTTCACATCGCGCCTCCCCATATGGCCAGATATATGGAGATAAGTACGCAGATAGTTCGTATATATCTTGACTATGTTTCCGCAGAGGACATGCACATCTATTCGGTAGATGAGGTCTTCTGTGATGTCACTTCATATCTTCACACCTATGGCATCTCGGCTCACGAACTTTGCCGCCGAATGATCACAGATGTTTATAACCGCACCGGGATTACAGCCACCGGTGGTATAGGCACCAATATGTACCTTTGTAAGATAGCCATGGATATCGTTGCCAAGCATATGGAACCGGATGCCAATGGCGTACGAATAGCTCAGCTCGATGAGATGTCCTACCGAAGATACCTTTGGACACATCGTCCGATTACGGACTTCTGGCGGATAGGTTCCGGATACGCCAAACGCCTTGCGGCCAATGGCATGTACACCATGGGAGATGTCGCCAGATGTTCTCTTGATAACGAGGATCTTTTGTACCGTCTCTTTGGGATCAACGCCGGTTTTCTCATCGATCACGCCTGGGGCTATGAGGACACTACCATCGCAGAGGTCCATTCCTATGTTCCCAGAGATCACAGCATCAGCTCAGGGCAGGTCCTTCAGACTCCATATGAGTACAAGGCTGCCCGCCTTATCACCCGAGAGATGACGGAGCTTCTGGTTCTTGATCTTGTTGACAAGCGCATGGTATGCGATCAGGTCGTCCTTGATGTGGGCTACGACATCGAAAATCTCACCGACCCGGAGCGCCGCAGCGCTTACCATGGTCCTATCGTGACCGACAGATATGGGCGGCAGATCCCCAAGGGTGCCCACGGCAGCCGCAATCTCGGAGGATATTCATCCTCTACCCGCAAGATCACAGATGCAATGGTGTCTCTTTTTGAGGAGATTGCCGATCCTGCCCTTTTAGTTCGCCGCATCAATGTCACCGCTGCCCATGTCATTTCCGAGGATCAGACTCCCAGACAGGAGGAGACCTATGAGCAGATGGATCTTTTCACCGACTATGCCGCCCTGGAGAAAAAACAAAAGCAGGATCATCGCAACGAAGAGCGGGAGCGCCGCGCCCAGGAGGCCGTTCTTTCCATCCAGAAAAAGTACGGCAAAAACGCCATCCTCAAAGGGATGAACCTGGAGGAGGGGGCCATGACCATAGAGCGCAATGCCCAGATTGGAGGACACAAGGCATGAATGACAGATTCAAAAATTCCTGGCACAATGTCCATGGGGCATCCATCTCCGAGATGGCCGATCGTGAGGCCGAAGCCCTTGCCCGATATGGCGATATCATAGATCTGCCACATCCGGTATCAAAAAAAAGGGCCCCACTCTCGCGAGAGAGCAGAGCCGCTCAGTTTTCACCTTTTGCTGCACTTACCGGTTTGGAAAAGATGATGGGTGATACCGCCGATCGGACCACTACCGAGTATACGCATGACCTGCAGCATGATAGCAGTGAGCTTGACACACCATAGTGTCTACAGCGTGTTTATTAGTTCAAAAATCAGTGTGTCAATACACTAGTCAGATATCGTTGATCATCACCTTGCAGTATTCCTCGGTCCTATCCCTCATCACGATCAGCCCGTCCATCATATCCTTCAATGCGAATCTGTGGGATATGAACTCCTCCGGTCTCAGGCTTCCTTCTGCCATCATTGCCATGACACATCTCCAATCATCATCCGTGCTTCCAAAGGATGAGTTCCATGTGCCGCGCACAGCCAGCTGCTTTCTGAGGATCTTCCAGTAGATCTCCCTGGGCAGGTCCATATCACTTCGAGGATTGCCCACCAGCACCACGTCTGCAGAGGATCCGGCCACATCGATCACTGATGCATAACTTTCTTTTCTTCCGACACATTCAAATACTGCCGCAAGTCCCACGGATGTAAGTCCGGATACGGACTCGCTGTCATTGCAGTCTACGTAGTATTTTTCATCGATCCCAAGTTCGCTTATCCTTTTTTTCTGAGAGGGCTTGTTGCCTACACACCAGATCTCATTATAGCCCATACCACGAAGGATGGCGGCCAATAAAAGTCCTATAGTTCCCAGTCCCCATACGCACACAGGCATGTCCAATGGCGCCAGGCGATGCTTGAAATCCGGGATCTGTCTGATGGCGTGATATGCAACTGCCGCAGGCTCTATCATCGCTGCTGCTTCAAAAGAAACCTTTTCCGGCACCTCTATAAGATTCCATGTTGGAACCAGCACCTTTTGGGCATATCCGCCGTCACATCTGGATCCCAGATAGTTATAATTGCTGCAAAGTTCGTACTTTCTCCTGCGGCAATTGGAGCACTCCATACAAGGTATAAGGGGAAATACTCCCACTCTCTTTCCCAGATATTTTGCATCCTCATCTGAGGTTTCCGTAACCTCTCCCGCAAACTCATGCCCCGGGATCAAAGGATGGGTATGTGCTCCTGTCTCGAAGATCCGGGGGATATCCGAGCCACAGATCCCCGCCGCACGCACACTGACTACCACGTGGCCGGGAGTCGGGACCGGATCCTCGTGCTCCTCAAATCTCAGATCACCTATATCATGTAAAACCCATGCTTTCATACTTTCCTCTTTTTCATCTTTATAACGATCAAAGCGCTATTCCCGGGTTTTCAGTTCAAACCGTTCAAGATCCGCCTGTGTGGTTATCTTGAAATTATCCTCATCTCCGGGGACCATGACTACGTCCATGCCTGCCCATATGGCAACCTCTGTGGTTCCATTGATGGTAAGGATCTCATCGGGGGTCAGCTTTCTGACTGCCTCCGTATAATTTCCCAGATAATAAAACTCCGGTGCCTGACCGGCGTAGATAGTGCTCCTGTCCAAAAGTCCGGAAACGGACTTGCCATCCCTACTTTCATATACAGTATCCTTCATGGGGATGACCGGCATAACACCATCATGGCCCGGGAGTGCCTCCAGGCATCTATCCAATAGTTCATGAGTAACCAGGGGTCTGGCTGCATCAGTGATGATAACAGGAGTGTCGGGTCCCAGTCCGGTTGATTCCAGTTCCAGAAGTCCCTTGTATATAGACTCCTGTCTGACTACACCCGGATGAGCAAAAAGGATCCGCGTATCATCCGCTATACCCTCACTTCGGCAAGCCTCTACCTGAGACATAATAAAAGCACGCCACTCATCCTGACATACTATACAAAGCATCTCCGTCCCCGGGTGGGACAAAAGTGTTCGTATAGGATACCTGATGACAGGCGCACCGTTAATTTCTATATATTGCTTGGGGATGTCCGCTCCCAGGCGGCTTCCGGTTCCCCCCGATAAAAGAATTGCAACAGCAGACACCTTAATCCTCCATCTTAAACTCTCTAATGGACTTCAGGACCTCTCCATAGGGTCGTCCTTTACCAAAAAGAAGCGAGGTTCCCAAAACAAAACCATCTACTCCCCGAGGTGCAAACTCCCTGATCTTGTCGGCACTGCAGGCCCCGTCCCAGTAAACCTTAAAGCCAAACTTTTCTTTGAGTGGTAAGAGCTTGGCATACTTTTCACTGACATAGGGAAGGAACATCTGACCCGCATTACCCGGATTGACAGACATAACAAGTACTCTGTCTACGATCCTCAGCATCTCTAATACTGTTTCAACAGAGGTACCGGGATTGATAGCAATCCCGGGTACCATACCTGCATCTATTATCTTTTGAAGGGTTGTGGAGGGGTGATACTCCGCCTCCGGATGAATATATACCGTATCTCCCTTGCGAAGATTGGAAAGGAAGATCTGAATGTTGGTATTGGGATGCTCGATCATAAGGTGAACGTCCAGCGGCTTATGTGAATGCCGGGCAATAAACCTAAGATCGTTAAGACTCATGGCATAATTAGGCACATATCGACCATCCATGATATCAATATGGAATGAATCGATACCTCCCTGCTCCAGCTCGTCAACCTCTTTTTCAAGATTACCGTAGTTGGCACACATCATCGACGCCATAAGTTCAAACTGCATCACAACCTCCAAATGTCCTCATTGTACTGAGCAATCGTACGGTCAGATGAGAAGAATCCTGCCTTTGCGATATTGATCATGCACTTTCTATTCCATGCTGCACGGTCCTCGTAGTCGGCATATACTTTTTCCTTGACCTCGATATACTCCTTGGTATCAAGGAGTGTCATGAACCAATCCTTGGAAATAAGCTCATGATGGAGTCTCTCAAGTGACTCTTTGTCCCCAAGCTTTATTATCTCATTTCCTACGATAAAGTCAACCAGTTCATGGATCAGTTCGTCCTTCTCATAGATGTCTTTTGAGCTGTATCCGCTGGTCTCGTAAAGCTTAATAACATCATCAGGCTTCTTGCCGAAGATATAGATATTGTCCTTGCCAACCAGATCGCCGATCTCAACATTGGCTCCGTCCAGTGTTCCGAGTGTAACTGCACCGTTGAGCATGAACTTCATGTTGGAAGTACCTGATGCCTCCTTGGAAGCCAGGGAGATCTGCTCAGAAATATCCGCTGCAGGGATGATCTTGCCGGCCTTGGTAACATTATAATTCTCAGCCATGATGACCTTGAAGTAAGGTGCCACATCCGGATCATTCATGGTAAGGTCTGACAGACAAAGGATGAGATGGATGATATCCTTGGCAATGGTATAAGCGGGAGCTGCCTTGGCACCAAAGATCATGGTAATGGGGCGAACCGGCTTTTTACCTGCCTTGATCTCCTTATACTTGTATATAGCGTAAAGAGCATTCATCTGCTGACGCTTGTACTCATGAAGACGCTTAACCTGAACATCGAAGATGGACTCGGGATCGATATCCAGTCCCTGTGTCTCCTTGAAATAGTCAGCTGCTACACGCTTGTTATCCTTTTTGATCTCTGCAAGACGTGCGCATGCTGCCGTGTCATCTGCGTACTTAAGCAGTTCCTCAAGCTTGTCTGCATCCTTTTTAAACTCGGGTCCGATAAGGCTCTCGATATAGGAAGCCAGCTGAGGATTGCAGTGAAGCAGCCATCTGCGGAAAGTAATTCCGTTGGTCTTGTTGTTGAACTTCTCAGGATAGATCTTGTAGAAGTTGTGAAGCTCGGTATCCTTGAGGATGTCTGTATGAAGTGCAGCAACACCGTTAACAGAGTATCCGTAGTGGATGTCCATATGAGCCATGTGAACGCGATTTGTATCATCAATGATGTATGTAGACTTATCGTTGTAAGTAGCGCGAACACGGTTATCCAACTCATGGATGATGGGAAGAAGATGAGGTACAACCTCCTCCAGATAGTCCATGGGCCACTTCTCAAGAGCCTCTGCAAGGATGGTATGGTTAGTGTATGCACAGGTCCTGCTTACAAGATCGATAGCCTCATCCATTGTAACCCCGCGGATCAGAAGAAGTCTGATAAGCTCGGGGATAACCATGGAAGGATGGGTATCATTGATCTGGATAGCAACATGCTCGGGAAGAGTCCTTACATTGTATCCGCGATCCTCCAGTTCCTTAAGGATGAGCTGTGCACCGTTGGAAACCATAAAGTACTGCTGGTAAACACGAAGAAGCTGTCCACTCCTGTCACTGTCATCAGGATAAAGGAACAGAGTCAGGTTCTTGGCAACATCCTGCTTGTCAAAATCGATGGAAGTCTCACCAACCAGATTGTCATCTACAGTATCAAGATCAAAAAGATGAAGATGATCGATACCCTCCTGGCCATATCCGGGGATATCTATATCGTACATAGTGGAACGGGCTGTGAAAAATCTGAAGGGAACCTCAAAAGAAACATCCCTTTTCTCAAGCCAGCTTCTCTCGGTGATCCAGGGATTCTTGCGCTCGCCCTGCTTGCGATTCTCGAACTTCTGCTCAAAAAGTCCGAAATGATAATTAAGTCCGATACCATCTCCGCAAAGTCCGAGACTTGCGATAGAATCCAAAAAGCATGCAGCAAGACGTCCAAGTCCGCCGTTACCAAGTGAAGGCTCAAGCTCGCACTCCTCGATCTCCTCGATGTTCTTACCATGGGACTCAAGTGCTTTTTTAACATCTTCATAAAGTCCGAGATTGATCAGGTTGTTGGAAAGAAGCTTGCCGATAAGGAACTCAGCTGAAATGTAATAAAGCTTCTTTTTTCCGGTGATGGACTTTCTGCCTTCCATCTCCTCTCTGGTCATGATCATAAGCCCCTGAAAAAGTTCCTCATTGGTGCACTGATCTATAACTCTGCCGTAGTACTTTTTCATGATCTGTTCGATTCTGGTTTCCATATTCCCTCCTCTAGTCTTTTTTCGTACTTACTGATTCTCCTGTTAAAAGTTCTGTTTCAAAAACATTATGTCTGATATGATCGTCACCCTTCATCATCCTGACAAGCTCCGACACAGCTTTATCCGCCATTTGCGGTCTTGGCTGACACATGGTTGTCAGTGTGGGATGAAGGAACTTTCCAAGATTGATCCCATCAAAGCCCACTACTGATACGTCATAGGGTATTTTGATACCTGCCTCAAAAAGGGCTTTGTATGCTCCTATTGCCATAAGGTCGCTGATCACAAATACAGCTGAGAAATCCACTCCCGAAGAAATTGCTTCCTTCATCATGGCGTATCCGTTTTCCACGGAAAACTCGGGAATATCGTCGTGCATGTAAAAGATCAGACTTTCATCTATCGGCTGTCCGGCTTCATTGCAGGCTCTTTTATATCCCTCCAGTCTCCGGGCACCCACAGCACTGTCCCCTTTTTTGCCTCCCAAAAGTGCTATACGACTGTGGCCTCTTTTTATCAGATAATCCGTGATGCAAAAAGCTGAGCGCTCATCATCGATCCCCACTGTGGTACACTCCGGCATCGCTTTGCCGTAAGGCACAGCTACGGTACAAAGTACATAGGGAATATCTATAGATGATAGTTCCCTGGCACTCTTGTCTACCCGACCTCCGAGGATTATCAAACCACACAGACGCTTTTCCTTGACGAGGGCCGATGCTTCCTTTGTCACATCCGCCACCTCGTCCACTGCATGGATGATGTAGTCATAACCGGCTTCACGCAGGTCTTTCTGGATCGGATCGTACATGCCCTGATAAAAGTAATTATCAATTCCTCTTACCAGGAGTGCTACCGTCCTCGACTCTGTCATCTTGAGATTTCTGGCGCTGTTATTGGGAACGTAGTGCAGTTCCCTAACAGCCTCCAACACCCTCTCTCTTGTAGCCGGTGCTATCTCCGGATCATCATTGATAGCTCTGGAAACAGTGGAAACACCAACCTTACAGTACCTGGCAACATCCCTTATGGTACAGGACTTAGTTTTTCCTTCCATAGAGTATCGTCCACTTAAGCATTCTCTTAGCCAGTTTATCCGTGAAGACCTCCTTGGAAACTCTCCACCTCCAGTTACATCCCAGTGTTGAGGGAGTGTTGATCCTGGCTGAATTATCAAGTTCCAGATAATCCTGCAATGGTATTATCGCCATATTTGCAGGGCAAGAAAGTGTGTAGCGCACTAACTTGCGTGTCAGTTTCTTTTTGGAAATATCCTTTTTGCAGTCGAGAAGTTCATAGATCTCTTCCAGCTGCGCCTTGTTGTAATTGTCCAGGATGCCTCTCATGGTCTCGTTATCATGAGTTCCCGTATATACAACACAGTTCTTGTCCTGGTTAAAAGGAAGGTACTCATTACCGGGACCGGCGGTCTTTTTGCCTGTAAGCTTTCGTCCGTCAAATCCGAACTGCATGATCTTCATATTGGGATAACCCGTCTCTTTTACCAGTTCCCTAACGGAATCTGTCATGAAACCAAGGTCCTCCGCGATGATCCTGATATCTCCAAGTTCCTTATGAATGGCCTTGAAAAGAGCCATGCCCGGACCTTTTCTCCACTTACCGCCTGCTGCCGTCTTGTCCTTGGCCGGTACTGACCAGTACTCGTCAAAGCCGCGGAAGTGATCGATCCTGATCACATCATAAAGCTCCATGCACTTTTTCATACGGCTGATCCACCATGCATAACCGGTCTTTTTGTGATAAGGCCAATTATAAAGAGGATTGCCCCATAGCTGCCCTGTAGCTGCGAAGAAGTCCGGAGGACATCCTGCAACTGATCTGGGTGAGCAGTCATCCTTCATCTGGAAGAGTTCCGGAGCTGTCCACACATCTGAGCTGTCAGCTGCCACGTAGATCGGAATATCACCTATGATCTCTACACCACGCTTGTTGGCATATTTTTTAAGTTCCTTCCACTCAACCGTAAATTCATACTGCAGAAACTCATAAAATCCGATATCGGACTCATGCTCGCTTTCAAATGCTGCCAACGCTTTTTTATCTCTGAGTCTGTACTCGGACTCCCACTCCAGGAAGCTGGCTCCATCGTGAGCATCCTTAAGTGCCATAAAAAGAGCATAGTCATGAAGCCATGATCTGTTGGCTTTTACAAAAGCTTCATATCCCGCTGAAGGATCGGACTTCTTTTTCCGTCCTGCGGCTGCCTTACTGCCTGCGCGGAGCTTTTTAAACCTCTCATAAGCCTTACGGAGGATGGCATATCTTACTTCATATATCCTTCCGTAATCAATGTCACTTTCGCTTCCTCCAAAGTCAACCTGCCACTCTTCTTTTTCAAGGAGGCCCTTGTCCTCAAGCGTCCTTAAGGAAATAAAGTAAGGATTGCCTGCAAATGTAGAAAATGACTGATAGGGTGAATCCCCGTAACTTGTAGGCCCAAGAGGCAGTATCTGCCAGTATCTCTGTCCGGCGCTGCTCAGGAAATCCACAAAATCTCTGGCTTCTTTAGAAAAGCATCCAATCCCTTCATTGCCCGGCAATGAAAAAATCGGCATCAGCACTCCAGCACTCCTCATATATGGTCCCCCTTTCATCTAACGAATATCCGCTTAATATGCTACTGGAAACGTTTCCGTTAATTGAAATTTATCATAGGGTTTTTGCAATTGCAAGCGTTTTATCCTCAATATCAAAAAAAAAGAGCGTTACCGGTTTCCCTGTAACGCTCCTTAGTATTCATATGGCCTGTATTACTGCTCTGAAATCTTGAAGAAATCAATGGCTGCGCGCATGTCTTCGTTGATGTTGCGCATCTCACTAGTGGAGTTCTGAGTATCAGAACATGCCTCCGTAACCGTCTGGCAGGAAGCGGCAACTTCCTGAGCAGATGCACCAAGCTCTTCTGAGATAGCACCAAGATCTGATGTTGATCTGGTAAGATCATCCTTGATCCTATCAAGTGTACCGGTCATCTCTCTGATAGTGTCGATCTCAGCAATAGATGCCTCAACGGAATCTGAAAGGATGTTGAACTTCTCCTGTGCCAGTTCGATATCTGTCTGCTCCTTGTTGATGACATCAAATACGCGGTTGGACATCTCAACTGTTCCATCGGAAAGAACGATGACATTCTCGATGATCTTTTTGATCTCCTTAGCTGACTCAGCTGAAGAATCAGCAAGTGCTCTGATCTCATCAGCAACGACTGCGAATCCCTTGCCGGCCTCTCCTGCACGTGCTGCCTCGATGGACGCATTGAGTGAAAGGAGGTTGGTCTGAGCTGCTATGGACTCGATAGCCTGTACTGCAGACTCGATCTCTGTAATAGCCGAGTTGGTCTCTGAGATCTTGCTTGTAATATTGGTCATGGCCTCAACGGACTCATTAGCTCCTGCATATACGGACTTCATGCAGTCTGTCGCATCATTATTAGCAGTACGGATGGTCTGCGAAGCATCATAAAGTGTATTGACATTGGAGTTGAGAGTCTCGATATTCTCACCAAGCTCTACAGCCCTCTCTGCCATATTGGTGGCACTCTCAGCAACCTGCTGTGATGTGTCCGCAACCTCATTGATAGCGTTGTTGATCTGGGAAACAGACTCAACATTGTTACCGGTCATACCATCTACGCTGACGATAGCATTGTTTAGTACTGAAGCAGAATTCTTAACGGAACGCATTGATGTGGAAAGTGCATTGCGCAGATCCTTAAATGCGCCGATAAGGCTGACAGTCTCTTTGATGTGTGACTGTGCATCGCAATCCGCGGTAACATCACCTGTGCTGAGTTTCTCAAGTGAACCTGAAATCTTTACAAGAGGTACAGATATCAATCTCTCAACAAGGAGTGCTATAATAGCAAATACAAGAATGCACGCTACGCAGATGATGATAATGAACATCCTGATGTGTGATACGCCGCTCAGAACATCAGACTCATCCGCTGTAAGAACTGCGATGTAGTTATCACCGGCTCCGATATAGTAAGCAGCGTATTTGGTCTTGCCATTGTAGAGATACTCTATGATATCGGGATCCGGATGCTGACCTGCCTCAAGTCCGGCAACAAGTCCCTTGACTGCCTCGTTCTCAACAGGATTACCGATCTTAGACTCATCGGGATGGTGGAGCATAGTTCCACCTCTGTCTACAAAGTAAACATATGCACTGCTAAGGTTAAGACCTGATACATCAGAAATGGCGGATGCCACATTGCTGACATAGGTACCGCAGCCAACAAATCCTGCAGGCTGACCACCTACCATGACAGGGTAATACATTGACATGATATTCTGGCCTGAAGAAGGACTTGTAATAATACCTGTGTTATATACACCATCAGTTGAAAGGATGGAGTTCTGGAGTCCCGTAAGCTTATCTCCTTCTCGAAGGACCATACCTACGGCTGCAGACGACGAATGGGTAATAACCTGAGAATTCCAGTCTGCAAGATATATTCCCTCAAACCCGTCCAGTGTTGCGAAATACTCCTCAGTATACTTCTGTGCCTGAGTTACATAAACTGCATTGTTGGGATTCTGAAGTGCCTGAGCAAGAACAGGTGATGTAGAGAATGCCTGGAGCAGCTTTCCGTTTTTTTCAGCAACAGTATCAAAGGAACTACCTACATTCTCAATGATCTGGACCATGGAATCATGAGTAAAGGACTTCATCTCCTTGGTACTCTGAGTGATAGCCACAATACCAATAGTCACTGATGAAACAACAAGCGGGATAAGCGCGAACATCAAAAGAGTCGCTCTCATATTAAGTCCGCCGCCGGACTTAGCCCCCTTCTTTCCGGATGTCTTCATTTTGCTGGGATTATTAGCCATATGACCCTCCTTATTAGTTTTTGATATTGTATAATTTTACTATTTATCACCTGCAAAAACAAGTGCTCCTCTCCCTTATTTTTCTTGATTTTTTCGTATTTATGGGTATTATAGATTAAAGCGCCTCGCGCAATTTGATCAACGTTTTCTTAGCGTCAAAATATGGAACATAAATATGAAACTGGTTGGAAGAAAAATTGACATGTTAAATGGCTCTATCTGGGATAAACTGCTGCAGTTTGCGCTGCCTCTCGCGGCAACCGGAATACTTCAGCAGCTTTTTAATGCCGCAGATGTAGCCATTGTCGGACAGTTTGTTGGCAAAAACGCCATGGCTGCTGTAGGAAGCAACAGCTCCCTTATCGCTCTTGTGGTCAATCTATTTGTTGGTGTTTCCCTCGGTGCCAATGTCGTTATCGCAAATCTTACAGGACAGGGAGATACCGCTCGAATTGAAAAGGCTGTTCATACTGCCATCATCGGCGCCCTGCTGGCCGGCCTTGCTGCAACTCTTGTGGGCGAGATAGCCGCACCACCGGTCCTTCGCTCCATGGGTGTCCCGGATAACGTATACCCTCTGGCTATAATCTACCTGCGGATATATTTGGCAGGAATGCCCTTTATCCTTCTTTATAATGTAGAGTCAGCCATATTCCGAAGCCAGGGAGATACCCGAACTCCCCTGCTTTGTCTGATCGTATCCGGCGTTACCAACGTGGTGCTCAATCTCTTTTTTGTGCTGTCACTTCATATGGCAACGGACGGCGTTGCACTTGCCACTATCCTGTCCAACATCCTGAGTTCACTTCTGTTGTTTTTCTTTTTGAAAAGGCAGGAGCCTCCCGTCCGGGTTGAATTCCATAAGTTCGCCATACATGGCTCCCTTTTAAAGCGGATGCTCCGTATTGGTGTTCCGGCAGGTCTTCAGAATGCAGTATTTTCTCTGTCCAATGTCATCATACAGTCCGCCATCAATAGTCTGGGTTCGGACATAATGGCTGCTTCTTCCGCAGCTTTTAATATTGAGATACTTGCCTACTTTATCATTAATTCCTTTGGCCAGGCCTGCACCACCTTTGTTGGCCAAAACTATGGAGCCCAAAAGAATGACCGATGCCGGCAGGTTACCCGGGTCGCCTTGCTTTGGGATCTGGCGATCACCGCTGCTTTATCTGTAGCCCTTATAGGATTTGGCTCAACACTGCTTTCGCTTTTCAACAGGGATCCGGTCATAATCGAGTATGGCAAGATAAGACTTTGGTACATACTTGCCTTTGAAGTGATCAACGTCTTCATGGAGGTATTTTCCGGAAGCATGAGAGGCTACGGCCACTCTACCGAACCGGCTGTCATCACCTTTGTGGGGGTATGCGGAATTCGTATCGCCTGGGTGTTTACTATATTTGCAGCTAGTCCGAAATTTGACACGCTAATGATGGTCTATCCTGTAAGTTGGATCGTTACTGCAGGTGCTCTCGGGGTAGCGTATCTTATTATACTTCACAAGAAAAATGGAGCTGCCATTTAGGCAGCTCCTTTTTAAATCCTATTCATCATCCTCATCAAGATCCCCATCGTCTACGTCTCCGAAGTCATCATCTTCCTCGTCGTCTTCTTCCTCTTCCTCTTCTTCGTCATCATCTTCGCTGTCATCATAGTCATCGTCATAATCCTCATCATCCTCTGAGACGGGATTTACTTTGACCTTACATGTCAATGTCTTGCTTCCGACTGTTGCTGAGATATTACAGGTTCCCTCACCTACTGCTTCTACCTCACCACTGCTTGAAACTGTTGCGATAGATTCATTATCGGAAGTCCATGTGACCTTTTGCTTGGTTCCGGTAACTTTAAGTGTCTCGGTATCTCCGTTTTCAATAGTGATGGATGTCTTTGAAATCTTGGGATTCTCAACAACCGTAACCTTGCAGTTAAGTTTTGTCTTGCCGATAGCTGCAGTTATAGTTGCGCTTCCTGCGCTTATTCCCTTGACCTCACCCTTCTTTGAAACGGTAGCGACCTTTTTGTTGCTGGTCTTCCAGGCTACCTTGGCCTTGTTGTTCTTGACCTTGAGAGTAATGGTAGCACCTATATCGATCTTGGCACTCTTCTTGCTGAGGGCAGGCTTTTTAGCTGCCATAACGGTAGATGCCGGCGCCACAACCGGACTGATGGGTGATACAGCAACTGCTGCCGCAAGAAAAAGAATGGCGACTTTCTTCATAACCTTCATAATGATACCTCCCTGTATAAGTATTCCACACATCAACACCAATCGCAAAAATGTGTGGATGTATATTATACCACGAAAGCACGAGGAAAATCCACATTTATGTGGATTTGACGACGCTACGAGATAACGGGCGCTTTGCGCCTGTTATACCACGAAAGCACGGCTTAAAACAACTGTACCGCCTCAAGGATCTTTTCCCTCTTTTCTCCGCCTACCATCTCCTCTATGATCTGCTCAGACTTAAATACCACTACGGGAGCCAGGACCCTTTTATCCTCTCCGTATTTTTCCGCAGCCTTGTTGATGGCATATCCAAGAATGGCCGGAAGGGCATATTTGCCCGAGGTGTAAGCTGCCTGCAATACAATGTAATCTCCGATCTCGGACACAAGCAGGGCTCCAATGGGTTTGCCTTTTACAATACAGATACAACTCAATTCCTGATCGTAGCTTTCAAAATCCACAAAAGTCGGAATGGGCACAGGCCTCTCATCATTTTGCATAAGCCTCTCAAGAGTTGATAAAAGCACATCATCCGCCTCGGCAATGGGAATGCAGGGAATCTTTTCCGCAGCACTGCTGAGCATATCTCTGTGCTCAACCTGGCTCAGGGTAAACTCGTAGTTATTACCACATACATCCCTAACCTCCATGCCCGCAAGCATAAAAGCCTCTCTGGCGTCTTCCCAGGCCTCGTCTTTCATGATCTCAACAAAGGCACCCTTTTCTTCTCCCTCAATCCTGCTTTTTTCCACAGCAATACAAAATCTGATAAAAAGGGCCTTTTCTGCCGTGGAAACATCCGGCTCGGTAAGTGCAAACCACACAAATCTTATCCAACCGTCCACAAGATCTGTAACATAAACTCCAAACAACTTTCCGTCGCCTAAAAAAACTGCCGTTGCCTTGAATTCACCGAAACGGATCTTGTTAATATGTTCCTCCGGAAGATATTTGGAATACTGAGGGATATTTTCAGTTCCTATTGGTTCATTTTGAAAGCGCATTTACACCGCTCCTTTCAAGGATAATCTGCTGAAGAACCAGCCTACTGCCTCTTTCCGCAGAAGAATAACTGATCTCGGGAAGGATCCCCCTAAGTTCTTCAGTCGCCTCGCCTACGGTAAGATCCGAAGCCTTTTCAATGAACTCCAGGATCGGATAAGCCACTCTGCAGAAGGTATCTGCCAATACCCAACCTTCAAACACTTTAAGCCACGTTTGCCTGTCGATCTTTGACGCGGCCTTTGACTTTGTATATCTGTCGGAGGCAACAAATAATTCCTCCGCCTTTTCCGCAGCCGCTGACAGTTCTCCGTATGCTCCCGCAAGGGACAAAAGGCTCTGGCAATCCGTCACCCCCGGGTGAGTATTGATATAGTCTCTTAGTTCATCTGCTGCCCCTAAAATAGCATCAAGATCATCGAGCTCCGCAAGTTTTCCATCATTATTGACTTCGGGTGACACATACCCCGTGATCTCCGAAAAACGCTTTTCCTCGTCGATAAGTTCCGGCTCATCCTCAAAGTGTGCCGTGATCCTTTCCTTAGTCAGGGCATCAACCGGTTCCTCTTCCGTCATCCACAGAGTATAATAATAGCAAGCCTCTCTATAGTCGGACAAATCCCTAAGCTTTTCATCAACACCCAGACGGTATTCCAAAAAAGCTCTGGTCATGATCTGTCGAAGCGCCGGATATGTAAACTTTCTAACATATGTTTCAATAAGCATCTTTTGAAGAGAGTCTCGAACTGTCTCAAGGGATGCCGACTTCGACCTGATATCTTTGAGTTTAAGTCTGATATCATTTAATTCATCATCAAAAAAACCTGACTCTCCGGACTTTTCAGCCAACGCCTCAAAAAGCAGATCCCCACTTCCTGTGTCCGATACCGGACTTGAATCATCCTTATCAAATACGGAACCTATAATGGAATCTCCAAACTCACGGAATACCTTACTGATCTTTTCCTCGTACTCTGCCCGGGCCTTTGCAAAGGATGATCTTGCCTTGGCCTGTCCCTCCTTATCATCTGTAGACTTGCGATCAACATAGCCACAAGCCGCAAAATAATAATCAAGAACCTTTTTGCTCATAGCACCGATATTGCAAAGACCTGTAGCAAGGAGTTTTTTTGCTTCTTCACCAAAATCCCCTTCAGAAAGCATTTTTTCAACGCTTTCATTATCCAGATCTTCCGATGCTCTAAGAAGCCGGGCAACTGAATCGGCAAAATACTTTTCACCACCTGCAGTAGGCGGAAAAGAACTGAACTCTCTACCGGTAGGGATGAAAAGGGTTCCGTGATCCCCGTAGGTGTCATAGCATTCCATCACATCCTCTGCGGTATCCTGATTGATGTATCTCTCTTTAAATCCGCCCTTGCTGTTCATAACGGAAATATAAAATTTCCTTTTCTGCCAGTAAATGTCATTTTTGCTTCTGGAACTAAGCATATCACTCATATTGATCACCTTATTTTACTGTTGTAATAGATTCCTGTGAAGAAACCGAGTCTGGACATTGCCTTTTCATAATTTCTACTGATGGTCATTCCCATTACATCAACAAAGCTCTGAGGTTTTGAATGGACAGAATCCCAATAAACGGTTTCCATATTTTCATAAAAAGGTCTTAACCTCTTTTCCGTCAGGCGGCTAAGGATCAGCATGATCTCCTCTTGCCGTGTGTATATTCCGTCCACCGTAGCACCGGCGTCCTTAATATACTCCATATATTCATCATATTTTTCCCGCATCTGGGGGCCAAGTTCCTCATCCAGGCTTTCATACGTGGCAATAACTTCATCCAGTCCAAACGTTAACCCAACATTCAGATAGTTTCTGAAGGTTCTGAAAACACAACTGCTTAAATCGTAATGCGCAGCAACAAACCCCTCTTCAATCTTTAGCATTCCGAAGATGCTATAGCTTTCCAGAAATTCGCGCATTGCATCCTCATCACCTTTTTTGATAGCCTTTTCCTTTGACTTATATACTTCTATCGTCTGAAACCACCTGTCCATCTTCCCCATCAGATGAGTTTCTAATTCCTTTATTCTCTTTTCCTTACCTGCTCCACTAAATCTGGTGTCCACCAGCAGATAATCGAGATTGGTTATTCCGGAGATTGCACTGTTCTCCTTTATTATCGCTTTAAAATCAGTCTCGGAAAATCTCTCCTTAGCCTCAAGTAATCTTTTACATAATTTTTTAACAGCAGCCTCCATTTTTTTTCTGTCATCTCTACCCTTAAATACTGTCTTATAGAATTCTCCGCTCATCAGGGTTTTGCGATTAAGATCCACTCTTTCAAAAGCACAAGGTACATACCTTGCACTAAGAGCAAGATCCTCCATTAGGATGCCATTATCTGCCGTGGTCTCCTTGGTCCCGTTAACCGCCGCAATATGACAAAACCCATCTTCTATGGGATTTGCAGTAGTATGTCCGGCCTCTTTTTTTGTTAATCTTTCCATATCGATAAGCTGATGCTTCATTTCTTCGATAAGAGTATTCATATCCTCCACAGCATTCTGCAGTCTGAGCTGACACTGTGAAAAATTGAATATTGCTGAAGGGACCTCAACACCGGCTTCCTGGACCTTGAGCAGGGCAACAGCAATCCTCTGACCTGCAGCATTTGGATCTCCAAGGGAAAATATCTTTTTGAGTTCTGCTGACAGATTCTTTCCGTTTTCATCAAAAAGCTCTTTAAATTCAGGCTTTATCAGGCTTTTAAGGCCTTCCATAAACCCTGCAACATGTCCCGCCGCTGCGGCTCCAACCATCCTGGTAACATTAAGCTGCTGATCCTCGGAAAGAGAAGTGGCATTTCCAAAGTCGATAAGCGTAACACCATCGTCGTTGATCATTATATTGCCTGCGTGAAGATCTCCGTGATAAAAACCTTTACCGAAAATACCCTCAGTAACCCACTTATCGGAAAGTGTTGCCATAAACTTTTGACGATTTATGAGTTGCGCCAGATCTGCCACCAACTCCTCTCGAACTTTGGCTACAGCCTCAGCGTCTTTCATCCTTTCCTTTTGCTCCTCAAGTTCCGCAAATCGAGTAGCGTTTTTATCTCTCAAATCCTTGACATAACGATCAAGCGTGGTTCCCGGCGCCTTTTCAAGGACCATGGAATTAACGGATGCTCCCACGGTAGAGTCAAGTTTCATGGAACTTATACCCTCATCTCCATCGTATATCTCACCCTTAACAACATTTCTTGCCTCGATGGTAAGATCCAGTTCCTCCTCGATCCTGGATAACTGTCCCAAATATGTGGCCTTCATACCGCCCGTACTGTCTGTGTTATCAGCACACTTCAGCATGATCTCCTTTTCCCGCATCATACGATTTCGGACATCCGGCTTAAGGAGCTTAACGACAACATCTTTTCCCTCCTTGGGGAGTTTGGGACCGTACATCTTGCAAAGAAAGGTCTGACCTACAGATGCTGCGCCAAGAGCCCTTGTAACTTCGATCTTGTCAACCTTTCCGTCGGACCTTTTTACGATACCAAGGAGCTGTGCCTTAACAACCTGCTCCGGAATAGGTGCCAGTTTGGATTTCATATCCTCAAGCGCCGATTGGATCTCTTCAGGCATTCCTGCGGAGGGAAGACCCTGCATCATTTTCTGGAACAAAGGTCCTGCTCCCTTCATGATGCCTCCAAGAAATCTTCCAGCATCCGCCTTTTGATCTCCGGTTGACTTCTTTGAACTGCGAAGGGCGTAAGCAAACATATTGCGGCGATCCATGAGATTGGCTCCGCTGAAATAGTTATTAAAGACTTCCTTGATGAATCTTCCCTGCCCGGATTCTCCCTTCATGGAATCCTCGAGGATCTTGTTAAGTTCTTTGATGCATAACTCACTTCGTTTTTCTCTGACTTCTTTGGAAATCCCCTTTTCCATAGGACTTTTTAGCCTGCCGTCATCATAGTAGATATCCGCCTTGGGGATCCTTAATATTACTTTTTCCTTTGTTCCCAAATCAAGTTTTTCAACTTCGAATTCCTCAGGAATAGCTTCCTCTTCAGTCTCATTGCTGCCACCGTCAAAAACAGTTTTTACGCTTTTGTTGATCTTTTCCTGAAGTGCTACGGAGCAGGTTTCAACAGACATGTCCACTCTCTCATCTATCCTGGTACATGCCTTCATGGTATCATCATCAGCTTCCTTAAGGATCTTTTGAAGATCCTCTTTGATCTGAGCCCGGGTTGCCCCTTTATAACCCTCTTTCTTAAGATCCTCCACCATATCCAATACCAGCATTTTCATCTCGCTTTGAATAAGATCCTGATCCAGTTCCTTGGTCAGATCAGCCTCAAGCTTCTTTTCAAGTTTTTCTTCAGATAATTGACCGCTTATTGCATCTCTGGCAGCGGTCTTGCCCAACCCCAGAAGGATGTTCTCTATCTTTGTCTCAAATTCCTCGCTCTTCTCCTCATTCTTTTCACCCTGGTAACTCTGCTCGATAATAAGAGCCAGTCCGTCAATATTCTTTAGAAGCATGCGGCGAACTCTCTCACCCGGATGCATAGCGCTCTCGTCAGCCTCCCAGGTATCGGAAGAAAATACAAGGTCTGCCATGAGATCTCTGACCTGCCTTTCCTCCTCATCCCAGCCGTCTTCTTGTTCCTGCTCCTGCTGCTGATGGATAATGACCTTTTCCTCAACCTCCTCCTTTTGACGCTTGGTTTCCTTGAGAAGTTCAAGAGTCTCCATATTATTGATGAGATTGTCCTCCCTTTGGGAGACCTCTATAAGATCCTTTAGAGTTTTGCTCATCAGTTTTTCATCAGTACCCTGAATATAACCGTAGCAAAGCCAACGAAGATTAGTGATCTCCATATTGGCAAAAGTTGCAGCAGTCATTCCTGTTTTTATTTCAAGATAACGTGATAGGCCGGATCTTGCCGTGAGGATCTGCCTAACATCCTTTTTCGTTGTATCATGATCCTCATCAAAGCCATAATCCGACCGGGAAATAGGGAGAAAATAAGGATCGATCTCGAACTCTTTATCAACTCTGAGATCGGACACCATCTCCATCATATCCTCAGAGGACATACGGTCCTGCTCCTCGATCATTTTCATGCTGAGCATATCAAGAAGTTTGTGGGCGCCTTCCTTCATAACAACAGATGCATTTTTACCGGAGATCGTCATAGTTCCGTGCTCATCCTGCTTGATGAGTACACTGATACCCTGATATGTAAAGAATGCGGAGTGGACCTGTGCCTCGGGAAACTCTCTCAAAATGCGGCGTAACTTGCCGATAGATGCAGCGTACTCCGCCTCCTTTTTTTTATCCTTCATAGGTGTGGTATCAGTTTTAAAAGCACGAAGGATCGTATTGAGTTCCGGATCAGTCGTAACAGAATTTCCGCTTTGCAGGTTACCCATTTTTTCCTGCCGGGGCCCTCCCAAATGATAGATCCTCACCTGATAAAGAAGGTCCTGAAGAGATAACCCCTTGTCCAAAAGCTCGGCAAACCTGCCGGTAGTCATAAGGGTTCTAAGATCCGAAACCAACTCGTATTCACTGATCAGCCGATCTCTGTTGGCCTCCACCAGTTCCCGTCGCCTGCTGCCGGTCTTTGAAGAGGATGAACGTTCCCCCAGGTACTTGTTACAACTTAGGATAGCAGTAAAAAAAGCCTGTTCCACCTCTTCCATCTCCTCAGCCGTAACGACCTTGGACAGAAGTTCTCCCACCTTGTCCACATCACCCTTGACAGCCTTCATGAGTTTGCTGTCTCCAAAGGTCTTTTTGTCATCCAAAAGAGCCTCTCTGGCATGTTTGGCATCCAGCATTTCCGTTCTGTGCTTGACACCAAGTTTATCCAACATCTCGGCATCCCTAAGCTGCCATCCCTGAACCTGCTCAACCTGCTGCTCAGTAGTGTTGATCTCTACCGGCTTTTTCTCGATCCGGATCTGCTGTTCTCCCTGCGGAACTGATTTATCCATTGATTATATCCTCCATCATGATCTTCTTTTTCCGGGGTGATCCCCCCTACTTACCACAATCTGATATCCTACTTTTTCAACCCTGTTTTCCAAACACCTTATACACTCTGCAGCTTCATCTCCCGTGCATATCTTGTTGTCGTATAAAAGATATTTTCCTCGCACCCCTGCCGGCGAAAGATTGGGCATGATAACATTGGCCCCTGCCATAAGTCCCTTTTCCCGGCCCATGGCATCCGCTGTACCCAGAGATGTCGTCGCCGGCAAAAGAACATCCGGCAGTAAAAGCCTTATGATCGATAACATCCGAAGCGTCAACTCTACCGATCCCAAGTTATGACCGGCATATTCCGTGTCGTGGTGTGGGATAAAAGGACCTATACCCACCATCTCCGGCCGAAACTCCTGCAAGAACCTGATATCTTTTATAAGATGCTCCGTTTTCTGATAGGGCGAACCGATCATCATGCCACACCCCACCTGATAGCCAATATCTTTTAGTTCTCTAAGGCACTTCATCCTGTTCTCAAATGACATATCCGACGGATGGAGTTTTTCATAATGAGCCTTGTCTGCCGTCTCATGGCGCAAAAGATAGCGATCCGCACCGGCTTCAAACATCCGCTCATAGCTTTCTCTGCTCCGCTCGCCGACGGAAAGAGTTATGGCACAATCAGGATGCCCGGCTTTTATCCCGCGTATTATGGAGATCATCCGCTCATCCGTGAAATACGGATCCTCTCCACCCTGCAACACAAAAGTTCGAAACCCAAGATCGTACCCCTGATCTGCACAAGACAGGATCTCCTCCTCAGAAAGCCTGTACCTTTCTGCCGACGGGTTACCCCCTCTGATACCACAATACTTACAGTTGTTCTTGCAGTAATTGGTAAACTCTATAAGGCCTCTCAGGTAAACGTCCCTGCCATAATGCGCTTCTCTGACGGCCACGGCCTTTTTGCTGAGGTATTCACCAATACCGGGGTCACTGCTATCAAGGATAGATGCAAATTCCTCGTCAGACAGATCGCCTTTTTGGATCAGTTTGTCTACTAGTTCCATTTTAGCCCTTCAATAGATGGAATACGTCGCGGTACAGTTTTTTTCGTCCATTTCCCAAAAGATACTCTATATCCTTAACAAGCAGTGGCTGCTCAAAAAGATCAGGTAAATAGGGTGCATACCTGGTGCCGGCACCTTCCGCGAATTCCTTTTTCAGATCGGAAAAGTTTTTACCCCTGTTGTAGCTTCTTCCGACAGTATCTGTCGCAGCATCCAGACAGTCCGCCGCCGTTACCAGATCTATGACAGTCTTGTAGGGGCTTTTAAATGTATCAAAGTTTGCCGGATATCCTCTGGAGCAGTCATACCACAAATGATGGCCCATTATGACATCCGCGTAATCCTTAGTAGACTCATGCTCCATGGCAATCTCGCCGCCGGTTGTCGGGTGACTCTTTATCATCATAAACTCATCATCCAAAAGCCTGCGTCCATACATGGAGATCGTATCTATAATGAAAAGCTTTCCCAGATCATGGCAAAGCGCCGCATGGTATGTATACCTAAGGATACGCCCCTTTTCCTCTATGACTTTTTCCGCTGTATCGCATCCGGGAAAACCTATGAAAAGCTTGGGATCATAGTCGATAAGATGTCTTGCCATAGCCTGCGCAAGCCGCGCCACCATGTTGCTGTGCACATAGGTCGGCGGATGTATGGCCGCAAAAACCGAAAGACAAAAGTCCTCCATGGTCATGGCTCCGGGAACTTCCTTATAGTACATAGGATAATTCGTCAGCAGTGTGGCGCACTTCACATATACGTCACTCTGCTTCGGAAGTCTGTTGATATATGTTATGGCAGACTGCTCGATATCCGCATATCTGTCATAATCCTCTTCCGTAAGTTCCATCCCTGTCAGCTTAACAGTACTCATATACAGAGAGGGCGTGTCCAGATTATTGTTGACTCCCGTCAGAGAATAGTCCTCCGTATCTCTCTTTTCATATTCTCTGTACAGATCGTCGCATGCCTTCCTTGCAGGTTTGATCTTTGCGATAACCGCTGCCGTATTTTGCAGATCCCTCATCTGCTCTATATTGACTGCTGAATGGATCGCCTCGTTTTTACAATTTTCAAGGAAAGCTACTGCTTTTTCCGCATAATGATAAACCCGCTTCGCTATCTCTTCCGGGATATACGAATAAGCAAAAAAACCACCATAATAATATATGCGAAACTCATATGATTCCCAGTCATACTCCGGATATGCTTCCCGATAAAATGGATCGTTTAAAACAGATTTCGCCCTGTCAAGAAAGGCAAGAGCCTCCTCCCACCAGCTAAGTGGCATGGGACGCAGATTATTTTCATACAGCAAAGCTCCCATAAGAGAATACTGCAATGCAGACCCTTTTGCCTCATCATTCAGTGTTACAAAAACGTCCTTATCGAGATAACTTTCAAGTGCTTTTACGTTTTCGATGGCCGCCTTTCGTATCTCGTCAATCTCATCATTTTCATAGCGAGTCAAAGCGGACACGAAAAAGTAATCTCTCTTTACCTTTTTAGCCATAGAAATGACCTTGTCGTTTTCATTTGTGGATCGATCGATCTCGTTTTGGATCAAGAGGCCATCCAACAGCTCGGACATATGGACATCCACTTCTTCAAATGAATCGTCTGAAACCAAAAGGTCAATAAGCTGCACTGTCGCTTCGCGCATGGTCTCCGACAGTTTTTCGTCAGAATTATAAAAAGGAGTCACCGCCTCAATAAACTCACGGTTTTCAGCAGCCAGCTTACCGATCTTGGAAAAATTCTCGATAAGGATCCTGCCATAATCATCCGCGTTTTCGATCTTTCCGAGATCCGGCGTCGAAAGCAGGCGTATCTCCTTCATGTTCTCAACATACTTGTGGATCTGCTGCATCCTATCTTCGCGATCCATTTTACCCCTCCATAAAATCCATAATAAAAATGAGCATACAAATAAATTATACACTCTCTTTGTTTCAATACAAGTTATTTTAGCGGAGAAACGCTCCTACAACGCTCCTACATGTACCTTAACGGTAGCGAACTTCGTTTATTTATGGTAAGATGATGAGCATATACTAACAGATTCATGTAGCCCAGAGAAAAGCTACTTTGAACGATAAACCCAAACGGAGATTGGATACTATGTATTGGTACGCTTTAGTCGGATTTCTTGCACTTGTGGTTCTTATCATCGAGAATCACTCGATTATGTTTTATAACCGTGAAGACGAAGATTTTGCCGAAATCGGTTTATACAGAAGGTTCTTATTCGGTATCGCGGCATACTATATCACTGATATCCTGTGGGGAATCCTGGACAGCATGCACCTGACGGCCCTCCTGTACCTGGACACCGTGGTGTATTTCGTAGCAATGGCCGTTTGTGTATTATTCTGGACGCAATACGTAGTAGCATATCTTGGCGAGAACAACGCCTTCAGTCGTTTCCTTTCCCTGGCAGGTCGTGTCATGTTCAGCGTTGTGGCCGCAGCTGCAGTCGTCAACTGTTTTACGCCGGTGCTGTTTTGGTTTGATAAAAGTGGAACCTACCACGCATGTCCTGCCAGACACGGCCAGCTTATAGCGCAGATCATTATACTCTTTTTGACTTCTGCCTATGCGCACCGCGCCATGCGAAAATCCCAGAGAGCCCTCAAAAAACGGTATCGTACGATCTTATTGTTCGGTCTGGTTGTGGCAACGCTTTTGATCGTCCAACTGAAATATCCATTTCTCCCTCTCTATACCATCGGCTTTATGCTCGGATCCTGTCTGCTTCATACCTTCGTTGTCAGTAACGAAATAGACGAATACAGGCAGACGATCGTGGAAAAACAAAAGCAGTCCGAGCTCGCCTCAGCTGCCAGTAATGCAAAGAGCACGTTTTTGTCAAATATGTCTCATGAGATCCGCACGCCTATCAACGTCGTGCTCGGCATGAACGAGATGATCCTTCGAGAAAGCGCAGAACCAAATGTCCTGGAATATTCCGAAAACATCCGTATTGCGGGAAATTCTCTCCTGGGGATCGTCAATGATATTCTTGATTTTTCGAAGATCGAAACCGGCAAGTTGGAAATCCTTCCCGTGGATTACGACCTCTCCTCCGTACTTAATGACATGGTCAATATGGTTCAGAGACGTGCCGACGAAAAAGGCCTTGCTCTGAAACTTGATTTCGATCCCGATACCCCCAGACTGCTCCACGGCGATGAGCTCCGGGTCAAGCAGATCATCACAAATCTTCTTACCAATGCCGTAAAATACACTGAAAAAGGAAGCATATCGTTTAATGTCGGCTTCAAGCGGGTGCCTGACATTGAGGAGAGCATCTTCTTAACGGTATCGGTGGTCGATACGGGGATCGGTATCAAGAAAGACGACATGGATAAACTGTTCTCGGAATTTGAACGTATTGAAGAGAAACGTAATCGTAATATCGAGGGCACCGGGCTCGGCATGAATATCACCGAAAGTCTGCTGGAGATGATGGGCAGTCACCTGGAGATCAACAGCGAGTACGGTAAGGGATCGGACTTTTCTTTCAGTTTGAAGCAGGAAGTAGTCGCATGGGATAAACTCGGCAATTATGAAGAATCCTATCATGCTTATGTTGCGAAGCAGAAGACCTACCAAGCGATGTTTTCTGCTCCCAATGCCATCGTCCTTGTAGTGGACGACAATCCCATGAACCTTACGGTCTTCCGGAATCTTCTTAAGAGGACAAAAGTGCAGATCGATACCGCAGAAAGCGGTGCCGAATGCCTGACACTTTCCAGAGATAAAAAATATGATCTAATCTTCCTCGATCATATGATGCCGGAAATGGATGGTATCGAAACGCTTCAGGCGCTGAAGGCAGAGCCGGATAATCCAAATCACAATACACTGACAGTAAGCCTGACCGCAAATGCCATATCCGGCGCACGAGATCAGTATATCGAAGCAGGCTTCACAGATTACCTGTCCAAGCCTATCGACTCGGAAAAGCTTGAGAAAATGCTGCTTTCGTATCTGCCGGATGATAAGATAGAGGAGTCGGTAGAAGTCGATACCGACATCGCCGAAGAAGACCAGGTGGAAATCCCCGAGAAATTACAATCGCTTAGCAAATCGGAAGTTCTCGATCTCGAAACCGGGATCGCGAACAACGGATCTGTCCGTAACTTTCTTCCGGTCCTTCAGTTATTTTATAGATCTATTAGAGAAAACGCAGATAATCTGGAGAAAATGTTTGCCGAAGAAGATATAGCGAATTATACGATCAAGATACATGCCCTAAAAAGTTCTGCAAAGATCATCGGAGCATCCGCTCTTAGCGAGGCGGCACAAAATCTGGAAACTGCGGGCAAGAGCGGTGACCTTTCATATATCCGCGAAAACCACTCTGCATTTATATCACAATATCTTGCGTTCCGTGAACCTTTGTCTGAGGTCTTCCCCTCAGAAGAAGACGAAGAGAACAAGCCGGAAGCAGGGGCGGATATTTTGCAACACGCCTACGAAGTCATGCGCTACGCCGCAGATGATATGGACTGCGACAGACTGCAGGATATCTTTAAGGATATGGACAGCTATCGAATACCGGAAGCGGAGACATCCAAATGGGAAAAGCTAAGAAAAGCATCTGACAACTATGATTATGATGCGGTACTAAACATTCTGGAAGAGGAGGGCTGACTGCCCTCCTCTTCTGCTTTCATTGCTGCTATTTCTCCTTTTTATGTCTAATCAATCATGATTTTATTTTAATAGAAGGAATAGACTATAACCGTGTTTGCATTCATCCTATATCCTCCGGTTTTTCATTTTTAATCTTGCCAAGCCAGGTACAGTAAATAATCGCAACTACTATCGTCGTTCCTATGTAAATCCAGTCAATCAATTCATTATCCGCACCGAACAACGAAAGGACATCGATCATGGAGTGCGCTATGATACATGGGATAATACTGCCTCCCTTATAACAAACCATCGTCAGAATAAATCCCCAGCTGATGGCAAAGATGATCTGCAAGACTGTCTCAAAGCTCGCCTGTCCGGTAAAGAGATTAACGATATGGCCTATACCGAATGTCACGGCAGAAACAATGATCGCCACTATCGTCTTATCCTCCCCCAGCATCGCCCTGAAAAGGAAGCCCCTGAAAATCATTTCTTCCACAAAGCCTACAAGAATCATGGAAAGTGATGCTATCGCCAATTCTGAACCATGATATGA
>JAEEGL011019297.1_pt1 | contig 28420 bp, 24 predicted proteins | sample 9134231 | NCBI WGS metagenome assembly JAEEGL01 (sample SAMN16246548, study PRJNA631951) | gut metagenome | biome: gut microbiome; feature: rumen; material: fiber-attached | host: Bos | place: Iran: Karaj | collected 2018-10
AACCTTGAGCACGCCGTAGCGCTCAACATCTTCCATTGTAATCGCGGTTGCGAGCATATCGGAATGGGAGGCGTCGTCTATTGTTTCCTTGATACGAGCGAGAGCGGAAGAACCGTGTGCTGTGTAGACGAAGTCATCGCCCATGAGAATAACGCATGGTTCATTGATGCCAAATTCGCGGACGACCTGAGCAACTGGCTCGGCGCTGCCATAGCGATTATCGACATCTTTCTGGGCATAGAAATGAATCGTCAAACCTTCGCGGGAAGTGTCGGCAAGCGAAAGCTTATCGCTTTTGCCGCGGGCCACGAGGTAATTGTTGAGCTTGGCATTTTCTTCGTAGTAAGCCTTAATCTGAGAAAATGGCTTTTCATCGATAACGATGTAGACTTCCTTGACGCCAGCTTTGGCGCAGTCTTCGACGACGTAGTCAGCGAGTGGGCGGTTACCAATTGGCAGCATTGCCTTCTCGATAACTTTAGTGATAGGTAGGCGGCGGGTACCCCAACCAGCTACCGGGATAATTGCTTTATTGATTTGCATAAAAAAATTTCCGTAATTTCTTAGTTAAAGATTATATCATTTCCTGAGGTTCTTCACAATGAAGTAGCCATGGAAGGCAGACTGATATAAGAGATAGCCGCAAGTAATTGCAATAAGTGTGGCGTCTTGAACCACGCTGTGCGAGCAAAGGAAAGTCATGCCGAAAGAAACGAGCGGAATTAAGATAAGCGGAAGCGCCACGTCGAGAACGACTTTTTTGCGTGACCATTCATCCATGTAGCGGAAGATGAGAGCAACTTTCTCCTTGATGAGAAAGAAAGCGATAGCGACGACGGCGATTAGCGCGAAGCTCGAGCCCATAGCAACACTACAACCGACCGCACCGGCCGTAAGAAGGCCGCCGATAAGATCAATCGTGAATGGCCCGCCGAATGGCAAGCTACTTTTCTCGGGATCATGCTTAGAGACATGGTCGCGAATCACCGACAAGATAAAGCCAAAGATCATGAAGGCAATAAAGGCCACCATCATGACTGTAGCCGGGATAACGATATCGGTTTCTTCTTCAATAATCGGCTTAGCACAAGCAAAGACCGCCACGAGAGAAAGAATAATACCGAGCGGATGGGCGCCATACTTGAGGACTGGTACAAAACTACTACTAATGTCATATAGTTTGATACCGCAATATACGGCGAAAATCATGGCGATTGATGCAATTAAAGTAAAAATCACCAGACTGGTATTCATTATTCCTCCTCAATGATTGGCGGGAGCCACGATTCGTGTGGGTCTTGGCCGAGTAAAATCGCGATAGTCGAAGCGAGGTTGGCGAGGCCGCGGTCGCCGAGACTGAGTCGGTATTTCTTTGCGTTTTCAGTGTCATCCACGAAGATACATGGGACGCGATTGGTAGTATGCGCAGTCTTCGGATTGCCCTCTTCGTCGATAAGCTCTTCGGCGTTGCCATGATCAGCGGTAATAACCGTAATGCCACCAAGTTTATTGACGGCATCCACGATGCGCTTGATGGAGATATCGATGGCTTCCATGGCGTTGATGGTCGGCTCGAGTTCACCGAAGTGACCAACCATATCGCCGCCCGGGAAATTAATGCGGAGGAAGTTATATTGCTCGGATTCAATAGCCTCAACGAGTTTATCAGTAATCTCGGCACACTTCATCCATGGACGCGTATTAAATGGCTCAGTGTAGGACGGAACTTCAACGTCCACTTCCCCATCTGGAATATGATAGCTGTTGCCATTGAAGTAGTAAGTGATGTGGCCGAATTTAACAGTTTCAGAGATAGCGTATTGCTTGACGCCTTTAGTGGCAAGATATTCGGTGAGCGTAGTACCAAAAGTTGGCGTGCCGACAAGCACGTGGGCCGGCACATGAAGATCCTCATTGTATTCGTCCATGCCGGCGAAATAGACATCTGGACGACGGACGCGGTCGAATTTATCAAACTCGTCGTAGGTAAAGGCCTGAGCCATTTCGATGGCGCGGTCGGCGCGGAAATCGATATAAACAACAGCGTCGCCATCATTGATGGTGCCGATTGGTTGACCGTCTTTAGCGATAACAAATGGTGGCAAATACTGATCTTGGACCTCTGGATTTTCGCGGCGATAAGTTTCGACGGCTTCGGTAGCGCTTTCGAACTGACGACCTTCGCCGAGTACACAAGTATGCCAACCTTTTTCAATCATACCCCAGTCGTTTTCGTAGCGGTCGCAGGAAATAACCATACGGCCACCGCCGGAAGCAATCTTGTAATCTGGGTCGCCAAGGCCGTGAATAAAATCTTCGAGGCGATGAATGAACTTCGGTTCGCTCTGAGGCGGAACATCGCGACCATCGGTCCAAATGTGGACGCGGGCGCGAGCGACACCTTCTTCATGAGCCTGAGCAAGCATTTTTTCAAGATGAGCCATATTGGAATGGACGTTGCCATCACTGAAAATGCCCATGAAATGAAGCGTCGAATTGTGTTCATGAATACGCGAAATAATTTCTTTCCAGGTGTCGGTATTGAAAATCTCGCCAGTCGCAACGTTGTTTTCGACAGCAGCGGAGCGCTGCAAGACGATTTGTCCGGCGCCCATGGCATTATGACCGACTTCGGAGTTGCCCATATCATCTTTTGGCACGCCAACATATTCACCAGCGGCGCCAAGTTTAGCGGTTGGATATTTTTCCATTAAGGCGTTTAAGGTTTCGAGGTGCGCCTGCTTAACGGCATTACCCTCAATTTTATCGCGCAAGCCAACTCCGTCCATCACGACGAGGACGACGGGCCCACTAAAATTCAACTTGCTCATGGTTTAATTATAAGATAGTTCCACCCCATTCGACAAGCGTAAAGCCCTGGCGAACTGGCGTCTCTGGGAGCTGCTGTTCCTTAACCTGGATTGGCGCATCGAGCGCTTTAAATTCCATGTTGATGCGGATAACGGTTGCTGGGGCTGGGCTGACATTAAATGGCATATTCTCAGCGATTTCAGCTGCCGGAGCGAAATAAATGTAGTTGTAGGCATTCTTTTCGAGTTGAGGTAACCAGTAAACGATAAATTCTTCCGCCTCATACTCGTTTAAGCCAAGCTGCGCGAGTTTTTCTTCGAGGAACTTCGCAGAATCGGCACCTTTGACAACAAAACCTTCTTCGCGAATACCCTTCGATGAAGTGTAATCGGTTTCGTAATAAAGTGAGTAAAGCTTGCGGCCGGTGGTACGATCAACGAGCTTGCCATCTGGGCTAGCCGTGACCTTCCAGGCGGTATCGTACTTTGGATAAGAGACAGTAAGTTTTTCTGGGGCACCCAGCTCAACGTCAACATCAGTTTCTTCGGTTGGATAGAGGTAGATAACTGGCTTTTTCTCGACAATATCGCCGCCGCAGTATTTGACGGCTTTATCTTTGTATTCTGGCTCGGTAACAGTTTTAATATTTTCGTCGCTGTCGAGAATGATGAAATAAATACTACTTTCTGGACCACAAGGGCTGCAGGATGATTCGTACTCGATAACCGCTTTGGCTTCGGTGCCTTTATAACCAGAAAGGAAGACGCGAGTCACTTCACCGCCGCAATCATAAATAGTAGCGACGATGGAAACGATTTTGTGTTTATAGAAGAATTCATCATCATATCTGTCTTCTTCGTAGCCAAATATCTCGACAAATTCGGCGACATTATCAATGACTTTGGCCTGGAATTCTTCTTCAGTGCCGTAGATTGTATTTACGGTGCGATAGCGTTTTTGATAAGGAGGAGTGTAGCAATCGGTGACGGCCGTCTCGCCTTCTACCGCGCTGTTTTCGTCGACATTGATGCATTCCGGAACGGCATTAATAAAGATTTCACCGTCATCCTCACCCTCATCTTCGTCTTCATCTTCGACAGGCTCGGCACCATAATAATCATCCTCGATTAGGCGAGCAAAGAAGAAGCCATCTTCGCCGATTTGTTTTTCGATATAATCGGCGCCGCCTGAACCACCGCTTTCTTTACGCTTCTCTTTGAGGTGAATCGCGGCTGGAACAGCGATAGCGACGACGATGGCGATAATCGCCAAGAAAATAACTAAAAATAAGCTCCGTTTCGAGATAACTATCGTATCTTTTGATTTTTTATCTGATTTTGCCATGACTCTCCTTGTGATCCTTATGCTTAAATTGTATCACAGTATTGACATTTTTCGCATTTTGTGCTATAATGAAAGTATTATGAGGTTTGTATCCGATAATGACATCAATGCCGCTAAAGAGGCCCTCGATAAGGGCGCTATTTTGGGCGTTCCGACCGAAACTGTCTACGGCTTAGCCGTGAAGGCGGATAATACCGAAGCAATCAAAAAATTATTGAATCTCAAAGAGCGTCCAGTGGGCAGCGGCAAGGTGCTCACAATGATGGTGGCCGATGTGGACGAAATGTTCAAATATGCCAAAATGAACCGTCGTGTGACGAATTTTGCTCGCCATTACTTCCCTGGTGAACTCACGATGATTTTGCCAAAGAGCGAAGCCTTCGAGCATCCTTACTTTGATAAAGTTCAGACGATCGGCATTCGCATTCCGCAACACCGCTATATGCTTGATTTACTCCGCGAAACCGGCCCACTACTCGTGACGAGCGCTAACCCACGTGGCGAAAAGCCATGCTATGACAGTAAAGAGCTTGCCAAACGCATGCCAAGTATCGATATGATTGTGAACGGCGAGGCGGGTGGCAGTATTCCATCGACGATTATTGACTTTACGAGCGACGATCCGTACCCGGTACGCCAGGGCGGACTCCTAATTGTGCGTTACGCCTAAAAAATACGCCAGCGTCCTGGCGTATTTTTTTATTTTTGCTGTTACGCGCCCACCCTTGGGGCACAAATAGGTTTGTTTTAATCCGCTGTTTATTTTTGTTTCTAGTCTCCACACTTTCCACTATTTTTCAGTGGAACCCCTGTGAAGCGTACCAGCTTGATTTTATTTAACACCAAATAAGCATAAACGTCAAGAGGGTTTGGCGATTTTTATGTTGTAATAATTACTTTACTCTTCAAATTCATCATCTTCGTCGTCGGCGTCAAGCTCTTCAATCGAGTTGCGCTCGCCGAGTTGATACTTCTGATGATGGGCGCGATGTTTTTGTTCTTTTTGATCAAGTGTAATAACGGGAAGCTCTTCGGTTTCTTCTGTAGCTTCCTCTGCGACTAGCTCGGCATCTTTTTGGGCGGCCTCAATCATGAGGCGAAGCTCGCGAAGAACTTCCTGGGTGCCCTGATGAGCGGAGGAAGACATAGCCATAACTTTGGCATCCGGGTTTTGCTCGAGGATGGCAGCCATTTGCATCTTAACGATATCTTCATCGACGCCCTCAATCTTAGTTAAAACAACAAGTTCTGGACGCGCAGCGAGGTCAGCAGAATATTTTTCGAGCTCTTTGCGGATATCGGCATAAGCCTTGCCAGCGTCGTCGTTATAAACATCGATTAGGTGGAGGAGCACTTTTGTACGTTCGACGTGGCGAAGGAATTGATCGCCGAGGCCCTTCCCTTCGGAAGCGCCTTCGATAAGGCCTGGAATATCGGCGATAAGAATGCTGCGGTCATCAACTTTGGCGACGCCAAGATTTGGCGTAATGGTCGTAAATGGATAGTCAGCGATTTCTGGCGTAGCATTGCTAACGACAGAGAGAAAAGTCGATTTACCGGCATTCGGAAAGCCCACGAGGCCAACATCGGCGATGAGTTTGAGCTCAAGCTCAGCATCATAAGTTTCGCCTGGGTTGCCAAGCTCGGCAATGCGTGGGGTTTGGCGGGTGCTCGAGCGGAAATGCCAGTTGCCATAGCCACCGTCGCCACCATGAGCGACGATTGCGCGCTCTTCATCATGCGTAAGATCAGCCACGATTTCGCCGTCACGCTTCACAACAGTGCCAACTGGGACTTCAACGATTAAATCTTTGCCGGATTTACCGGAAGATTTTTGGCCAGTGCCCGGTTTGCCATCTTCGGCAATGAGCTTTGGCTGGAAACGAAAATCAATTAGAGTATCGCAGTCCTTAGATGCAACAAAAACCACATCGCCGCCTTTGCCACCGTCACCACCATCTGGACCGCCTTTAGGGATGTAAATTTCGCGGCGGAAAGAAATGGCGCCATTGCCACCTTTGCCGGCTTTAATAAAAACTTTTGCTGTATCTACGAACATATCAAAAATATTTTAACATATTTTATGAGTTAAGTAAAACGCTCAGTGCTCTATTTATGAGCGTAAATGTAGTTATACTTAATGGCATCATCCCAAGTAATTGTGGACTGGAAGACACGGTTGAAGCCGGCATAATTCATCTCTTGGATCGTGATGTATTGACCCTGAACGACGCCAACGACGACGGCGACGTGGCCATAGCGGCCGCTGGTGGACTGCATGACGGCACCATAAGCTGGAGTGCGACCGGTATAATAGCTGCCGCCGAGCTTATAAATCCACTGGCTAGCGTTGCCGATAGCACCGGTTGGGAGCCAGTATTCGCTCCCCATGAAGTTGCGGCGCCAGTACCAGACAAACCAAGTACAGTTACCGAAGGCGCCTGGGTTATGCTGCCACTTTGTGTCGTTGTAGACCTGACGCCAGTAGTTGTAGCTACCGATTTCGGTACGGTTATGACGATCAGCTACGTCGCTTACGTAAGAATAAGTGTAAGATGGCGTGTAGTTGACTGGGCGTGGTGGGACATATTCTGGGCGTTCCTTTTCTGGCAAGGTACCGTTCGGCAATAGTAATAACTGGTCCACGGCGAGACCTTGACCTTCGAGGTCATTGCGCGCGATAACTTCTTCGATATTTGATTTGGTTTTTTCGGCGATCTTTTCGAGCGTATCGCCACTTTTAACTTTGTAGATAATGCCCGGAACGGTCGGGATATAGATAATGTTATTAACGGTGAGTGTTTCTTTTTTGAGGCTATTTGACCAGCGTAGTTGATCTTTAGAGAAGCCAAAACCTTTGACAACACTAAATTCATTAAAGACGCTAGCAAAAGTGTCGCCTTCTTTAACGGTATAGGAGACAACACCACGAGAGAGGTTAGAAGTATCAATAATCGTTGGCTTTTCAACAACCGGAAGCGATGATGTGCTGGCAGTACCAGTGGTATCATAGATGACCCTTGCGGTAACGTAGTTTTCGCTAATCCTAGAAGTAGACGGGAGCGAGAGTGAGCTGGCAATATTAGCAACTGTATAGGCTTCGGAAATCTGGTCGGCGGTAACAGTAAAACTACTATCACCGAAATTAGCGGCAATTGGAGCATTAATGAGATTGTCGTTGCTCTTAGAGCCAAAAATCATCAACGCTAAAGCGCCCAAAAATACGGCAATATACGGGAAGAATTGTTTAAATAATAATTGAAGTCGTTTCATATTCAGATAGCGCCGTTTCCCACTCGAAACAGTGAGGATTCCCCCGAAAATCCTCTTTTAATTATAACATAATTGGCTTGACTACAAAATCCGACAGAGCTCTTTACAGTGCTGGCGGGCATTCGCACGGTGCTCGGCTTCGGTGTGTGCGTAATACATATTGCCATCATCGCCAGTTAGGAAGTAAAGATAATCGCCTTCGGCTGGTTCAGCAACGGCTTTGAGGGCGTTTTTGCCAGGGTTAGAAATCGGCGTCGGAGGCAAACCGGCACATTTACGCGAATTCCATGGGCAAGGAATGGTGTTCAGATAAGACATATCGGTTTTACTGCGATCAGGGTTAATCTGATCGGCGCGATAAGCAATTACGGCGTCAGAACCAAGCACGATGCCGCGCTTTAAACGAAGTTCGAAGACCTGAGCAACCTGTTGCTGTTCGGCATAGACAGCCGGAGCTTCGCGTTGAACGATAGAAGCGAGCGTAATGCCATCATGAAGTGTCATGCCGAGAGCCTGATATTTCTCTACTAATTTATTCTCTTTTACGATCTTGAGCATTTCGTCGAACAGACGGTTGAGAATTTCTTCTACGCTAGCGCCTTCATAAAATTCATAAGTATCACCATAAATATAGCCTTCAAGCGTAGCGTCAGCCGGTTTACTCTTAAGAAGTTCGTGGTCATAGGTTTTATTAAAGGCAGCAGTAATTTCGTCGTCTTTATAACCAACGTTCTGGAGGCGTTCGCGCGCAGCGGCAAGAGTGCCACCAGGCAAGAACGTAATCCGGAACGTTTTTGCTACGACGCCTTCATTTAGGAAACGAACGATTTGGGCGACAGTCATATTCTTTTTGAATTGATATTCGCCCGGTTTGAGATTGCGATTATCCGCTTCAAGTTTAAGATAGATACGGAAAGCAAGACTAGAGCGAACTAGGCCAGCTTTCTCGAGATCGTCGGCGATTTTGGCGCCGCCGCTATTCTCTTCTACGACAAACGTTATTTCCTCACAGTTATCACCACAATCTGGATTGACTGCCATAAGTGCCTGCTTATACCAGAGGAATGCCCCGCCGACGGCGATGATCAATATTAAAAGTAAAGAGATGAAGGTAATGACAAATATCTTTACGGTCTTGTGCTTTTTCGGTCGACCAAAACCTCTATCGTCCATTTTTGAACTCCTGTTCTAATTCATTAAAGTTTACACTCTCTAGAAAATCTTGCAAGATGATAGCGGCTGCCTCGGAGTCGAGTTTGCCAGTGGCGCGCTCCTTGCGTGAGAATTCATGCGTATTCGCCGTGAGGTATTGTTCAGCCTCAACGGACGTCAAAGTTTCATCCTGGAACTTAATGAGCGGCTGCTTTTGCTCGTGCTCCCTGAAATACTGCGCTAGTTTATCGATGAATTCGCGCACAACGGTAGTCTGAGCGGTCTCTTCGCCCTGATTATTGCGTGGCAAACCTGAAACAATCACATCTGCGCTCTCAAGGCGAAATTGCTTAGCAATCTCGGCAAATTCGTTTCCATCAACTGGAATCATGGCGCGCGGTACGGCAATCTTTACAGACGCGTCTGCAAAAGCTACGCCGATGCGTTTAGTGCCCACATCTAGTGCTATGATGCGCATTAGTCGTCTACCGTTATCTTGATTTCAACTTTATTTTCGTCTTCCGGAATAGTAGTGACAAAGAAGTAGGATGTCGTAATATCGACTTCTTGAATGCCCTTAGTGGACTTGAGTTTCGAGTTCGCCACCATAACTTTCTTACCGAGGACGTCTTTCATGACCTGCTCTTCGGTTACGCGTGGGCCAGTCTTAGAGGTACTCTTAAGCTTCGCGACCATGGTGTCGGCCTTGAATCCCTCAAAGAAAGCTTTGTTATCTTCATTGCCTTTCATATCAACGCCGGTGCTATAAACCATCTGCGTATCGTCACCGATCTTCGAAGAAACGACTGTGCGGATATAAGTATCAACTTCAGTCTTATTGACGGCATAGATGATATATTTGTTCTCTTTGATAATTTTCGGAGTCACGCCTTCGCCGACTTCTTCGTTGGCGACTGGCGAAGTAGTAATCTTAGTGCTTTCGGTCGCAAAACTACTCGAAATTAGGATGTAGTCACTACTAAATTGGCGCGACAATTCTTCGCGAGCTTCACTATCGATATCGTTAGAGATATTTAGCGCGGCTTTATCGATATCCTCGACGGAAACGACTTTCACAATCTTGCTGGTACCACCAGTCATATCAGAAGCTTTTACGGCAGTGACAGATGCGATTGGGAACGACCAGCCACTAGTGCTAGCGGCGAAGTTGTATGCTTCACCAGTATTCTCGGCAACAACCTGGACGACACCAGAAACTTCTTTACTTAAGTTGCAAGAATCCGTGTTACCATCGGCGCTACGTTTGCAGCTAGTAAAGTCAATGGCTTCTTTTTTAACGGCGAGGGTGACAGCAGCGGAGCTGATGTATTTGTTGCCAGCAGTATTTGTAAAGATTGTGCCGGCCGGAACTGTAAATGAGGCTTCTTTGGCGCCAGACGCAATCGTAATTGGTGATTTGACTTTTACGGTAATTGAACCGGTAGCTTTTGTACCCTTATCTACCGTACCGGTAGCCTCAAAATCATCAGATGCTTGCTTTGTGACGGTTTTTTGTTCGGCAAAGAAAATGCCTTTTTCTGGATCGGACTTAGTTTGATCGGTTACAAATGTAACGGTTTCATTAAAGTTCGCAGCGGTAGTCTTGACCTTGACGGTAATCTTAGCGGCCGGAGCGATATTGGACATCCAATACCCCAACGCAACTAAACCAGCGATGATTACTACGCCAATCAAGAGCGGCCAACGGAATTTCTTAAAGTTCGGAATATGAATTTTCTTTTTATTAGACTTCTTAGTAGCCTTGTCGTCATCTTCGTCATCATCTTTGCCGTCGATTTCCATATCGATTTCAGGTTTTTTCTTCGCACCAGCTACGGCCGCAGCTTTTTTGACCGGTTTCTTCTCCTCTTTTTCCAGCTCTTCTTTTGCTTCTTCGGTGGATTCTTCAGCGGATTCTTCTGCGGCGTCACCTTTGGCAGATTCCTCTTTCTCTTCTTCCTCATCAGTTTCGTCGGCATCGTCATCTTTTTCGCCGAACTCTTCAGCGTCATCTATTTCTGGCAAGTGTGGCTTACTCTGCAAAGTTTTTGCAGTTGGCATTTTTACCTTTTCCGCCAAGCGTAAAAGTGACTCGTCGGACGTAATCAAGACAACCGTTTTTTCGTGGCTGAGGGCAGTTTTTGCAATAAGTTTAAAATTCACAGCGCTATGGAGAACGCCGGCTTTTTTAGGTGGAACGAGAGCAATGATTTTATGCTTGGCCCCCTTAATGTTGACCAAAATATCAGTAATATCATCCTCTGGTTCAATATAGATGACGTCTTTATTCATAAGCTAATTATAGCATAAAGGAGAAAATTCACGACGCGCGAAAAGCTTGTGCTAAAATGGAAGAAATGGGCCTATTCGGAAATAGAAAATCGAACAATTCTGAAGATAAAGCGGCGGAAAAAGACGCCGAGGCTAGCGTTTCGAGTGCGCCAAAAGACGAAAGTCGTCACGGCTTAAATGAGTTGGTGCTTCAGTCTATTCACGAAGGTGTCTTAATTATTGGTAGCGAAGGCAACATTCAGCTCGCAAACCCAGCCGCGTGCAAACTAATCGGACGTAGTCAAGAAGAATTACTGGATGTGTATTTTGATTCCATCATTAATTTGCTGGATAAGACCGGGAATCGTATCACAGAAGCGCGTAACCCAATTTGGACGGCTTGGAAAGGCCGCGAATTCAAGGAGGAAACGCGCGATTTGGACGTAGTTGCCTCAGATAGTGGCCGCAATACACCTGTTTCTATCATTATCAGTAAAGCGACCGATGCAAACGATAAACCGATTCTGGTTGTCACGATGCGTGATATCGATCAGGAATTGAAGGAAGAACACGAGCGTAGTGAATTTATTTCAACGGCAAGCCACGAGATGCGCACGCCGGTCGCAAGTATCGAGGGCTACCTTGGCCTCGCGCTGAATCCTACGACTGCAACTATCGACGAGCGTGCCAAAGGTTTTCTTGAAAAGGCACATGAAAACTCAAAGCACTTAGGCCGCTTATTCCAGGATTTGCTTGATACGACAAAACTTGATGATGGTCAGATTAAGCCGCATATGCAGCCAGTAGAAATCGTAAACTTAGTCAAGCAGATTTCTGATGCGCAATTGCCAAACATTAAGAAAAAAGGCCTCGATTATCAGTTCGGTAGTGGCGCCGTCGATCAACAGCTCGGTGGTGGTAAACACATGGAACAGGTCATTTACGCTAGTGTCGACCCAGATTTCTTACGTGAAATTATTAATAACGTCATCGAGAACGCCGTTAAGTACACTCCTACCGGTTGGGTGACCGTGAACGTCCGTGCTGACAACTATAACGTGCAGATTCTGATTCAAGATACTGGTATCGGTATCGCGCGCGAAGAGATTTCGCATATCTTCCAGAAGTTTTACCGCGTCGATAACCGCGACACGCGCGAAATTGGCGGTACTGGTCTCGGGCTTTACCTCGTTAAGCAACGCGTTGAGGCGATGAATGGCCGCATTTGGGCAGAAAGCGAAGTTGGTAAAGGTACAAAATTTATCATTCTATTGCCACGTCTCAGCCAAGAACAATACAATCAGCAAAAATTCTTACTTGATAACCAAGAATCCCAGATGAATATGATATAGGTTTTTTGTAGATTTTTCTCTCAAAATATCTTATAATCATAAGCAGTATGACCACTAAGATTATGTTAGTCGAGGACGATAAGTCCTTGCGAGAAATATATAGCATCAGGTTGGTCGCAGAGGGATACGACATCATCTCTGCTGGTGATGGCGAGGAAGCGCTCGCTCTTGCTGTGCAGTATAAACCAGAACTCATCGTCGCAGACGTGATGATGCCAAAGATTTCTGGTTTCGATATGCTCGATATTCTCCGCTCGCAGCCTGAAACCAGCAAAATTAAAGTAATCATGATGACCGCGCTCTCGAGCGACGATCAGCGTCAGCGTGGCGAAGCCCTTGGCGCCGAACGTTACCTAGTCAAGTCACAGGTAGGCATCGAGGACGTGATTGCTACCGTACACGAAGTGCTCGGCGATGCGCCAAACGCTAGCGCACAAGCCAACCTCGATACGGCAGCCGCTATGCCAGCCGTTGAAGCCGCCATCAAGTCGCAACAGGGCGATGATGAACCAGCAGCTCCAGCTCCAGCTCCGACACCAGCCCCTGCACCAGAACCGGTTTCTCTTCCAGATCCAGTTTCGGCACCAACTGAACCAGTCAAACTGGACTCAGAGCCAATTACACCAGAGCCAATTGCTGCGCCAGCCGAAGGTCCAGCACCAATTAGCGACGCACCTCAAGCTCCAGCAGCACCAGAAAGCCTGGTCGATCCAAATAGTTTACCAACTAATTTTTAATAATTTAGCGGTGGGTTAAATGCCGGTTCCTGACGAGACTAACAATTTTGCCACCCATGGCAAAGCGCCGATTCCATCGAACGCTAATGGTAGTTTTGTCGTACCTCACAATAAGGAACCAGAGATTAAAACCCCAGTCAATCCAGCTCCTGTTACGGCGGCGCCTCCAGTGGTCACGGCGCCTCCAGTAGCAGATCCGACGTCTATAGTAGCCCCTCCTGCAGGAGCAGCTTTTGTGTCTGCGCCACCTGCAAATGCCACTATGACGCCCGTAGCTGCACAGACTCCGGTTATGTCTGTTTCCCCGTTTGCGCCACCGCCAATGGCACAGCAACCAATTCAGCAACAGCCGATGATGCCTTTGGCTATTCCTCAACAAATGCCGATGCAGATGCCTCAGCAGGTTATTCCGTCTGAGCCTAGACAGATAATACCTTCTGTGCCGCAGGGTGATGGTATCCCGATGCCGCTGCCGCAACCTCAGCCGCAAATACAGGCACCGATGCCGATGCAACAGATGCCAATGCAATCACCGCAAGAGCAGCAACAACAGCTCATGCAACAAATGCAGCAGCAAATGGTGCAAATTGAGCAGCAAATGCAACAAATGCAGCAATTGCAACAACAGCAGCAGATGCAGCAGATGCAAATGCAGGCACCGATGCCGATGCAGCAGATGCAGGCACCGATGCCGGCGCCGATTCAACCAGCAACACCTCAGTACTCGATGACGCCAGCCAGAATCGCCGATATGCAAGCGGAGATATTAGCGAAAGCCCTCATTTCGTCGCAAACCGCTGGCATTCGTCCGCGCCAGAAACAAACATATAAGAAATCTGCCCCTGAAGAACAGCCGGATTATGAAGAGCCGACGCAACAGGATATTCGCGACAAGAACCCAGTTGCAACACAGATGCCGTCGAATATTACGCATGGTGAACGCATTATCTTGCCTATCCACGACATAACATTGCAGCAACAACGCGAAGATATGAGTCGTCGCATGACGGAATTGCTCGGTGATGAAGAGACTGAACTTGAAACTATTAGCACCAAGAGCATGAAGAAGAAGCAAAAAGAGATGGCGAAGATGAAGGTGCGTAATGCCACCCAGGCGAGCGAAGATATTCAGATGACGCCAGAGCAGGCCCAAGCCGCACAGCAACAAGCCGCCGCAGCCGTTGCAGCACAACAGCAGGATCCTACTACTCTTCCAACTCCGGCTGACTTATTCCCTGAATACACCCTATCCGGCGAAGCGATTGCCCCACAAGCACCATTAATTGATCCGCTCAATAATCCGCGACGAGCACCAGTTGCACCAGTTCAGCAACAGCCAACCGATCAACCGGCCCAAGTATTCACTCTGGAAACGCAAGTTCAGCCAGAGGCAGCCACATCCGCCGAAGAACAGCAGAATTATGTCGAACAAGAATATAGGCCACAAACACCTGAATCATCTTACGATATCACTTCACAGATGCAGGACGCGCAGCTCCCAACACTAGAATCAGACCAAGAAGTCCGATCAATGGATCCGCGCATCGCGGCAATTCAGCAGCAGCAGTTGATGCAAATCGAGGAAAAGAATAAACTCGAAGAACAGCGGGCATTACAGGCACAACAACAGGCCGCACTGCAAGCGCAACAACAAGCACAGATGGAGCAGCAGGCCCACGTAGAGCAGCAGGTTGCACAGCAGCAAGCCGCACAGGGGCAACCGCAAGTCCAAGCTCAGTCCGGTAGGTTAAATCCGAATCGTAAGAGTATTCGCGTCAACGCTGATGTCGTAAAGAAGGCTGCACTTGCTTCAATTCTGAAACGCGCAACACCAGAGCCAGAACCAGAAGCTGAACCAGTAGAAGCAATTCGCCCAGCTTACGTCGAAGAGCTCGAGACGCAACTTGCGAGCGATATGAAAAGCACCAATAGTGAACTGGATACCTTGATGGCAGCCGAGCTCGCCGACGACGAGATTACCGCCAACGCTAAGCAGATTAAGGCAGCAAATCAGGAAGAAGAAAGAAAAGCGGCTACTAGCCTCGAGATGCCAGATGAAATAATGAAGGCGATCGAAAGTACCAGCCCAGTTAGCGCAGCTAACCCAAATATTGGAAGTTCCGATTTGGAGACTTTGGAAACTTAGCAATGCAAGATAATGAAGTTCGTCTAAATAAATATATAGCAACTAACTATGGCGTATCGCGTCGCGAGGCGGACGATTTAATTGCTGCCGGGAAAGTCTCCGTGAACGGCAACACTGTCGGAATTGGCGCACGCGTTAAGACAACTGATGCGGTAACCGTGGACGGCCACGATATTCTCACTCAAGATTTAATATATATAGCATTACATAAGCCGGTTGGCTACGTCTGTAGTCGCAAAGCCCAGGGCGATGCGCCAACGATTTATGAGCTTCTACCGAAGAAATACCAGAATCTGAAGAGCGTCGGACGTCTCGACAAAGATTCGTCTGGCTTAATTTTGTTAACCAATGACGGCGATTTTGCTTTCCAAATGACACATCCAAAATTCGCCAAAACAAAGAACTATACCGTCGATCTCGACCGCGAATTAGCCCCACTCCATCAACAGATGATTGCCGACTTCGGCGTCCAGCTGCCGGATGGAAACAGCAAGCTCGGACTAGTACGCGTGGGCGAGAGTCGTAAAAAATGGGATGTCACGATTAGTGAAGGGCGTAATCGTCAGATTCGCCGTACCTTCGAAGCGCTTGGCTACAAAGTCATTTCCCTACACCGTTATAAATTTGGCGCATATGAACTCAGCGGCCTAGCCGCTGGTGAATTCACTGAAGTTCGAAAAGCTAATTAGTTTTTGAGGATTCTGGCGACAAGATTGCGGACAGAGTTATTGTTGCCGGCGCCCACGAGCGTATCGATACCGACACGGAGAAGGCCCATAGCGGTCACGAAAGTATGATCGAGCTCGCGGTCGGTCACATTGATGATGCCCGGAATATCATCTGGTTCAATTAATTTAATAACTGGACGGCGCGAGAATGGTAAATCTTGATACCAGTCGCTAGTTGCTAGAGTCTCTGGAATCTGCGAAAGGCTAGCACCGCCACCGCATAGCAATACTTGATTTGGTAAGGAATCAACATGGTCAAATTCCTCAATCGCAATCTGGACGCCCGATTCCCACACATCGAGGTTGCGCTCAATAGCGTCTTCAAGTTTCTTACGAATAGCCGGTTTCATTTCTGGACTATCGGCAAGTAACTTAAGTTTCTCGGCGTCCTCAAATTCAAGTCCAAGACGGTTGGCAATTTGATGCGTAAAGCTACGGCCGCCAATCGAGAACATCTTCGTGCCCTCAACGCCACCGTCATCAATGATAGCAATATCAGTCGTACCGCCACCAATATCCATAACAATACCAGAGAAGTTTGAATCGAGATTGTCGCCGAGACATGCACGACAGACCGCATAAGGCTCTACAGCAACCGTAACGAGATCGAGCTGAAGCTCATCGCAGACGCGTTCGATAGCAGAAATATGAACAAGCGGCGCGAAGGCGGTATAGAGCTGAACAATCACTTCACTGCCCTTAAAGCCGATTGGATTGGCCACTTTGTGTCCATCGATACGCAAGGAAACTAGCGCAGAATTAATGAGGCGAACCTCGACGTCTGGATTATTAGTTTCAAGCGCAACTTCTTTACGGGCGGTTTCGCCAGCATTCTTTTGAACCATCTTAATAATCTTGCGCATTTCTTCATCAGTGATTGGCTTCGAAGAATCGGTACGATGATATTTTACGGATGCGGTGTTACCCTTAATAAGCTCGCCGGCAATGCCAATGACGACGTCGCGCGAGCGCACGCCAGCCATCTCTTCAGCCTTAGCAAGTGCTTCTTCACAGGTATTCGCAACACCTTGAATATCCGCGATAGCACCATTAAACATATTAGTGGCTGCTTCGCGAGCTTTGCCAACGCCGACAATCTTGAGCTGACCTTTACTCTTTTTGACAATTAAAGCTTTAACATATTCTGTGCCAATGTCAAGTGCGAGAAGATAGTCGTCAGGATTTTTGACAGGTTTTTTGGATTTTTCTTTTGCGGAATCTTTCTTACCGGAGAATATGCTCATGGTTTATATTATAACACCAAAAAGCCACCCTGTTTCAGGCGGCTTCTCGTTTATTCAATTACGGCTTTAATGCGGCGGACACCAGCGGAACTGGATTCTTCCTTTTTAATCTTGAAGTGACCAATAACGCCAGTATGTTCGACATGCGGGCCGCCACAGACTTCGCGGGAAACTGGATTATCGAAATCACCAATCGTATAGACCGTGAGTTTTTCTGGGTATTTATCCCAGAACTGACCGTGAGCTTTGAGTGTATCACGGGCGTAAGCCTTGTCGTATTCATCATGAACAACCGGAAGGTCAGCCTTAATCCATTCATTCACTTGGTCTTCAACCTGTTGCTTCTCTTCTGGAGTAAGCTTGCGGTCGAGGTTGAAGTCAAAGCGAAGACGTTCGGCGGTAATATTAGAGCCCTGCTGACCAATATTTGGATCAATAAGCTTCTGAAGTGCAGCAAGCATCAAGTGGGTTGCAGTGTGGTACTTAGTGGTCTGCTCGCCGTGGTCTTCGAGACCACCCTTAAACATACCTTTGCTAGCGGTCTTGGATCGTTCGCGCTGCTCTTCGAGCGCAGCGTCAAATTCGGCGCGCCAGTTCTCGGTGAGTGGAATATCTTGGCGATAAGCTTCCTCGACAGAAAGTTCGAGCGGGAAGCCATAAGTATCCTGAAGCATGAATAATTCTTTGCCGGTAAGGCCATCTTTTTGGAAGCGAGCGAGCTCCTTCATGCCACGGCGAAGCGTCTTGCGGAAAGCTTGCTCCTCATGACTCAGCACATCGAGAACCTGTTCACGGGTCGTCAGAATGCTGTCTGGGAGATCTTTGTAGTTCTCAGAAATGAGTGGCAAAACTTCGGCGAGGAAATCTTGTTCAATACCGAGATTAAGCGCCTTCAAAATCGCACGGCGAATAAGACGGCGAAGTGCATAGCCCTGCTGTTTATTGGATGGCTTGAGACCCTGGGCGGTTAAGAGATAAGCGCCGCGGAGATGATCGGCAATGACGCGCATTTCAGCGGTGTTAGATTCGTAGCTCTTGCCGGAAAGTTCAACGAGCTTATCAACGATTGGCTTCAAAAGCGAAATCTTGAATACATCATAGGAGTCCATGGAAGCGGCCGTAATACGCTCGAGACCGGCGCCGAAATCGACGTTCTTATGCTCGAGCTCTTCGAAGCTACCATCTTCCTTGCGACGATATTGCATGAAGACCTGGTTACCGATTTCCATGAAGCGAGCGCCGTCAGAGGCTGGGTGAGCTTTACCGTACTTTTCAACATCCTGATGCTCTTCACCGAAATCATAGAAAACTTCGGAATCTGGACCGCACGGGTCGCCGATTGGAGTGGTTTCAATACCGCCACCGCGAGACCACCAGTTTTCCTTATCGTTATAGAAGAAGATGCGTTCTTTACCCTGAATGCCGCGCTTATCGCCATTTTCGGCCGTATCAATTTCGGCAATTTCGGCGTCAATACCAGCTTCTTTGAAGACTTGTTGCCAAATGTGGGCAGCTTCGTCATCACGTGGGATGCCGTATTTTTCGCTACCAATAAAGCAAGTGACATAAATCTTGGATGGGTCGAGACCGACCTCTTTAGTTAAGAAAGTGAAGAAGTTGCGAATTTGTTCCTCTTTGAAGTAATCGCCGAGAGACCAGTTGCCAAGCATCTCAAAGACGGTAGTATGGCGAGGGTCGCCAACGTCGTCGATATCCTGAAGGCGAAGGCACGGCTGAGAATCAGTAAGGCGTTTGCCTTCTTTGTGTGGCTGACCGAGTAAATATGGCAGCAATGGCTGCATACCGGAGCCAGTAAATAATGTCGTTGGATCATTTTCGAGCACGAGTGGCGCTGGTTCAATCACTACATGCCCTTTCGACTTCATAAAGTCGAGATATTTTTGGCGTACTTCACTTGCATTCATATCTGATGATTATACAATGATTCCACCGCCAAGGCAAACCTCGTCTCGATAAAAAACGATAGATTGACCTGGGGTGAGAGATTTTTGCTCATCTTTAAATGTCAGGACACCGTCTCGATAGTCAGCATCAACAAGCGGCGCGCGGTGACGAATACGTGCTTTAATATTGCGACCATCATCACCGTGGCGCAAGATTACATCTTTAAGCTGGACTTTACTGGTCCAAAGTTTAAGCGAGTTAAGATTCTGAGAAACATAGACGATGTTCTGTTCCATGTCTTTTTTGACGACGTAATGCGGTAGACCGAGGCCGATATTGAGGCCATGGCGCTGACCGAGCGTATAGAAAATCGCACCATCATGTACGCCAAGTTCTTCGCCGGTATCGATGTCGATGATTTTACCCGGTTTGGTCTCAACAAATTCCGCGAGAAAATCGCGCATATTAGCATCACCTACAAAGCAGACGCCCATTGATTCCGGCTTTTTTGCGACGGAAAGGCCGATTTTGGTAGCTAGCGCTTTGACGGCTGGTTTATCCATCTCGCCAACTGGGAATATTACTTTCGGAATAATGCTTTCAGAGATGCGATAAAGGAAATAGGTCTGATCCTTATTTTCATCGAAGGCGCGCAGGAGCTTCTTGCCGTCAGTGCGAGCGTAATGGCCAGTCGCAATCATCTCGGCGCCCTGCTCGAAGGCAGTGTCGGCGAAGAGTTTAAACTTGATTTCCTGGTTACACATAATGTCTGGGTTCGGTGTGTTACCCTTTTGGTATTCCTCAAGCATGTAGTCGACAACCTTTTGCTTGTACTCCTGTTCAAAATCAAACACACGGAAATCGATGCCAAGTTTCACGGCGACGCGCTTGGCGTCAGCAAGGTCTTCCGCCCACGGACATTTCATGCCAGGAAGGTTCTTGCTCCAGTTTTTCATATAGACACCAATAACTTCGTAGCCGCGCTGCTGCAAAAGATACGCCGAGACAGCGGAATCAACCCCACCAGACATGCCTAAGAAAACTTTCATTTAAATAATTATAACATTAGCATACTGGCCTGTCATAATTATTGAAAAAATCAAGATGAACAAGCCTGATACGTTTATGCTAAAATTGTATTAGATACTAACTGCGAACGGAGGTGGGATGTTTTATCCTAATCGTCAAGCTTTGGGAGACCAGCTGGCGTTGAGATTAACCCAATACAAGAACACCGAGTCAATTATTTTCTGTCTCAAAAAATCCTCTCTGCTCGCCTGCATTGAGCTCGCAGCACATCTTCATGCATATATTTATATATTGCAGTATTCCGAAATCGCTGACCCATACGATATTACGCGCAACCTCGGGGCGATTACGTCGAAGGGTGAGTTCGTATTGAATCCAGAAATATCTCAATCCGAATACGAATACATTAACAGTGACTTCATGAGCATTATTGAGGAGCGCAAACGTGAGGCCTTCTCACGCATCAATGCCGAACCGGACCCAAATCCAAATTTCAATCTGGCCGCATTCAATAATCGCAATATTTTACTTTTCGCCGATGTTCTGAAAACGACTTTCCAGATTCAAGTCGCACTAAACTTACTCAAGTCCTACAAGCCGACGATGGTTTGTGGCACTTGCGGCAATATTACTTCGCAAATTTCCGATAAATTCCAGATTGAAGCAGATGGTTGTACCTATATGGACATCTTGCCGAACACCTTCTTCGATGACGACCATTATTTCGATCAGCCAGATACCTATACGGAAGAACAAAAGATAAGCATGGCTAATAATATAAGTTTATATTGGGCATAAAAAGGAGCAAGAAATGAACCCAGAAAAACCAACTACCAACCCTAACGCACTTACCGAGGCGGATGCCAAAGAAGCGCAAGAAATAATTGAAAAAATCGGAAAGGCATACCGCAAAAAAGTGGTCGGTCAGGACGAGCTACGTCTTTGTATGACTGTAGCCCTGATTGCTGGTGGCCACGTGTTGCTCGAGTCCGTGCCAGGTCTCGCAAAGACACTTGCTGCAAAGACGATTGCCGAAGCTGCTAACGGTAGCTTTAGCCGCATCCAATGTACGCCTGATTTGCTCCCAAGCGATATTATTGGTACCCAAATTTTCAACTACGGCTCCAGCGATTTCGAAACTAAGATTGGCCCGGTTCATGCCAACTTCGTACTTCTCGATGAGATTAACCGTTCGAGCGCCAAGACGCAGTCCGCTATGCTCGAGGCGATGCAAGAGCACCAAGTTTCCGTCGGTGGCGTGATGTACAAGATGCCAGAACCGTTTGTCGTGCTTGCGACCCAGAACCCAATTGAGCAGGAAGGTACCTATGAACTTCCGGAAGCTCAGCTTGACCGCTTCCTTTTGAAGGAAATCGTAAACTATCCAAGCCGCGACGAAGAAATGCAGATCTTGAACTATACTTTGAGCGGCCAAACTACCGCCGAGCTTTCTGACGCAGATAAGGTTTCGATTGAAGAAGTTAAAAAGCTTCAAAAACTCGCAAAGAAAGTTGCCGTTGATGATTCCATCAAGAACTACATCGTAAGCATCATTACTGCTTCCCGCAACCCACGCGAATTAATTGATGCCTCCCTTGCCCGCTATGTCGAGTACGGCGTTTCCCCGCGTGGCGCCATCGCTTTAATGAAAGTTGCTCAGGCACTCGCCCTCATCGATGGCCGCGCCTACGCAACCCCAGACGATGTTAAGCGCCTCCGCTATGCCGCACTTCGTCATCGCATTATTCTCAACTTCGAAGCTGCCGCGGATGAAGTTCATTCCGAAGCTATCATCGACGCTATCTTTAACAAAATTCAAACTCCATAGTAAAAAGAAATGCCAGGTTATCTCGTCAAAGTTAGAAAAAGGATGGACATCTACGCGCAGCGCCGCGTTAGGAATGTTCTTGCCGGAAACTACGGTTCCGTCTTTAAGGGTCGCAGTATGGATTTTGACGATTTACGCGAGTATGCCTACGGCGATGACGTAAAGGATATCGACTGGAAAGCGACCGCGCGTTCACGCACGATTATGATTCGCCGCTACATCGCGATTCGCAAACACAATATTATGATTGTGGCGGATAACGGCAACTCAATGGCTGGTCTTGCGCCAAGTGGCGAGAAAAAGAGCGAGGTGGCAACTTTCTGCGCTGGCGTGATTTCGTATGTTGCCCAGAAGCATAGTGATTTAGTTGGTATGGTTTACGGCAACCAAGCAATGAACAAGCGCTACGCCATGAAGGAAGATACGCCGTATATCGAAAATTTCTTAAAAAAATACGACCAGTCCATCACGGAAGATGGTGCCGCAAGCGATATTAATGCCCTATTAACATATGTATCTAAATCTTTCCGCGAACGCATGTTCTTGATTGTGATTACCGACCCAACTAGCGCCGCAACACTCGATCGCGAATTAGTACGCCGCTTAAACGTACGCCATGAGCAAATGTTTATCTTAATTGAAGATTCGCCAGTAACGAATAAAAAGCTACTTAGCGGTGATGCTAGTGACATCAATGAGCATATTCGCCTGCCACATTATTTCCGCGCAAACAAAAAGATTGCGAAGGCAGAAGAGGATTTCCGTAATATCTTAACGACAAAAATCCAAAAAGGTCTTTACCGCTTGGGTGTAGTCAGTACTACCGTAGACAGCTCAGACCATGCCGTGCCGCAGATTTTTAAGATGTTAGAGGAGCAAAAGCATGTCCGACGCTGATAACTACATGTACGGCCCGCTCTACTATGATATTTCTTGGGTCTTACTCGGGATATTGCTCTTATTGATTGTGATTGCAATAGTTGTACTCATCTTCTATATCACGCGCAAGAAGGAGGTGAAGACTTTGAAATCACTTAAAGTCACCCCGGCAAAGAAAGTAGATATGGATTCCCTCAAGAAGAAATATATTGGCTTGATTGATCAGGCGGAACGTGATTTCCAGAATCACCGCATCAAAGCGTCCGTCGCGCACCAGCATTTTAGCTTAATCGTACGCCTCTTTTACGCAGAAGGTTTAGGTTTCCACGCCGATATCCTAACGTTGACGGATTTGAAGAAGACTAATTACACGATGTTAATTGATACGATTGAAGGATTATATCCAGACGAATTCGATACGCTCGAAAAAGGCAGTGTGGCGAAAGCAGCCGAAAATGCTCGCCGGTTAGTGAGGAACCAATGACGAGATACGGTTGGCTATTCTGGATTCCGCTAATTGCGACGATAATGATTGTGGCATACGAAATTTTGTTGTTCCGTAGAAGAAAAATGTTCAAACGCAAGAGGAAAGATAGTTCCGCAAAAATTGCACATACAAAATTCGTACGCAATTTACCGGAATATAAGAAGGCGCGCAAACGTTACAATTTATTGCTAGTAATCGCAGCAATTTTGTACGTGGCCACAGGAAGCGCGTTAACATTCTTGTCGGCTAGACCAATTTTCGTTACCGAATCAAAAGAAGAAAAAGAAAACCGCGATATTATGTTCTGCTTAGACGTGAGTGGGTCAATGACCAATTTTATCGAAGAATTAACTGAAACATTTTCCAATTTAGTAAAACAAATGGACGGGGAGCGTTTTGGTATAACAATATTTGATGGCGAATATGCCACACTTTCTCCATTAAGCGACGACTATAATGTCCTTTTGGGATTGCTCGAAGAGATCGGTGAGATTCACAGTTTCGATAATCTTGTCCATGCAATGGGAAACATTAGTAGAACCGGATCTTCGGAAATTGGCGCAGGATTAATTGGTTGCGTTGATGCATTCGATAGATTAGAAGAGGTGGATCGTTCGCGAATTGTTATTTTGGCTACTGACAACTCCGCGCCAACCGAGCCAATCGCCACTTTGACGCAGGCGGCATATTACGCAAAAGAGCGAAACGTTACGGTTTATGGCCTTAACATTTCTGATAATAACAAGCAAGAAGACATTGACAATAATAACGTTAAATACCAAACAAACGAAGAAAAAGAATTTCAGGAAGCAACACTCATTACTGGAGGTTCATACTATGCGCTCAGTAAGTATTCTGGATATTCATCAAAGAAAATAATTGATCAAATTATGGCCCAGGAAGCGGCGCGATATGAAGGCGTTGGACAATTAGTTAGGACTGACGTTCCGCAGATTGCCGCCATCGTATCGTCGATACTGCTCATATTACTAATGATCATAATCTGGAGGTTATACTTATAATGCGTTTTTATCCTTTAGTTCCGTTATACGTATTGGTACCGTTCTTAGCTATAGTTATAGGTTTATTGATATTATGCGTTTCGGGCAAGAAGTTCCGTAAGAAGAAAAACATCAGAAGAGTTATCATGCTTGGATTAGTTGCCATTATTTTGGCACGCCCGGTATTTTTAGACGGAAAAGCAAGAAACGAAACTAATAATTTAAATATCTACTTTGTCGTTGATGCAACTAACAGTATGAGCGTCACGGACGTAGAGGACTCACCCCGCTACGTAAAAGTAGCCAAAGACGTTTACGATATAGTAAAAGCACTGCCTGGTTCAAGATACTCCGTTATTATTCAGGATAGCGCTAACTATGTAGCTGTACCGATATCAACCAGTACGGATTTCGTCAGCAGTATTTGGAGCGAAAAAGACGCCGAGAATCCGGCAAAGTCCGGAAAGGGCCTATTGACGCCAAAAACAATCGAACGTAGCAACGGTACGGACTTCAATAGTCTATTGTCGTTGACTTACGATAAAATCTATTCATACAAGAAGAGTTTTCCGGCCAGAAAAAACATTTTACTATTTATGTCCGATGGCGAAAATACGGACGGAAATACTATCGATGGTCTCGGAACATTAAGGAGCAACATTGATGGTGGAGCGGTTTTTGGATACGGAAGCGTTAACGGCGGCCTCGTCCTAAATAATGGTTCTGGAAAAAGCCCGTATGCTAAATATGACGGCAAAGACATGTCGGTCGAAACGACCAGCGAGGGTTGTGATGGCAAAAATTGCGTCGTGTCTAAAATCAACGAAACCATTCTTAAAAGTATCGCAGATAAACTAGGTGTTCAGTATTATCATCGCGAAAACGGCGATGTTCCATCTTCTCTTATCGATGCTATCAATGAAGTAACCCAATATGAAACCGAAGACGAGACTTCTGATACATATAGAGATATTTATTGGATTTTTAGTATGATTCTGATTATCTTATTGCTATGGGACTTCCGAGAAGTGTTAGACAACGTTATGCGAGAAAAGGAGTTCAAGCATGCTTAATTTGAATCCTGAATTAGTCGATCAAGATAAGATTCGTAAGGCTAAACGAAAACGTTTATTAAAATACGTGTCAGTTCCGTGCATATTGCTATTATTGGCAAGTGTTTTCGTGTTACGTGTTGGGATTTTTAATATCGTCTACAGTCTTTCGTATAATAACGAAAACTTCGAGGTAGCCGAATCGATGACTGACATACAAAGTGCGGGCAACGTTATTGTACCGTATTTAAAGTTCTACAATAGCGGCGTCGCAAAAATAAAACTAGAACAATTCGAAGATGCCGAGGCGGCTTTTCGTGCAAGTCTTAAAGAGAACCCACCGACGGATGTCATATGCCGCATTAATACCAATTTGTCGCTAAGCGTAGAGATGCAAGCCGATCGAGCATACAACTCGGAGCGGTACGACGACGCTTTAGTGCTTTATGGTAAAGCACAATCGGCGCTCTATGCTAATGGATGCGCCTCGAAGTTTACCGGTGAAGGAAAAGACAAAAAGTCGATTGAGGCAAAGGAGCGCATAGATACTAAGCTCTCTAAAACTATGAATAAAATTAATTCCAGGAACGCAGACGAAGAAGGTGGCCAAGGACACGACACTGGATATTCCATGAGTGAAACTCAGAAGGAAAGATTAAATAACCGACGCGAAGCTCAAAACGAAGTTAACTGGCAGCTTCAGAACGCCATTAGAGGAAGCAAGAGTTACGGTTGCAACGATCCTGAATACGGGCTTCGCGAAATTTGCTGGTAAAACTATTTAGCTAAACGTGCTTGTTCAGCAGCGATGATTTCATGCAAATCATCGCTGAATTTTTTGATATCATCTTCAGAATTGAGCTTCCCCATCGTAATACGGAGAGAGCCAGCAATTTCGGCATCATTAAGACCAATGGCACGTAAAGTAGGCGATTTAATACCTTTACTGGCGGCGCAAGCAGCACCGGTTGAAACGCAAATTCCGCGATCCTCAAGCGCAAATATTAAGCGCTCAGCATCAAAACCTGGCAAGCTAATCGGTAAAAAACCAGCTAGCTGATATTTAGGATTACCAAGAAATTCAATATTTGGTAAATCCTCGAGTAGTTTGCGCAGTTCGCGTTTAAGGTCCTGTAGGCGTTTGCGTTCATACGTTAAGTGCTTCTCTGCTTCTGATATAGCCGCAGCAAAACCGATTGTGGCCGGAACGTTTTCAGTGCCACTGCGCAGCCCCATTTCTTGGCCACCACCAACAGTGAGCGGCTTAAGTTTCACGCTATGACCAGCATACAGCACGCCAACACCCTTCGGTCCATAGACTTTTGCAGCGTTCAACGTTAGTAAATCGACGCCGAGACGGTTAAGCTTCACTTCCATTACGCCAAGCCCCTGGGACGCGTCACAGTGGAGATAAATCGGTGTTGTCTCACCTGCTAATGCACGGCGGGTACGCTCGGAACGAATAAGCTCAGAAATTTCCGCAATTGGCTGAATGGTACCGAGTTCACTACTCGCCAAACAGACCGAGACGAACTGGGTTTTTGGCGATAATTTTGCTTTGAAATCATTAACATCAAGGCGGCCATATTGGTCGACATCGATGATTTTATAATTGCCTGCACGTTTGGCGTTTTCGAGTACAGAGGCGTGCTCCACAGCGGAAATTAATACCTCGGCGTCGGGATCAGACGGAATAATAGAAAAAGCTAAATTGATAGATTCAGTTGCGCCAGAAGTCATGACGAGATCGGCGCCTTTAGCGCCAATTACGTGGGCAATTTCATCTTTAGCATGTTCATAGGCATGACGCACCTCTACGGCCGGCAAATAGGCAGCTGATGGATTGAAAAAGTTATCCGAAAAATACGGCAACATAGCATCGAGTGCCTTTTTTGATACTGGCGTAGCAGCGGCGTGATCAAGATAAATCATACTTTAATTATATCAGTTATAGCGATGCTCTTTTGGTATAACCATCGTGAGCCATGGGATTAACGCAAAGGTGCCACAGAGCGCCCACCACATCATTTGCTCCTCGGCATCAACCATAACTATACAGAGAAGCACCGATAGGCCAATTACGCGACCGAGCGTGAGCATCATTTCACTATAACATTCAACTTCCGTAAGATAATCTTTCTTCTCGCCCGTCAGATGTGTACTAAGGATACCTTGGATACGCGTGCCAGTGGCAGCACCATCATAGAGACTATCTACGATGCTAAACATAATAATATAGAACACGATTGAAAGGATTTGATTGTGTGGATAAATAATCAATAGAATCGGTAAGGCGATTACGGCAGGAATAAACATCGCAAGGAAGCCCTGTTGAAGAGTGCGGTTATGAATGCGGCGATAAATGAGCGCACAAATAATCGCAACGACCGCAGATAAAGAGGTAAAAATACCTAAGTCGACGCTCGAGCTAAAGCTGGCATACATATTGATTTGCGAGACCACTAAACAGGCGGAGCTACAAGTAATGGTACCGCGGATAAATTGCAGAGCCATAACCTCGCGCAAAGTTTTATGTCGCGTAATCAAGCCGTAGACCTCGCTCGGTTTGTGTAACTTCCCTTTTTCCTTGTTTGCGTTGGATGGATAGAAGCAGAAAGAAAGTAACAACTGCGTGAGAGAAATACCGAGGATAATGAAGCCGGCGCGAGTGTAGCCAGTGGCGCCAATAACAAAGCCGAGTACGGCTGGCAGGATGATCTTCATAATCTGGGTATAAATAGCAATGGTACTCTTGAATTTGAGGCGACGCTCGTCTGGAATCTCAGTAATGTCGAAGAAGGTCTTCGGGCGCCAGTAGAGCGAGCTTTCGCAGGCGGAACAGAAGGCTAGGATATATGGGAAGAATGGCAGAGATGAATCAATGAGGATGACGCAAAGAATCTCCACAACCGAGAAGAACATACTAATACGCCAGGTAACAAGCGGATGCTTGCGAAATACCGGAATAAGCGCAATTGAGAATAGACCCATCAAGGCATAGCGAACAATGTTATAGACGATGAAGTTTACCGGCGAGCTTGAGACAGAAATGCTAATCATGAAAGCCATCAAAAAGACGTTCATGAATGAACTCTTACTACAGAGTAGGACATCCACGGCAATCAAAACATTTTCATTGGTGCGGAGAGCACGCAATTTCTTAAGCATAAGCGTATTATAC
>JAEEGL013348641.1_pt1 | contig 28420 bp, 17 predicted proteins | sample 9134231 | NCBI WGS metagenome assembly JAEEGL01 (sample SAMN16246548, study PRJNA631951) | gut metagenome | biome: gut microbiome; feature: rumen; material: fiber-attached | host: Bos | place: Iran: Karaj | collected 2018-10
GAATGTGACCGTAACCCGTATGTACACCGACCAGGCACAGGCCAACAAGCCCGCCGATCCCGTAAAAGAAGGCTACACTTTCCAGGGCTGGATTTACGATAACGGCGCAGTTTCGAAGACCGATGTCAACATTGACCGCGATCTGACCGCAAAGGCAGATTGGAGCGAAGACTCCTACAAGGTAACCTATACTCTTGACGGCGGCAATATCTCAGGCAACACAAACGATGTTGAAGTTTTCCGCCTGTATACTGCCGAGGCACAGGCTAACAAGCCTGCCACCGATCCCGTAAAGACCGGTTTCACCTTCACAGGCTGGAAATACACCTATCTTGAGGGCACTGACCCCGTTACCGTAAACGCGACGGATACCAAGCTTGCAAAAGAGCTCACCGCTACCGCTCAGTGGTCAAGAAACAGCTATAAGATTTACTTCAATCTGAACGATGACACTCTTGATCCTGCAACCTTCGGCGGCACATATTCGGGCAGCGATGAAAACGGCAACTATATCACCAAAGCGTATGCTGAGGATACCATTCCCGCTCCGGCAACCAATCCCTCAGCGTCCAGAGGCGCCGGCTATCATTTCGACGGCTGGACCTACACCTACACCGATGATCAGGGCAATCACACCGCTTCCGCAGGCGATCCGATGCCCGCGGCAAATGTGAACGCAGTTGCACAGTGGTCCAAGAACAACTTCACAGTCACCTTCAAAGTTATTGAGGATGATACTCAGAATTCAAGCAACAGCTTCGCATACCGCGCCGCTATCACAGAGCCCGCTGATCCCGATATCACCGGCAACACCTTCAGCAAGTGGGAATACTACACCGATTCCGACCTGAATGTTAAATACACAGGCAACCTTGCAGACGGTATGCCCGCACGCGATCTCTGGGCAAAGGCAATCTGGAATCTTGACAGCTATAAAGTTTACTTCGACCTCAACGACGACGCTCTTGACACTGCAGCCTTCACCGATACTCTCGAGCAGGATGCAACCGGCAAGTATATCGAAGTTGAATTCGGAGGCACCATTCCCGCACCCGATGCCACCAGAGGCGACGGCTATGAGCATCCTCCCGTATGGAGTTACTACACCGATGATACTTATGCAACCGAATACGAAGTAAACAACCTCATGCCCGACTATGACCTCTTCGCACAGGCAGAGTGGACAAAGAACGACTTTGCAATGACCTTCGTAGTTGACGAAGACAGCACTCAGGGTTCAAGTTCACGCATCGAGTATCTCGAGCCCATTGATGAGCCCGAAGATCCCGAAGTTCCCGGCTACACATTTGGCGGCTGGAATTACTTCACCGATGAAGCATGTGAAACCGCATACACAGGCAACCTTGACGACGGCATGCCCGCAAAGAACCTCTGGGCAAAGGCCGATATGCAGGCCAACACCTACAAGATTTACGTTGACCTCAATGACGCCGAGAATGACGGTGCGGATCCCGCAACCTTCACTTACAACAATGGCGCATATGACGGCACGGATGCAACCGGTAACTATATCGAAGTAACATTCGGTACAGACACCGTTCCCACTCTTACAGCAACCAGAGAGCCCGGTTACTCACCGGATTCCAACATCCCCTGGACTTACTTCTACACCGACGATCAGGGCGATCAGCAGCCGGTTGCTCCCGGTGACGCTGTTCCCGCAGCTGACATTTTCGCAACCGCACAGTGGGAGAAGAATTCCTTCACCGTAAACTTCGTGGTTACCGAAGATGACACTCAGAACTCCAACGCAATCGTTGAGTATCGCGATTCCATTGATGAGCCCGAAGATCCCGAAATCGATGGTTACACCTTCGACAAGTGGGTATACTACACCGACGAAAATCTTGAAACCGCATACACAGGCAACCTTGCAGACGGTATGCCCGCACGCAACCTCTGGGCAAAGGCAACCTGGAATGAGGACAGCTACGAAGTAGTTTACAGCCTTGCAGGCGGCAAGATCGGTGAGAGCACCGACGATGTAACCGTAAGCCGTAAGTACACCGACGAGGCACAGGCCAACAAGCCTGCCGATCCCACCAGAGACGGCTACAGATTCCTCGGCTGGACTTATGACAACGGCGCAGTTCAGAAGACCGATACCAAGATCAATCGCGACCTCACTGCAACCGCTGAGTGGGAGAAGGGCTACACAGTCACCTTCTACAGGAACTATGATGAAAACGATACGACCGTAGCAGGAACCAAACTCCTCTTCGAAGGCGATGACATCACCTGTAAAGACATTCCCGTTCCCACCCGTGAGAACTTCGGTTTCGCAGGCTGGAGCCTCGATCAGGATGCAACCTCCGGTATCACCAATACCGAGACTGCAATCGGCACAATGGGCACCGCTGATGTACCCGTTTACGCAACATGGTCCGCAGAAGTTGCGAACTACACCGTAAACACCTACACCATGCAGGATGACGGAACTTATCCCGCACAGCCCGCAACCGAAACCAAGACCGGTTCTATCGGTGTTGAAGTTACCGAAACCACAACACCTCCCGAGCACTATCATGTTGATACCGCTCTGACAAACAACACCGGCACAGTTGCCGCTGACAACTCACTCGTACTGAATATCTATTATGCAATAGATACATTCACCGTAACTTACACGCTTAACGGCGGTAAGATAGGCGGCAGTGAAGCCGATGTGGTTGTTAACCGTCTCTACACCGATGAGGCACAGGCCAACAAGCCCGCCGATCCCACCAAGGACGGCTTCAACTTCATGGGCTGGACCTACAGCTACGGCGAAGGCGAAAATACTGTTGCTGTTAACCCGACCGACAAGAACATAGCGGAAGACCTCAACGCGGCTCCCATCTGGACCGCTCAGGATCTCCAGGTTAAATACTATGTTGACGGCGAACTCGTCAAGTCGGCAGGCACGGTTGCTTATGACGGCACCGTAGTAACCGCAGAGTATGAAAATGACAGTATCACGGTTATCAAGTGGCAGAACGGTACTACCGAAACCTACACACTTCCCGGTAATGCGTATGCTCCCACCGCAGCAGACCTTGCGGCAGGCGGAGTCAACTTCTACGCATTCACCGATGACAACGTTACAACCGAGTATAAGGAATACACCGTCACCTTCTACGGCATTACCGATGATGTTGTAATCAGCACCAAGTCCGATTACCATTACGGCGATACGATTACAGAGCCCGCAAGTGCTGATATTCCCGCTGTTGAAGGCATGCACTTCTTAAGCTGGGATGCAGTTCCCGCTACTGTAACAGGCGATGCTGAATTCCGCGCTCAGTATGAGACGGATACCGTAACCCTTAAGGTTTACAATGATCCCGACGACACCGAGCCCTTCTTCGAGGCTCCTGTTGATTACGGTTCAACCATTCTCGATGAGATTCCCGATGAGCCCGAAACCGGCAAGACCGGCTACACATTCGGCGGCTGGGGCGATGCAGAAGGCAAGCCCATTGCTGATGATGCAGTAGCAAAGGCCAACACGGAAATCTTCCCGATCTGGGTAGCAAACAACCATCAGATCACCTTCGTTCCCAACAACGGCGATGAAAATATCACTTATAATCTCGACTACGGCACCGCAATAGTGGCTCCCGCAGTTGTGAATGACGATTACAACCTTGCAGGCTGGTATCTTGATGATGAAACCTTCGAACAGAAGTTCACCGATACCACAATGCCCGATAACGATGTAACCGTTTACGCTAAGTGGACGAACGACAACACCTACACCATAATCTTCGACGCAAACGGCGGTAAGTTTGAAGATACCGGCCTCGGCGAGTACAAGATCGAGAACGCACTTTACGGCGACCCGATCACCGTTCCCGCAAATCCCGTTAAAGAAGGTTATGTATTCGGCGGCTGGGCTCCCACACCTTCCGCCAATGTGAGAGCAAACGAGACCTACATCGCACAGTGGGACGAAGACACCACAATCGCAGTTAAATTCGTTGACGGCGACGACGTCATCTTCGACGGCGAAATGACTTACGGCGAGCCCATCGACGTGCCCGATGATCCCGAGGATAAAGATAATGCAACCTTCGCAGGCTGGGTTATCTACAAGGCAGACGATGAAGGCAACCCGACCGATGAGGTCTATGACGGCGACACTGTTCCCGCATTCCCGATCACCGGTGTTGCTCAGTGGGATTACGCTGATATAACTGTCAGATTCTATCTCACCGAGGCTGACAAGGAAGCAGGCAACGAGCCTTACGCAACCATCACCAAGAAGGCTAACGAGATGCCCATCACGGCAGCCGATATGCCCGCCGATCCTTCGGGCGCCGCTATCGAAGGCAACACCTTCGGCGGCTGGAATCCCGATATAGTCGGCCAGACCCTCACCGAGGATACCGATGTAATTGCAATCCTTACTCCCGTTCAGGCAAATGTTGTCAAACTCATGCCGGTAGTCAGGGCCGGAGCAGAAAGCGCAACAGCGGCTCAGGCAATGATAGAGCGTGACGGAAAGATAGAGACATACAATGATTTCATACTGAATGATGCGAATGTCAAACTTCCTTACGGAGCGGTATCGGTAGAAAGAGCATATGACGATACATACGGTGAATACGGACATTACTATGATACAAATCCCGCCAAGTATGACGAGTGGTATGTATATGGTATTAATCCGAACACAACCGTGGCAGAGCTTGCAAACTATATTACCGTAAGCAATGACGGTCGTTATGAAGTACAGCTCGCAAGCAGCACGAGCGACAAAGTCGGTACAGGATCGATAATCAAAGTATATGATCCCGACGGAGAGCTTGTAGAGCAGTTCAGAGTAATAATCTACGGCGATATAGACGGAGACGGCGATATAGGTGTTAAGGACGTATCAAGGTTCTATAAGGAAAACAACGACCACCAGCTGGTAGGAACACCTTATATGAAGAGAGCGCTTGATATCAACAAGCAGGACGGCGACGTCGGCGTTGCCGATACAAGTGCCGAGCAGAAGGCTCTGAACGACAAGAAGATCGATCAGAACACCGGACGCAAATACACATAACAACTGAAACCCCCGCCCCGGGAAACCGGGGCAGGGAAGTGAAAAACCTGCTCATGCCAAACGCAACTAAATGAAAAAAGCGGAACTGTGAAAACAGTTCCGCTTTTCATATTATAAAACCAAATCTATGTTAAACTTAATCTGTCAGTCGAGCGAGGCGGCGAGGGCTTTGATGTACGCCTTGAAATCTTCGCCGATTTCGGGATGATCGAGGGCGACCTCGCAGTTTGCCTGCATGATGCCGAGTTTGTTGCCCATATCATAGCGCCTGCCGTCGAAATCGTAGGCGAGCAGTCTGCCTTCCTGGCCGAGCCGCGTGAATACATCCGTCAGGTAGAATTCCTTACCTTCGGGCGTGGCGGCAAGTCCTTCCTCTATCATACCGAAAGCCTCGGGAGGCATAATAACCCTGCCGAGTATGGCGTAGAGAGAAAGGATTTCCTCTTTGGTCGGTTTCTCGTTGATGCGGTAGCAGTTCATCAGCCTGTCTTCGCCGTCAATAGGGGTGATACCAAGCGAGCAGTAGAGGTGAATTGCCTCTTCGGGCACCGCCTGTACACCTACGGTGCACTTGCCGTATTTTTCGTAACAGCGGCACATCTGAGCGGTGACGGGGTCCTTGTCGTTGATTATCACATCGTCGCCGTAGAGCACGGCAAAGGGCTCGTCGCCGATAAATGATTTACCCGCGAGTATCGCGTGAGCAAGGCCCTTGGTCTCTTTCTGGCGGATGAAATAAATGTTGGCGAGATTTGCGCACTTTTTAACGCTCTCATACAAATCCGCTTTTGCGGGATTTGACGCGAGCTGCGCTTCGAGTTCAAACGAGTGGTCAAAGTGGTCCTCGATTACGCCCTTGCCCCTGTTTGTGATTATGAGTATATCCTCAATGCCGGAGGCCGCCGCTTCTTCCACGATATACTGAATGGCGGGCTTGTCAACGATGTTGAGCATTTCCTTCGGCACGGATTTTGAGGCGGGCAGCACTCTTGTGCCGAGCCCTGCCGCGGGGATGATTGCTTTTCTGACTTTCATATAAAGCACCCTTTCGCTTTACATTTTTGAGGCGATAAACTGCGCAACGCGCGAGAGTATGCTTACCGCGAATGTATAGATGAAATAGCCGCATATACCCGAGAGCACGGACATACCGCCTCTGCGGCGTATGAGCATAGCCTGCAGGTCTCTGTCGGGCACTGTGTTTGCAAATTCGTCAAGGTCGGTCCTGACTTTCTTATAGTAGAGCCTGTCGCCCGCAAATCCGCAGAAGAGGTTGAGCGCGAGCAGGGTAAGCCCCATTATCAGCGAGGGGATTTTCATCGCGTTGTAAAACTCCGGCGCGACTGCCGCGAATTCGGCGGCGTTGAAGTTTCCGTTATAGTACTGCTCGGCAAACGGAGCGATGATTTCATTTGCCCTCTGCGTGCCGGGCATAGCACTTGCCACGAGCACAGCGGTCGCAAGCAGCAGGATGACTATCAGGCCGTATTTATATACTTTCCTTGAAAACATCCATAAATATCCGAAAAAGAAGGCCGCCCAGTTAAACGAAACTTTCCCTTCTTCAATCGCTTTGAATTTTCTCAGATATTTCCCGGCGGAGTTTCTCACATACATCGCGAGCACGCCGGCGGTATGATGCCCGATTATTTCATTTTCATCAAGCCCCGTTGCGGCAATGTAGGGATTCTGCCTCGCGCGCACATAGGGGGTGAGGGGAGCGCCGCAGTTTTTGCAGTGAGAGTTTTCCCTTGCGTTTTCACTGCCGCAGTAAATACATACCGTTGTCGCTTCTTCGCTTTCGCTGTCAAGCGAAGCGCCGCAGTGGCCGCAATGGCTTATGTCGGCGGGATTTTCACTGCCGCATACACCGCAGATTTTAGTCTGAGGCGTCAGCGCTTCCGGCGGCAGGGTGAAGACGAGCGTATCGTCGTTTACAGGATCGCTTTTTTCGGCGCTTGCCCATCTGAAGCCTTCACCGTGACGCTCACTGTTTACGCAGTTTCCGTTTTCAGCCCAGCAGGCGCGGTGCTGAGGAGTGCCGCACAGGGGGCAAACAACAATGTCATCGCCCTCGTGAAAATGCGCTCCGCAGGCGGGGCAGGGCAGGTTTTCGTAATTCATAATCTTCTTCTCCGGTTATCAGTTGTTGAGCTTTATTCTTTCGGCGAGTATGTTTGCCGCTCTGTCGGATGCGTTGTCTTTTACGGCCTTTGCCGCGCTTATAAGCATCTTGCCGGCGCCCGAGAATGCTTCTTTGAAGTATTCCTTGGTCTGCGGGTCTATCTCTTTGTAAGCAGTCACGGCGCCGCCCACGGCACTCTTGAGATGCTTGACAAGTTCGGTCAGGGTGATAACGCCCGTTGCCTGTGTAACGGCTGTCACAACGGAGTCAACGGCGAGAATGCTGTTTTCCGTAAGGCTGTCTATGAGCGAGGCAAGCCACTCGTCGGTGAGTTTCGCCATAAAGTTTGTGTCGGGTTTAAGCACAAGTTCGCCCTCTTCAATCTGCCAGGTGCCGAGGTCGTGCTGGAAGGCGCCCGTGAGTCTGCTGCTCTTTACCGCCTTGTAGTCGTAATCGTGGCAGAGCATCATGCCTACCATTGAAGACGAGGGCACATAGTGTCTGTATCCGGGCAGAATTTCCGAATAGGCGGGAGTGTTGAAAAGGTGATAGTTAAAGAATCCGGGGCCGTCGTAGTTAAAGACGGATTTTATTCTCGCGCGGGTTTCGTCCTTGCATTTGATTGCGGAGCGCAGGGCGATGTTGCCGCCCTTTGAGTGGCCGCACAGATAGATGTTGCCGTCATATTTTTCCGCCGCTTTTTCAAGATGTTCAAGGGCGAATTCATAGGCGGGGGTGCCTTTTCTCACCATAAGGTCAAGGTCCTCAACCCAGCCCGCGATGGTATCGTCGGTGCCTCTGTATACTATGGCAAGGTCGCCGTTCGGCAGGATGAAAGTACCCGCGCAGTACTGAATTGCAGGCTCGCTGCTGAACACAGCGTCAACCGCGGCGATTTTAAGTTCGCTGAATCTTTTTGTGTCCGCCATCATCATAAGGTTTACGCTCGGATCTTTTGTGATCATCAGGCCGAGTGCCTTGTGCTTGTTTTTTCTCAGGTCAAAAAGTTCGTGGCAGGCTTCGGAAAAATTCCTCTCCTCTTCAAAACCGGAGGAAACGACCTGCTCGAGAGGCATATAGAAGACCTGGCACAGCGCGAGCGCGTCCGCGTCGCAAAACGGTCTTTCGGCAAATGAAATGTCGCCGTATTCTTCAATGTAGTTTCTTGAGTTTGGCATAACAATACCCCCTGTATGATTAAATAAATATCAAGGCCTTTTTTCTCCGCATTCGGAGCAGTAGTTGCCGCCCTTGTTTCTGCTGCCGCAGCGGCAAACCCAGTATATATTTTCCGTCTGCTGCAGATTGCCCGCCGCGTTTGCAGCGAAACTTATGCCCGCAAAGCCGGCAACCGCGCCCGAGGGGTTGGACGCCGCAAGAGGCATGGCCTCGCTCACGGCTCCGGTGATTGCCGCCGCGCCCATGGAGGGGTCGCGGAAAACGGAATAATACTGAATTGTTTTCACTTTTTCGCCGTCAGGTCCGGTGAGGGTGAGCGTGTCAAAAGCGATGCTTTCAACCGATATTCCTCTTTCGGGTTTCAGGAAGGAGTTTATCTGCTTCCTGATTTCTCCGGCAAGCCTTTCGCCGAGTGAGGGCAGGGACGACACCCTTAAGCCCTGCGCGGTGAGCAGGCCGAAAGTCTGCTGCACGGCGGAAAGAAACTCGGTTTTAATCTGCCCGAGCAGATTTTCCGTGTAGTATGTGCCGGGCACATTGCCCGCGATTTTTTTGTAAAAAGTTTCGGGCGAGGTGATTCTTATTGAAAACACGCCACCTATGTTTACCCCGAGGTCCATATCCGCGCCGATTTCATCGTGCCTCATACGGAAGGGGACGGGGCTCTCAAATGAAAACGGGATGCCTTTTATTTCTTTCGTGTTTATGTAGTAAACGCGCTCGGGCGAGTAGGGCAGGTCTCCTCCGTAGGTGAATCTCCTGCCGACCTCTTTCACAACTCCCGTCAGATTGCCGCCGAATATGCTCGGGGAATCTTCGCTGTGATATATGTTTTCGCCGGGCTCTTTGCACACGGCTGTTATTATGCTGCTCTGCGTGATTATCGCGCACTGACCGTCCGCCACCGCCACAACGGAGCCGTCGGTTATCACATTGTCGTTTGAGGATGTGTTTGACGAGGAGGCGCCCGTCATCTTGTGCCCCCTTGTCATCAGTATGCTGTCGGGCATGGCGTCACAGGTGAAAAACTCTTTCCACTGGTCCGCCGCCACGCCTTTTATGCTCGCGCTGAGCGCTTTGAATACTCCCATATTTTATTCTGCCGTCGCTTCGGATTCCTGCGCTTCTCTCTGAGCCACAAGCTCGGCGCGCATCACTTCGAGTTTCTTCTTTGAAAGGTCGTAGCCTACGAAGAGGATTATCGCCATAAGCGCAAGCATAATCGCGGGAACGAGGGTTGAGATATCATAGAGTTTCGAGAGCACTTCTTCGCTCAGGCCTATGCCGTTCTTTGAAAGTTCGCCGTCATAGTGAATATACGCGAGCAGTGCGTTGAGACCCACACCCGCGAGAGTCTGGCCGAGTTTACGCGTGAAAGAGAATACGGCGTAAGCCATACCCTCTTCTCTCTTGCCGGTCTTCACCTCGTAGTTGTCGATTGTATCCATAACCAGCGCCCACACTTCGAGCACGAGGAAGGTCTGGCCGAGGCCCGAGAAGAATGTGAAGGCGAGGAATACCATCGGGTTCATCGCAAGGGCGCTGCCCCTGAGAGCGAAGAGGATGATATTCACAACGGCGGCAAAAGCCATACCTACCGCGCAGAGTTCTTTCTTGCCGAATTTCTTTATGAGTTTGTTCATCACGGGGATGAATATCGCCATCGGGCCGTAGGTGCATATCGTCACAAACGCGTAAAGACCGGGCTTGCCGTAGTAGTCGGTGAAAAGATAGGTGTAGGTGGACTGATAATAGAACTGGAACGCAATCAGGAGCATTGAGGCAAATGAGAGCGTCACAAACGATCTGTTTGCAAACAGTTCTTTTATGGTAGCAGCCGCGCTGTAATTCTTGTCTTTAAGATGCTTCTGAGGAGCAATTCTCTCCTTGGTCATCTTGTAGTGCAGGAAGTAAACGAGCACTGAAACGGCGGCGAGGGCAAGCACGCACCAGAAGAGTTTTTTCTCGTCGAGCGCCTTGATGTCGGTGCCGTTTGCGTATTTGCCGGTCACGGTGTAAACAATCATCGGCAGCACGATGGTGCCGGGCAGACCGCCCACGCCCGCGCCTATGGAGCGCCACATCGAGAGCGATGAGCGTTCAAGTTCGTCGTCGGTCACAACCGAGGCGAGCGAGCCGTAGGGGATGTTTACCGCCGTGTACATCATGCCGTACATAATGTAGGTGACATAGGCGTAGATGAGATACTGCATTTCGCTCAGGCCCGGTATTTTAAGAAACATCAGGGCGGCGGAAATCGCAAGCGGAATTGAGAAGCCGAGAATCCAGGGGCGGAACTGTCCTCTGGGATTGGGTTTCCTTGACTGTATGAACGCGCCCCAGAGCGGGTCGTTGATTGCGTCCCATATTCTCGCCACGAGTATCAGAAGCACTATGCTCGAGGGCTTAATGCCGAGCGCGTCGGTGTAAAATTTGTTCTGGAACGCTCCTATGAGCGAAAAAGTGAGCAGACCTGCGGTGTCTCCGAGAGCGTAGCCCACCTTATCCTTGAATTTTATGCCGTGGGTCTGTGTGTTGTTCAAGGGTAACCCTCCTTTATTTTACAAGCAGCGAAAGGCCGCTTATGAGCATAAGAATGTAAGTAATCCACAGGAATACTTCGCGGCTGAGTTTTTTGCTTATCAGGTTTCCGAGCACCAGTGCCGCCGCAAGAACCAGAACTGAAACAAGAGAAAGTTTAATTACAGGTGCGTCAAACACACCGGCTTTTATATCCATTACAAAAAGAAATCCGTTCAGCAGAATCCATACGGCGCTCAATGTGCCTCTGAATTCATCCTTGTCGCTGATTTTCCCGCTTGCGTATGTTACCAGCAGAGGCCCGCCGCACACAAACATTCCGTGAACTGTGCCCGAGATAATGAGCAGCGGAATGGCGATTGCTGTGGGAAGGGGACGGTCTTCCTTTTTCCTGATGAATTTTACGGCGTTCATCACCGCAAAAACTATCACGATTATTCCGAGCGTTTTGTAAAGCAGTGACGGGTTGCCCGTGAAATACCGTTTCAGGTAAATTCCGAGTAACATACCCACAAGCATTATTCCGGTTATCTTCGCCAGTTCCTTTTTGTTAATGGATTTGTAGCAGGCAGCCACCACAAATATCGACGCCAGGAAGCCGAGTATGTTGAGTATCGGTTTCGCTGTGGCGTAGCCGACCAGCATCACCGAAAACGGCATCGCGAGCACCGTGCCTGCAAATCCGGTTATGCACTGCACAATATTTGTCAGCAGCACCACCAGCAGGAATAGAATTTCGCGGATCATCAGAATCGTATTACCTCAATTCCAAGCATATTGCCAAGCGCGGCTATCTCGGCGGTAATGTCGCCCATAGCCACGGCGAAGTGGGGCTCCCAGCCCTGTTTCACGGCGGAAACGGTCAGCTCGTGCACGGGGTTTTCCGTCTTTACCACGATTGACGTGCCGTAAAACTGCTTCGGTTTGTCGAGTGCTTCGCCCTTCGCGCAGAAAAATCTGAATTTTCCGCCCGGCTCACGCCCTATGCGGAAGATTGTTACATCCTTTTCGGCCTTGCACCCGAATTCGAGTGTGGGGCCGATTTTTCTGTTGCAGTGCACTCCCGCGCACGCGCTCGTGTCGTCCCTCGCGAGGGAGCAGGGGGCCATGCCGCAGTGCCAGAAGGTGAGCGTGTTTTCGCCCTCATCGAGCGAAACGGGGTCGCCGAAAAACGCGCTTTTGCCCGTGAGCATTTGCGCGGCGTACATCGAGAGAGCGCCGTAGGCATCTGCCTCGCACGCGGCGGGCACGCCCAGGTCATTGAGTATGCCGAGCACTGCGCACACGGGTGTGCCGAATGATACGAAGAAATCGGGCCAGCAGCGGCTCGCGAGCGCGCCCGCGCCGCTCTGCTCCACATATTCCTTGTATGATTTGTAAAGGCGGGCAAAGTCTTTCACGTTTTTGCCGTCGATTTCATCGAGCCCCGCGATTCTGTTTTTCGCGTCCGCAAGGTATTCTTGGGTTTCTTCGTCGGTGTATGCCTTTGCCCTGTCAATCAGTTCTCTCGCTTCGATTGATTCAAGAGTCACTCCGAAAACTTGGAGCATATCCATATCGAGAGCCCTGCCGAAGCCGAAGCCCTGAGGGGTGTGACCCACCTGCAGGAGTTTGAGGCTCTTCATCTTCTTTATAAGTTCCGCCGCTTTCACAGCCGCCGCGATTTCTTCTCTCACCTCGGCGGGTGAGCCGAACACATATTCAAACGCCCTGCCGTAGTGCCTCATCGCGTTGCCTGCCGAAAAGGCGCCCGTGAGCGAGTTGAGGCGGAGCCTTGTGCCGTCAATCACCGGCTCGCGCAGTGTCCACAGAATCACCGGGCAGTCAAAACGCCTGAGCACTTCGCTTATGTAAGCGGAGTTAGCGAAGGTGAGATTCTGCACTATCACCGCGTCGGGATTTACAGAGTCAAGGTAGGCGTCGAGTTTGTCGATTGTCAGCAGCATTTCATCGGGAAATACGAAATTCAAGTCAATGCTTTTCAGCACTTCCTTGCTCTCGCAAAAGAGTTTTTCCGCGCTTTCAAGGTGAAATGTGCCTACGCCTATCGGAATATATACGGGTGTAAAACTCATCTGTCAGTCCTCAATTCCGTTTACGATTTTATAAGTGGAGCGGAAGTCCATTTTGCCCATTCCGAGTTCCATACCCTTGTCGAATATGCCCTTCACCACATTGAGCGCGGGCATATTGAAGCCGAGTTCATCGCTGAGTTTCTTCGCGATTGTAATATCCTTGTGCTCGTTTTCGAGCGAGAAGGCGGTGGTCCAGTTTCTGTTTTTGAGGTTGTCTTTCTGGCTCTGCAGGTAGAAGTTGCCAGCGCCGCCGTATGAAACGGCAGTTGCGAAATCGTCAACCGAAATGCCGAGCCTCTGCGCAAGGCCGAGAGTTTCGTTCACGGCGTTCTGGATTTCGCCTACAAGAGCGTTGTGGCAGATTTTCATAGTGATGCCCGTGCCGTTTTCGCCCATGCGGATTACGTTGCAGCCCATATACTTGAGTATCGGCTCGATTACCGGGTAAAGTTCTTCGTCACAGCCGGCAAGCACGCCGAGAGTGCCGTCGATGGCGGCGGGCTTTGATTTCACCACGGGGGCGTCTGCCCACTGCGCGCCCTTCGCCTTTATCATCTTGCCCACTTCGAGCGAAACGGAGGGGTCGATTGTGCTCATGTCGATGCAGATTTTGCTCTCGTCAATGTAGGGCAGAAGTTCGGTGTAAACGCCTTTCACGTGCTCCGATTTCGGCACCATCGTGATGATTACATCCGCGTTTTTCGCCACTTCAATGTTGTTTTCGCAGGGCACTGCGCCGAGCGCGGCGAGTTTTGCCACCTGCTCTTTGTTGAGGTCGGACACAAACACCTTGTCATCGTGCTTTTTCACGATGTTGGCGCTCATGCTTTCGCCCATTATGCCGAGGCCTATAAAACCGATTTTCATTTTACTTTCTCCTTATTCGGTAATGGTGTTGTCCCACGCGTTTGAGAATCTCTCAATGCCGTAATCGGTGAACGGATGGTAGAAACTGTCTTTGAACACCTGCAGGCCTGCGGTCACAATGTCCGCACCCGCCACGGCGCAGTCAACTATCTGTTTGCCGTTGCGCACAGCCGCGCAGATAATCTGAGTTTCGCCCAGATAACCGTAGTTAGCGTAGATTTCCACTATGTCGTTTATATACTGCACGCAGTCTTCGCCGCTGTTTTCCTTCCAGCCGATGAAGGGGGATACAAAGAGCGAGCCGTTCTTTGCGGCAATGAGCGCCTGCGAAGCGGAGAATACGAGTGTGAGGTTGGTCCTGATGCCTTCTTTTTCGAGCCTGCGGGCGGCGGCAATGCCGGGCTGTGTGCAGGGGATTTTGATAACGAAGTTTTTGCACATCGCGGCAATCTTGCGCGCCATGGCTACCATTTCGTCGGCGTCGTCGAGGTGCGGGTTGATTTCAACCGAAATCGGGAATACATCCCAGCCCTCAATGCCCTTCTCTTTTACAAAGTCGGCAAGTTCGCCGATTACGGTGTAAAAGGGCTTTCCGCTGTTCATAATGTGGTTGGGGTTTGTGGTTACGCCGTCGATGCCGAAAGTATCGTAAGCCTCTCTTATCTCATCGATTTTTGCGCTGTCAAGAAAGTATTTCATTGTAAAATTCCTCCGCTTGTTTAATTACGTTAATTGTTTCATTGTCCGCGTTTTTTCTGTAGAATACCGCCGTTTCGCCGAGAGGCGCTTTCACCGTGAATTCGCCGCCCGTGTATTCCTCGCCCGTGCCGAAGCGTATCCACTCATCATCGGGCAGATAGACTTTTCTTGTGTCCGCGTGCGGTCTTAAGACAGGCGCAACGAGTATATCGCGCCCGAGCAGGTATTCGTAACTCTCCGTGTACGCCTTTTCTTCGTCATAGTAGAAGAAGAGCGGCCTCACCGCGCCCGTGCCGGTGGCGGCGTTGTAATCGACTGCCGCTTTGATGTAGGGCTTAAGCGCCGCGTGCACACGGCTGAATTTCGCCTGATGCGCGAGCACCTTTTCGCTCGCGTCAAACTGCGCGTTAAGGTCCGGGTTGTTGCCCTCGTGGCTCCTCATCAGTGGAGTGAAGGCGTTCATCTCCGTCCAGCGCATAAAGAGTTCTTCGCTGCGGCGCAGTTTCTTGAAGGTAGTGTAGCCGCCCGTATCGGAGTGGCTCACGCCGAAGCCGCTGCAGGTGAGCGAAAGCATCGCCGGTATCACGCTCGGCATTCCGTAGTCTATCGAAAAGTCCACGTGATTGTCGCCGTTCCACATGAGTGTTGAATACCTCGTGGTGCCCGTGAAACCCGCCCTCGTGAAGAAGGTGATTTCATCAAGCTTGCCCGCCTCTTCAAGCACCTCGCGGTTCAGCTTCGCCCAGCGCGCGGGCCAGGTGTTGTGCGCGAGTTCCGCGCTCTCGCCCGAGTAAAGCACGGCGTCGGTCGGCAGATATTCGCCGAAGTCCGCCATCCAGCCCGCAAGGCCGAAATCTATCATATTTTTCTTTATTACCTCTTTGAGCCAGGCTACCGCTTCGGGGTTTGTCAGGTCCACTATCGCCGCCGGGAAGGTGGTGATTGTCACCATATAGTCCTCGCCCGATTTATTCTTTACGCAGTAGCCTTTTTCCTTCGCGATTTTGTAAAGCGGCTTTTCTATCGCCAGGAAGGTGTTGCAGTAACCCATCACCCTTATGCTTTGCTCTTTAAGGCGCTTTATGCTCTCATCGAGCGCGGGGTAAAGGTCTCTGTCCCACTCCCAGTTCCACTGCAGCTGCTTGCCGAAGGCGGTCACGCGCCTGCCCTCCCAGTCCTGAATCCAGGCGGCGGTCACTTTCGTGCCGTATTCGAGGCATTTGTTAATCTTGCTCTCCATAATCCCGGTGCCGCCCTGAATGCCGAGGATAACTCCGTCATACACCCAGTCGGGCAGGGGAGGCTGGCGGCCGATGAGCGCCGTCAGATTTGCGAGCACCTTTTCAAAGTCATCGCCGAAGCCTATGTGGAAGGAGGCAACCGAATCAAATTTGAGTATGTGCCTGTCTTTTTTCGTGAAGTCAAATTCGCTTCTCGCGGTTGTGTCCGAGTGGAAGAAATACTTGCGGCTCGAGATGAAGGTCGGCTGCGCGTAGTAGGTTTCGTAGTTTGAGTATTTTTCCTTCCTCGTGCCGTCCTTTATGCCTATGGTCGTCTTGAACACCTTTTTGGCTATGCAGCGCGCGTTTTCGTGCTCCGCCACCCAGTTGTTCGTTTTAACTCCCCTCAGGTCAAACTCGCTGAAGGTTTCGCCCGTGCCGTAAACGTGCTCGTCCGGAGTTGCCGGCAGGGTGATGATGAGGCGGTTGTAGCCGTCAAGGTCTTCGAGGCTTACGTCGAGCCGGTCGCCGTCTGCCGTGAGCACGGCTCTGCCTCTGTCAAAGGCCACAAGCGCCTTACTGCCGGACACCTGAATTTCGCTCACTCTGAGCGCGCGGTAATCGAGCGTGCGCTCCGTGATCTTAAAACTGCCCCTGTCCATGCGATAGGTGTTTTCGCCTCTGCCCACCGTCGCGGGGCAATCGCCCGGAGCGAGAGTATATATGAGCCGCTCATCCCTCATCAGGGACAGCCGCCCGCCGTTCAATACGAATGAAAGCAATCTGTCATCTCCCGTGGAATAATCATACCGCCGAAGCCGTATATTTAATTTATTTTATCACTTATATAATAAAATATCAAGCACTCGGGAAGACTATATTTTTATTGAAAATCACTTGATAATATATTATAATAAATCTAATATGGGGGAATATGACCCGAAAGGGAGAATGAATATGGCAGAACAGGTAAAATCAAAACAGCGCGTTGCCGACCACGGCGAAGTTTTTACCGCCGAAAGAGAGGTCAAGGCTATGTGCGATCTCGTGGCGCAGGAGTGCGAGCGGATTGATTCGCGCTTTCTTGAGCCCGCGTGCGGTGACGGCAATTTTCTTGCGGAAATACTTAACCGCAAGCTGAATATCGTAACCAAAAAATATAAGAAAAGTGCTTACGATTGGGAGCGGTATTCCCTGCTTGCGCTCGGCAGTCTTTACGGCGTGGATATACTGCAGGATAACTGTGAAGAATGCCGCAAACGCCTTTTTGAAATATGGAATGCGGAATATACAAAGATTTGCAAAAAGGAATGCAATGAGCAGACAAGGGAAGCGGCGAAGTTTATTCTCGGTAAGAATATCGTGTGCGGAAACGCACTGACTCTTATGAAGGTTGACGAAAAACAGCAGGATACGGCATATCCTATTGTTTTTTCCGAATGGACATTTCCTTTCAATGATTCTCAGATTCACCGTAAGGATTATACTATGGCTGAACTGCTGAATGCATCGGAACAAACCGATGAAATCAAAACAACAGGCCAGATGTCTCTTTTCGCCAATGAAGACGGCGAAGTTGAGCCCACATTTTTACAGGAATACATTGCTCATTACAGGAGGTTAGCGGAAAATGGTTGATAACGGATTATTCGGTGCTGTTTACAATCCCGATGTGCTGAGTTGCCTTGCAAATCTTTCAAACGATGAGGTTTTTACGCCGCCCGAGATTGTCAACGATATGCTCGACATGCTCCCTCAGGAGCTTTTTGAAAACCCGGACACCACCTTTCTCGATCCTGCCTGCAAGACGGGCGTATTTCTGAGAGAAATTGCAAAGCGCCTGATTATTGGGCTTGAACCGCAGATTCCCGATTTGCAGGACAGAATAGACCATATTTTTCATAAACAGCTTTACGGTATAGCAATTACCGAGATTACATCTTTGCTTTCACGGCGAGGCGTCTATTGCAGTAAATACCCGAACGGCGATTACTCCGTCACACAATTTGACAGTGCAGAAGGAAATATCCGTTTCAGGCGAATACAACATAAATGGAAGAATTCTAGATGTGTTTATTGCGGAGCAAATCAAGACAACTATGATCGCGGTGATGAACTTGAAACACATGCTTATGAATGGATACACACAGTAAAGCCGGAGGAAATCTTCAATATGAAATTTGATGTTATTATATCTAATCCGCCTTATCAATTAAGTGATGGTGGAGCACAGGCAAGTGCAATACCCATATACAATAGATTTGTAGAACAAGCAAAAAAATTAAGCCCTCGTTATTTGACATTTATTATTCCTGCAAGATGGTTCACGGGAGGCAAAGGACTTGATTCTTTTAGAGATACTATGCTTTCAGATGAACACATAAGCGTGTTACACGACTTTCCCAAAGCATCCGATTTATTTCCAAGTGTTGAGATTAAAGGTGGCGTTTGCTATTTTTTAAGGGATAATTCATTTGATAACACAATAAACGGTTTGACTGTTTTTAACCATGATGGTGATAGTGTTTATGAAATGAGAAGGCCTATGAGATATGAAGGTATTGATGTATTTATACGAGATGGGAGAGCCATATCAATTATTGAAAAGGTAAGAAGCAACTGCAATGATTATTTATCAAAATATGTTTCAACAAGAAAGCCATTTGGTTTACCTGGTGAATTTGTAAAATCTAAAAGTTTTTATAAATCACCTGATGGCTTAAAAAATCCAGTTCCTTGTTATGCTAAAGGCATGACACTAGGATATGTTGACAGAAATATAATCAAAACCAATGTTGAATATATTGATAGATGGAAAGTATTTGTGCCCCGTGCAAATAATATCGGCATGGATACTCCAGACGATAATCTTAATTCTTTTGTGGGTAAACCCGGGGAAATATGCACTGAATCATATATGACAGTTTGCGCAGACCTAAATTATACAGAACAGCAATGCATAAATCTTTCCTCATATTTACGAACAAAGTTTGCACGTTTTTGTCATTGCTTAATGAAAGCAAGCCAAGACGCGACCTCAAAAACATATTCCTTTGTTCCGATGCAAGACTATAATGAGGAATGGACTGATAAGAAACTTTATAAAAAATATAAGTTGACAAATGAAGAAATTGATTTCATTGAATCAATGATAAATCCGATGGACGGAGGTATAATCAATGCCTGAAATGGAATTCTTTTCTCCGCGCCCTCAGATTAATCCTTCAATTTATGTTTATGAACTTGTCGGCGTTGCCTCTCATAAGGGCTTCGTCAAGGTCGGCTATACCGACAGAGATGTTGAAACAAGGATAAGAGAACAGCTTCACACAAGCGGAGTTGATTATAAAATTCTTTACACCGAAGCCGCGATGTGCGAAGACGGAAGTGTCTTTACCGACAAGGATATTCACAGAATTCTCGAACGCCGCGGCTTTAAGCAGTTAAAAGCAGGCGAAGACAGAAACGAGTGGTATAACTGCGCCGTGCGTGATGTTCAGTCCGCAATCGCCGAAATAAAAACAGGCGTTGAAATGACACGCGAGCGCACACAGAGTTTCAGAATGCGCCCGGAGCAGTATCACGCCGTTGAGCGCACAATAGATTATTTCAAGGCGGCGAAAAAGGACGAGCCGGACAGAGCGCCGAAATTCCTTTGGAATGCAAAAATGCGTTTCGGCAAAACTTTCGCTTCTTATGAACTTGCAAGGAAAATGAATTTCAGCCGTGTGCTTGTGCTCACATTCAAGCCCGCAGTTGAAAGCGCCTGGCGCGAAGACCTGCTCGGTCATATTGATTTTGACGGCTGGCAGTTTATAAGTAACAAAGACGCACATAACAACAACCTCAATATCGACGAGCAGTTTGCAAATGCAGACAAGGATAAACCGATTGTTGTTTTCGGTTCGTTTCAGGATTTGCTCGGCACAAATGAAAACGGCGGCATAAAAGCGAAAAACGAGTTTATTCACGCTGTCAACTGGGATATAGTCATATTTGACGAATATCATTTCGGCGCGTGGCGTGAAAACGCGAAGAAACTTTTTGATAACCCCGACGAAGAAACCGAAGCGGATTTCGACGCCGAGAAATATAAACTCGACGAAGCGGATAACGCATACAACGAAACATTCCTGCCGATAACTACGGATTATTATCTGTTCCTTTCGGGCACGCCGTTCCGCGCGATAAACAGCGGCGAATTTATCGAAGACCAGATTTACAACTGGACTTACTCCGATGAGCAGAGAGCAAAAGCAAACTGGAAGGGCAGTGATAACCCCTATCTCGCCCTGCCGCGTATGGTTATGCTTACTTACAGAATACCCGACAGCATAAGGCAGATTGCCATGCAGGGCGAATATGACGAATTTGACCTGAATGTTTTCTTCAGCGCGAAGCCGGAAGAAAAAGGCAAGCCCGAAACCTCGCGGTTTGTTTATGAAAACGAAGTGCAGAAATGGCTTGAACTTATAAGAGGCTCATATCTGCCCTCGAATGTTGACGACCTGAAACTCGGGCAGGATAAAAGACCGCCTATGCCGTTCAGCGACACAAGGCTTCTCAATGTGCTTTCGCATACTCTGTGGTTCCTGCCGAATGTTGCGTCCTGCTTTGCGATGTATAACCTTATGCAGCAGAGACAGAATAACTTTTTCAGGGATAATTACACAATAAATGTGTGCGCAGGTACAAAGGCGGGCATAGGCCTTGACGCTCTCACGCCTGTAAAGCAGAGTATGGGCGACCCGCTCAAGACAAAAACAATCACGCTTTCCTGCGGTAAACTTACCACGGGAGTAACCGTTAAACCCTGGACAGGCGTATTTATGCTCCGTAATCTCAAGAGCCCCGAAACATATTTCCAGACGGCGTTCAGAGTGCAGAGCCCGTGGGAAGTTACAGGCGACAAGGGCGAGAATATCATAATGAAAGAGGAGTGCTATGTTTTTGACTTTGCTCTCGACAGAGCACTCAGGCAGATTTCGGATTACAGTTGCCGCCTTGACGCAAACGAGGCAAACCCCGAAAAGAAAGTTGCCGAGTTTATAAGTTTCCTGCCCGTACTTGCTTATGACGGAAGCACAATGAAGCAGATTTCAGCGCAGGATGTGCTTGATATTGCTATGGCAGGCACTTCGGCAACGCTTCTTGCAAGAAGATGGGAGAGCGCGTTGCTTGTTAATGTTGACAATGAAACCCTTCAGCGCCTTCTTAATAACAAGGAAGCGCTTGAAGCCCTTATGAAAATTGAAGGCTTTCGCTCACTTAATCAGGATATTCAGACAATTATAAACAAGTCCGAAAAGGTTAAGAAAGCAAAAGCGGAAGAGGGAGAAAAGGGTAAAAAAGAGAAAAAGGAACTCAGCGACGAGGAAAAAGAATACAAGAGCATGCGCAAGCAGATACAGGAAAAACTTATCAAGTTTGCTACACGCGTGCCCGTGTTTATGTATCTCACCGATTACCGCGAACGCTCGCTGAAAGATGTTATCACTCAGCTTGAGCCCGGCCTTTTCAAAAAGGTTACAGGCCTTGATGTGAAAGATTTTGAACTCCTTTGTTCACTCGGCGTGTTCAACGCGAATCTTATGAATGACGCGATATTCAAATTCAAGAGATATGAAGATTCTTCTCTCTCATACACAGGCATCGACAAGCACGAAGGCGAAGATGTCGGCGGCTGGGATACTGTTATCAAGAAAGAGGAATATGAGCAATTATTCTATAATCAGCAGGCTACAATGACGGCAACGGCAAGCGAGCCGATTGTTGAGGAAACAGAAGAGATTGAAATTTATGAAGAGCCTGAAGAGCCCGAAGAGCCCGAAGAGGTTAAGCCTGTAAGAATCAAGATTGACCGCAAGCCCGAACCGGTAACCTCACAATACGGCGTAAAACCTGTCGCGCCCGAAAAACCGAAAGAAGAGCCGCCCAAGCCGAAATTCGAAATGCCCGAAATTTCAGAGGGAATGGCGGTTATTCACAAGGCGTTCGGCGAAGGCACAATAACAAAATTCTACAAGTCCGAAAACAAGATAAATGTCAAATTCAAGATAGGCGAAAAGACATTTGTTGTTGAGCCGGGCAATAATAACAATGCGTTTGAAAAAGGTTTCCTTAAAGCAAAATAAGAATTTTCGGGGGAAAGAGTATGAACAGATTGCTTTATCAGGGGCACGGAAGTGCCAGAATCACAACGGACGGCGGCAAGGTCATTTACATTGATCCCTATGCGGGCGAGGGCTATGACAGCCCGGCGGATTTAATCCTGATTACTCACGCGCACGGCGACCACACGGCGGTGGATTTAATCAGAAACCGCAACCCCGGCTGCCGCGTTATCACCTGGAAAGAGGCGCTCGAAGGCGGCGCGCACAATACTTTCGAACTCGGCTTCGTCACCGCCGAGGCGGTTCAGGCGGGTTATAACCGCAACCACAGCGTGAAGGACTGCGTGGGCTATATCCTCACCTTGCCCGGCGGCACCACCGTCTATTTTTCGGGCGACACGAGCAAAACTCCGCAGATGCCCCTGCTCGCCGCGCGTAACCTTGATATCGCGTTTTTCTGCTGTGACGGAATTTACAATATGGACCTCGACGAGGCGGCCGAATGCGCCGCGCTCGTGGGCGCGAAGCACAACATCCCCTACCACATGGCTCCCGGCAGACTTTTCGACCGCGAGCGCGCAGAGAAGTTCACCGCCCCCAACCGCTGCATCCTCACCCCCGGCAAAGAAGTGGAAATCGATTGAGAATTGAGAATTGATAATTGACAATTGACAGTTTCGGGGCGCAAGCGCTGAAACAATATTGTCATCCTGAGCGAGTGAAACGAGCCGAAGGATCTATGTGCAGATTCCTCGACTTTCCCCTCAGAAACATAGTCGTCTCACTCGCTGGTTCGCGTCGTGATACTCCTTGTTTCTTCATCTCAGCGTAACGCCTTTATCTGCCACCGGCAGCGGCGTCACGCTTCGACCCGGAATGACAGTGGGGCACGGATACATCCGTGCCGGATATAAACGGCAAGCATGTATGCTTGCCCTACAATTGCGCATTTCGAATTGATTTTTTCCGCGCCTGCGGCACGGACGGAACGGCGAAACGCCGTTCCCTACAATAACTTCGCTTTTCGCATTTCGAATTGAAAACACGGAGGGATAAATATGAAAAAAGCACTTTCGATTCTGCTCACACTGGTGATGCTCGCGGCGGTATCCGCCCCTGCGCTCACTGCGTTTGCCGCGTCGGACACGGTGAAATTCGCCGTCGGCACGGACATTCACATTGAAAACACACGCACCGAACTCGAAGTGAATTACCCCGAGAGCGAACTCTATTTCCACGCCTCGGGCTCGGGCAACCTCTATGACCAGGCGGGCGCTCTCACAAGGGACTTCCTTTACGCGAGCGCGAAAGAGGGCGCCGAATTCATCCTCATCACGGGCGATCTCACCAGGCACGGAAGCGAGGAGCAGCACGAATATGTTGCCGCCCTGCTGCGTTCATTCGAAAAGAAGACGGGCATCCCGGTCTATGTGATACCCGGCAACCACGATTATTACGCCGGGCTCTCGCGCGATGACTTCAGGCGCATTTACGCCGATTTCGGCTACTCGCAGGCGCTCTGTCAGGACGGCGCGACCGCATCCTACACGGCGGACCTTAACAAGAAATACCGCCTTATTGCCGTTGACTCCAACGACCCGGGCGAAGACGGCGACGGCGTGACTTCCGCCCTGCTCAAGTGGATTAAAGCCCAGTGCGCTCAGGCGAAAGCGGACGGCAAAGAGATAATCTATATGATGCATCATCCGCTGCTCGAGCATCTCTATATGGGCAAGGTGCTCATGAAAGATTTCATGCTCAGAAACAGCAAGGCGGTTGCCGAAATGTTCACGCGCTGGGGCATTGAGTATGTGTTCACCGGGCACGAGCACGGCAACGATGTGGAGAGTTACGCGGGCGCAAACGGCAAGGTCGTTTACGATGTGCTCACCACCGCGCTCTCATCCTATCCGCTCGAATACAGGCTCGTGAAGATGAACAGTGAAGGCGCCGACCTCAAAATGAGAAAGATTGAGAAGTGCGACACGGGCGCGCTCATCGACGGCTACACCTCCGCGCAGAAGGCGGCGCTCAGGAGCGATTACGAGAAGTTTGCCTATGAATATTTCAGATATTCTGTTGAGAAAAAGATACTCCGCATACTCGCGCCCTCGTTCATCAAGAAGGAACTGAAACTCGGCGAGGACACCCCCGCGTTTATGATTGACACGCTGTTCACCGCAATCAGCGACGCGCTCACCATGCCGCTTTACGACAGCGGAAACGGTGTGAGCATTGAGAAACTCGCCGCCTCAAAGGGCGTGAAAATCCCGGCGTCGCAATACGGCTCGCTGATTGAACTTGCGAGCGCGATGGTGGCGATGCACTACTACGGCGACGAAAATATGCCCGCCGACAGTTCGCCCGAGTGCGAAATTCTCGTGAAGGGGCTAAACACCGGGCTCGAATATGTGCTCACAAGATGCGGGCGCGGAAGCCTCAACCTGCTGCTCGGCATACTCGGCGCCTCGCTCGGCACGGACGAACTCAGCCCGCTCTTCACCGCGCATCTGCTCGGCAAAGAGAATACGTACATCGTTGCGGAGCAGGTGCTCTACCCGCTGCTCAACAAGTTCGCAGTGAACTATGGTCTTAAGGACAGAGATGTCTTCCTCGCAGCGTGAGGCCGGCGGTCGGCGAATATACGGCGAAAAACAAACAAAAAAGAGAAAGAGGACTGCGGGTTTTCAACTTGCGGTCCTCAATTTTATTCAAATCAGAACTCATAAAGAAAAGAAGTGCGAGCCTGAAACCCGCACTTCTGTCATTTCATTGTTTTTTCGTTTTTCGCGCTTATTGCTACGACCGGATTCTCCGACCGTCACCACACGAGGTAGACCTTGAGCCCGTCAACCTGATACGTCACATCGCGGTGGAGTTCTCTTTTCACCGCTTTGGTGAACGCCTTGAGCATTGCCTCGTCTTTCATTTCCACGGTGAATTTAAGCGTGAGTTCGCCGGCGTCATAGAGCGTCTTTGAAAGCTGGAAGCCGTTTATCCACCAGTGTTTGCACTCGGGGCGGCTGAAGAGCAGTTCGTCATCGTGGTAAAGGTCAAAGCTCATATTGAGCATATCCTCATCGCTGACGCAGTTGTAGTAAGAGCCGATGAGCCCGGGGAAGCGGTTGTAAACGCCGACCTCCGCGCCGTTTGCCACCATGTATCTGCCCTTCCATATCTGAATCATCCACTCTTTGCCCGCGTAATAGAATTTGAAGCGGCGGGTGTTGTAGTAATAAAACGGCGTGGTGTATGAAAAGATGTCATACGCGAGGCAGAAGCCGAAGTTGCGCATCCAGCAGTTGATTGTGGCGTAAACCACCATATCGCTCATCTCAAAGTTGAAACCGATGTCAAACATGCCCTTGTCGTCCTTGCCGTAAAACAGGCCCGTTTCGGGGTCATAGAACGCGCTCGAATGCAGGGCGTCAACGCTGCCGTCTTCGTATGTGAGATAGATGATGAATTCATTTCTGCCGTCGGGCTGCTCCTCAATCACAATGTTGCAGCCGGTGAAAGTTTTGAAGTAGGCACCGATGAAATAAAACACCTTGCCGAGCGTCACCTGATCCGCGGCGTAGCATTTATCGCGCAGGGCAAACATCGCCTCGCTGAACCTGCCGTTATCGAGAATCATCACCTTATTGATAACCCTCGCGGGGGCGGAAACATCGGGCAGATTGGTGACCATTGATTCGATATCAAGCAGAGAATCCGCCTTGATTTCATCGCAGATTTCCTTAACCTGCGCGTCGAGCGTCACGGGGAAAGTTTTTGCCGGGCTTACCGCGCCCGCCGTGAGCGAAACGCCGGAGAGAAGCAGCGCGGCGCAGAGAATAAGCGAAAGAAGTCTTTTTGCAGTTTTCACGGGAATTACCTCGCTCAATAAATTGGTTCTGTGAACCTTAAATCATATAATACCATATATTGCGCAAAAAGGGAAGATTTTTTTGAAAAAACACATTATGTGCCGCGCATTTTATGCAATCGCTTTGTTATTCTTGACTTGCAGTGCTTATAAGTGTTAAAATAATATGAGATTTTATCAGATTGTTTTTAAGGAGGAAGGAATGTGAAAAAGAACGGATTATCGAAGCGCTTAAAGAGCATTCTCGCGGTGCTTCTCTGCTTTGCGCTCCTCTCAGGCTCTTTCGGCGTCATAGCGCTTGCCGGCGGTGACCATGAACATAATTTTGTAGACGGCGTGTGCACCTACTGCGGAAAGACCTGGTGCGAAGTCAACGGCCACGATTATGAAGGCGGCGCGTGCACCATCTGCGGCAAACTTGACCCGGACTTCATTGTTCCCACCGGTTGCCCCCCGCACAATTTCATAAACGGCGTGTGCACCTACTGCGGAAAGACCTGGTGCGAAGTCAACGGCCACGATTATGAAGACGGCGTGTGCACCGGCTGCGGCGCGCTTGACACGGGCGCCATTGCACCGGCGGAGTGCCAGCATACTTTCGTAGGCGGCGTGTGCACCGGCTGCGGAAAATACGAGTGCGAAGTTACAGGCATGCATAATTATGTAGGCGGCGCGTGCACCTTCTGCGGTGCGCTTGACCCGGGCGCCTTTGTTCCCGCCGATTGCCCCCCGCACAATTTCGTAAACGGCGTGTGCACCGGCTGCGGCGCGCTTGACACGGGCGCCATTGCACCGGCGGAGTGCCAGCATAATTTCGTAGGCGGCGTGTGCACCGGCTGCGGATTATCCCAGTGCGAACTCGAAGGCGTGCATAATTTTGTAGGCGGCGTGTGCACCGTCTGCGGAAAAACCGAGTGTGAATATTTAGGTAATCATATTTTTGAAAACAATGTCTGCACTCTCTGCGGAAAATACGAGTGCGAAGTTACAGGCAGGCATCAATATGTAGACGAAGTTTGCAGATTCTGCGGTAAAATTTACCCGTATATCAACTGCCAGCACAATTTTGTAAACGGCAAGTGCACAATCTGCGGCACAGTCGACGACAATTCCTGTGGCGCAGAAGAGAATTGCCAGCACAATTTCCAAAACGGTGTCTGCACCCTCTGCGGCGAACCTGACCCGAGCAGCCCTTCCATCGGGACCTGCACGCATAATTTCGTAGGCGGCGTGTGCACCATCTGCGGCGCGCTTGACCCGGGCGCCATTGCACCGGCGGAGTGCCATCATATTTTCGATAATAATGTTTGCATCAACTGCGGAAAGACCTGGTGCGAAGTCAACGGTCACGATTATGAAGAAAAGGAATATGACGCCGGTGACTGTTCACATCAAGGCCATAGATTAAGCCAATGCACAATCTGCGGTGACCTAAATTGGGAAGAGTTTGACGGTAAGCACCATTTTAAATATGGCCGTTGCACAATCTGCGGTATATCCGATTGCGAAGTCTTCGGCCACGCTTTTGTAAACGGCGTTTGTCAATACTGCGAAATGACCTGGTGCGAAGTCAACAACGGCGGTCATCAGTATGAAAACGGCGTGTGCTCTGCCTGCGGTGCGCTTGAAGCCGAGCTTGTTGCGCACAACCTAAGCCTGGAAGGCGATATCGGCGTAAACTTCTATGTGACCGTAAACGGCGCAACCGAAGACACCTATGCCGAGTTTACCTTCAAGGGCGAAACAACTCAGGTGCCGGTTGACCTCGATGTATATGAAGATTACAACGGCGATAAAGCATACAGATTCACATTCGATGTGGCGGCCGCCGATATCGGCGAGCGCATCGCCTGCGAGGTGGTGAACGGCCCTTACAGGAGCACTGCCCGCACCTACTCGGTGAATCAGTATATTGACGAAACCGCAGTGCTCGATGACGATGAACTCAGAGACCTTATGGGAGCCCTCGCCGATTACGGCTACTACGCAAATCACTTCTTTAACCCGGACTCCCATTCCGGAAAAGCGATTATGAGCAACTATGAAAGCAAGATGGATCTGATGACCGCAGAAAGCCTTGCACGTTTTAACGGCGCAGATTTCTCATCAGGCGCCGGAAACGCGCTGACTTATGAGGGCATGACTCTCGTGCTTCGCTCGAAGACAGCGATAAGATATTATTTCACTCTGCCCGAAGGCGCAGACACAGGCGATTACACCTTCAAATCGGTTGCTCCCGATGACAGCGAGACACAGTTAACCCCCGTGAAGAAGGGCTCGATGTACTATGTTGAAATCAGCGACATACCCTCAGCACTTCTCGGTCAGATGTATATTGTGCAGGTTTATGCCGGCGAGGAACTCGTGAATTTCTTTGCCGGGTGCGCGCTGACTTACGCTTACAGAGTGATTTCCGCGCCGGAGGGAATGAGCGAAGCTCTGGTAACTCTCTGCCGGGCTCTCGCGTATTATGAGGACTGCGCTTACAGATACTTCACCGATTAATCGCGGCGAAACTTAATAACAAAGAAGAACGCCCGTCTTTGGGCGGAGAGTCGTAATCCAGTATTGGTTTTCACGGAAAACTAAAACCGCAGCACATCGTCAGATTTGCTTACCATACATACTCAGTATGCTTTCGCAAATCTTCCTTGTTCTGCGGCTTATTTTTCACGGGAAA
>JAEEGL014256372.1_pt1 | contig 28419 bp, 11 predicted proteins | sample 9134231 | NCBI WGS metagenome assembly JAEEGL01 (sample SAMN16246548, study PRJNA631951) | gut metagenome | biome: gut microbiome; feature: rumen; material: fiber-attached | host: Bos | place: Iran: Karaj | collected 2018-10
AAGACGGCGCAGACGATGTATCACTGTCGCGGTTGGGTGGCTCACCACAATACCGACCTGTGGCGCATTGCCGGTCCTGTAGACGGTACACCTTGGGGCATGTTCCCCACGGGCGGTGCCTGGCTGACGACGCATATCTGGCAACACTATCTCTACACAGGCGACAAGGACTTCTTGGCTAAGTACTATCCTGTGCTGAAGGGTGCTGCCGACTTCCTGCTCGACTATATGCAGACCTATCCCGCTGCAGGCGAAATGAAGCAGGCTGCCGGTTGGCTGATGACCGTTCCTACCGTATCGCCTGAGCACGGTCCTCGTGGCAAGGGCACCAATGTGTGTGCTGGTTCGACGATGGACAATCAGATAGCCTTCGACGTACTTTCACAGGCATTACAGGCTGCAAAGGTATTGGGGAAGGACACTGAGGCGGTAGCAAACTCAACACTCAACACTCTACACTTTGCACTTGAGAATCTGCCTCCCATGCAGATAGGCCGTTATGGTCAATTGCAGGAGTGGCTCATTGATGCTGACGATCCGAAGGACGAGCACCGCCACATTTCCCACCTTTATGGTCTCTATCCTTCTAATCAGATATCGCCATACGCCCATCCCGACCTCTTTACCGCTGCTGCCAACACGTTGAAACAGCGTGGCGACATGGCTACGGGCTGGAGTCTGGGTTGGAAGACGAACTTCTGGGCACGCATGCTCGACGGTAACCATGCCTTCCAGATTATCAAGAACATGCTACACCTGTTGCCCGATGACTCGAAGGCGCGTCAGTATCCTAACGGTCGTACCTATCCCAACCTGTTCGATGCCCATCCGCCCTTCCAGATTGATGGTAACTTCGGCGTGTCTGCAGGTATTTGTGAGATGCTGCTGCAGAGCCACGACGGTGCTGTGCAGTTGTTGCCCGCTCTGCCCGACGACTGGAAACAGGGCGAGGTAAAGGGTCTGAGGGCTCGTGGTGGCTTTGTAGTTGACGAGGCATGGAGTGAAGCTAAACTTCGCTCCGCTGTGGTGCGTTCCACCATCGGAGGCACTCTGCGCCTGCGTTCATATGTACCTCTGGAGCTGGTTAAAGGTCCGAAGGGTGTAGTACTGGCTGAGGCCAAGGGCGAGTGTCCCAACCAACTGTTGGCACCAGCAGCCATCAAACAACCTCTACAGTCGAAGGAACTCCAGTCGCTACAGCTCTTGCCAGTCCGTAAGGTCTATGAGTACGACCTCGAAACACAGGCAGGACAAAGCTACGAGTTAAGGATATCTAAATAAGTAGTAACTAATTTATTTCTAAAAAATCAACATGATGAAACGAATGATGACTGCTGCAGCATTGGCATTATGTTTGCTGACAGCCCAAGCAACCGAGAAAACCTTCCAGAGTCCTGACGGCAAGATGGCCGTCACAGTGAGTGATCAAGGTGGTAAGGCCACGTATCAGGTAACCCTCGATGGCACCGTATTTATCACGCCCTCTCCCCTGGGTGTGAAAATGAACTTCGGCGACCTGTCGCAGGGACTGACCCTGAAAGATTGCAAGACCAGTACCGTTAAGGATGCGTATTCACTGAAGACGATCAAGCAGAGCCAGGTCAGCTACGAGGCTACGGAGGCTGTCTGCCAGTTCACAAAAGACGACAAGGCTGCCCTTGACGTCATCTTCCGTGTGACGGGTCGTGACGTGGCCTATCGCTATAAAATTTATGGTTCCAAGAAGGATATGATGAGTGCTGTCGTCGAAAGTGAGGCCAGCAGTTTTGTATTGCCTGAAGGTACTACGACCTTCCTTTGCCCGCAGGTGAAGCCGATGGGTGGTTTCGCCCGTACCTATCCCAGCTACGAGACCAGCTATACCTGGGACGATGCCATGGGTAAGAACGGCTGGGGTCAGGGCTATACCTTCCCCTGTCTGTTCAAGACGCCTCAGGGTTGGGTGATTATCTCTGAGACAGGTACTGACGGTAACTATGTCGGTTGTGCCCTGAAGAACGACGGCGGTGCCAAATACAGCATTGATTTCCCACAGGCAGCAGAGATGGACGGCTGGGGAACACCGACAGCCAAGGTTGCCCTGCCTGCACTGACTCCTTGGCGTACGATGACCATCGGTACGACGCTGGCTCCTATCGTGGAGACCACCGTTGCCAACGACCTCGTACAGCCCAAATACAAGGCCTCTAAGGCTTATACCTATGGCAAGGGTAGCTGGTCGTGGATTATCCGTATGGACGGCAGCTGCAACTACAAGGAGCAGAAGGAGTATATCGACTTCTCGGCAGCCATGGGCTATCGTTCTGTGTTGGTGGACGCTCACTGGGATTCTCAGATTGGTTATGACAAGATTGCCGAGCTGTCGCGCTATGCCAAGTCCAAAGGTGTAGGTTTGTTCCTGTGGTACAATAGTAACGGTTTCTGGAACGACGCACCTCAGGGACCTCGCCATAAGATGGATAAGAGTGCTGCTCGCCGCAAGGAGATGAAATGGATGCAGGACAATGGCATCTTAGGTATCAAGGTCGACTTCTTCGGTGGTGACAAACAGGTCATGATGCAGCTCTACGAGGATATCCTGACCGATGCCAACGAGTTTGGGCTGCAGGTCATCTTCCACGGATGTACCCTGCCTCGTGGTTGGGAGCGTATGTATCCTAATTATGTCGCCTCTGAGGCTGTGCTGGCTTCCGAGAACCTGAGTTTCGGACAGGGCGCTTGCGATGCTGAGGCCAAGAACGGTTGTACGCACGTCTTCATCCGCAACACCGTAGCCTCTATGGACTGGGGTGGCAGTACGCTGAACAAGCGCTACAGCACGGGCAACGACCGCGGCACCTATCGTCGTACCAGTGATGTCTATGCCTTGGCTACTGCTGTGCTCTTCCAGAGCAGCGTTCAGCATTTCGCCCTGGCTCCCAATAACCTGAACGATGCGCCTGCTTGGGCAATCGACTTTATGAAGCAGGTGCCCACGACATGGGACGAGGTTCGCTTCATTGACGGCTATCCCGGCAAGTATGCCATTATTGCCCGTCGTGCCGGTAACACCTGGTACGTCGCAGGTATCAATGCCGATAAGCAGCCTCTGAAGAAGACCATCACGTTGCCGATGTTCGCTAAGGACACACAGCTGACCGTCTATGCTGACGATCCTAAATATGCTGGCGACCCGAATTTGGCAGGCAGTGTCAAGACGGTGAAGCAGAACAAGAAACAACAAATGACTATCACGATTCCCGAGAACGGCGGTGCACTGATAGTCGGAAACATCTAAAATAAGAAAGGAGCTCCACGTGAGCTCCTTTCTTATTTTATAACAATCTTTTTACCATGGTGTATATAGAGTCCTTTGGTCGGCTTTGCAACAGGCTGTCCTTGTAGGTTATATATCATATCATTTTTCATGTTTCCATTATTTAGCGTAACGCTGATGCCGTTAACGATAGAAGCGGGCAGATACTTGGTGATTTGCGACAACACCTTGGCCGTTCTCGTTGGGAAATACCCCGTTAACAGGCGGTTACGCTCAGCCATATATGTATTGTCAACGGTATACACTTTAGAAGCAGAACGATAGCCACTTGGAACATCGCGGCGATAGTCGCCCCAGCGTGCTGCTTCGTCATAGAGTGCAGATGAAATGTTGTTATAGAGGCTATCCCATACCGCTACGACAGATGTTTCGCCTAACAAGCCATCGTTTGCCAGCAGTTCCTTGGCACGCTTCAGGTAGCGGCGTGCAAAGTTTTCGTTCTTCAGCAACATATTAAAGATATCCGTGGGACCGCTAATTGCGGTATTACGTTTGGTGACCACGTTCTCGTCCGCATTTCCAAAGATAAGCTCAGAATCCCAGCATAGGAACTTAAAACCCTCCTTGTTGGTGTTGTTGCGACGGATAGCATACCAGTTGTGGTGGTCCCAGTCGGTATTACCAGCATATTGGTTGATAAGCATGTAGTCAATGAAGTTATCCTTGTCGAGCAGGGTATCCAGTTTTTCGTAAGCAGCCTCAGGTGTTAGCTCACTGGATTTGCCGGCAACGGCTCTGACGGTCTCAATCATCTCGTACCATGAGTCGAGTGTCCCCTCGCTGGCCTCAAGATGGTTACCATTTTCTTCTTCTATCTTGATGACGTCATAGTCTCCCTTCTTACCGCCAAAGTGCTCCTTGCCAAAGTTATCATCCACACGTTCTGCGATGTTATAGATACCCCAGTACATGCCGTTCAGGAAGAGGTGCACATAGAGGGCATTCACGCTGGTATGACCTAACTTGCGCTGCATGCGACGAGCCCAGACGTCACGGGTGTACTGTGCGCTCTGGCGATTGCCTTCATCCCAGTGCTGCCATGCATTTCCGAAATGGCAGCGAAGCACCAGTTGGCCAAAGTTACTGGGCTCACCCTCACCATACAGAGGATAGTCCAGAGACTTGGGACCGTAGGTCTTCTTAAATTGCAGACGGAACGAGTGCTTGGGATTCTTCTCTGCCAATCGGCCATGACCGCCATGCAGTTTCAGACCACAATCAATCGTCAAATTGTGATTCTGTTCACCACCAAAGAGCTCGGCACTGCACTGACGCGTCCATCCGTTACCTGTGGCATCGCCTACTGGAGGGCCTGTAAAGATATAGATACCACCGGTATTTTCATCGTTCTCATGACTAAATAGGTTGCCCTTGTCCGTTACCACACTGAGAATTGGTATCTGTTTCAGTCCCTCGATAATCTTTGGGCGCAGAACAGGGTCACTAGTCATCTCCGGATCCATCTCATAGTCAGCAACGGCAGTACCGCTAACCTGTGTGTACTTTCCCCATTCTGCAGGATAGCCTTCAGGATTGTTGGGCTGGTTCAGCACCGAAGCTATCATGATATAGCTGGCTGTGGTAATTGCCGAGCTTTTCCCGTCTTTCACCTCAATGGCTCTTAATAATGTTGTCTTGTCCAAAGAGAGTGGGGCAGTATAACGGCTACTCTCCGTTGTCGGCGTACTGCCATCGGTAGTGTAGTACACCTCTGCACTGGCATCTTTGGGGGTAATCGTGACTTGGATAGCTTCATCGTACAACCCATGCGGTTTGTCGAACTTAGGTTGGGCTATGCCAACTGTAGCAGCCAGTATGCTTACGATAGTTAACAGGTTTCTTTTCATCGTTATACAGTTTAATAATTGGTGGCAAAGTTACAGTCTTTTTCTTAATTATCCAAGGATTTTTGTATCATTATCAATGTCAAAACGTAAAAAGTCCGAGACCCTTGAGAGCCTCGGACTTTTTTATAGATGTGTTAATGTGATTACTTCACAACTTCGAGATTACTTAACCACGAATTTGAACTAGTTCAGTTTGTTCACGTTCGATAAAACATGAGCTAGCTCCGTTTTATTCTCACTTAACCACAAACTTCTTACCGCCCTTGATGACAAGACCCTTGAAGCTCTTGTTAACCTTCTGACCAGCGATGTTGTAGATCGCACCGTTCTGAGCCTTGTTGTTGTTAACCTCAACAATCTCGATACCAGCAGCATCTTCATATTCCTTAGCATAGTCAACACCTTCTGCCTTACCAGTCAGGTACAGTTTAACCTTATCAGAGAAGTACTGCCCCAAATCAGAAGAGAATACAACACCCAAAGTCAATTGACCGTCCGTGATAACAACATTCTCAAACTTGTTCTCATAGTTCATCACCCATTGGCCACGGTAATCCAAAGTCTCCTTAGCTGCATATTCACCTTCAGGGGTTTCACTTGTTTTGATATATGCGTAACTGTTGCACTCTGGGTAACCCTTCTTCCATGTGCCGATGAGCTCGTCACCTTCCTCAAGCGTCACCTTAGTGCCGTCGCCTTCTTCATTCTCACCCTTGACGTAACGTGGGTTGTCCCAACGGGCAGCGTCAATCATAACAGTGTAAACACCCTTAGGCAGATTTGTTATAGTCTGCTCATAAGAGCCATTATTACGATAGATAGTGAATGCCATGTCCTCAGCAACGCCTTCGGTTTCCTTACCATTAGAACCCCATCCAATCCACTTGCCAATGGAACCAGAAGTAGTCCAACCAGGAACATTGTTTTCATCGATGCCATCCGTATACTTCAAAATATAAGTGTTCGGGTTCTTTACGAATACTGTCATTTCATACTGAAGAGGAGTCTTCGTTTCTACGGGATTCTCTGGATCAGAATCGTCAATTTCTACCTTTTCGAAGATGTTCTCTTCGCCCTTCAGCTTTGCATAAACTTCCTTAGTTGTACGAGCCATCAGCTTGCCAGTGATTTCGTCATCATCGGTGAAAGCCTGATCAGCTTCAACGAGCAGTTCATCGTCCTCAGCAACACCCAAAGCCTTCAGACCGGCAATACCCAAGCGTGTACGCTCAAGCAGAACCTTTATACCATAATCCCCAGCTTTGGATTCACCTGTCGTAAAGAGTAAGTTGGTTAGATTAACAATACTATTCAACTCTGTGGTAGCAGCAGCCAGCGCAGCATCGTCAGTCAGGTAGTCATAATCGTAGAATAATTGCATATTGGGCTCACCCTCAGGATCCTCGTTGATATCACGCCACTCAGATGTAGCATGATAATGAGTCATCACCTCACAGAGATCCTGATAGAGCTGAGTCTTGCTAAACTTATACTTTGCATTGGGCTTGCCATTATCAAGTTCAGCACCGCACTGACGAACAACATCAAGACCAGTCTTAATAGCGGTATCATAATCGCCACAAAGCTTACCGTGATCCTCTAATGCCTTGCTCAACTCTGTAAGGTCATTAGCTGCATTCTGGAACATAGAAGGAGCTGTAAATGAAGACATGTTCTTTTCATAGTTTGCGATGGCCTCGCCCAGATTTGTCTGTGCATCACCAACATAACGCTCGTCAGCATACTTTTCCTGAACCTTCTTGGCATCTTCCAAAGCAGTATTCAGCAGACGTACCCACTCTAAACCAACGGTGTTAGGCAGATATTCAACCTTGATGTCACCAACAGCACTGGCATCACCATAGCCAGCAGGATTACCTTCAGAATTACCAGGAACAAGACGGATAATATAGTTACCCTCTGTTGTGATAGGAACGATGACGTCAAAACGTGTTGCATTTGTAGTAGTCTTGAAGTCTGGTTCGATATCTTTGCGCTCTTCAACAATGAGCTTGCTTTCATCAATAACACTTCCGTTTTCAGGATCAACGCCTCCCTCGGCAAATACCTGAACCTTCAACGTACGAGCCGCATTATTACCATCCCACTTGGCAGCACCAAGGGTCAGGTGATAGTTCTTGGCCTTTAGGAACAGCTTGTGATCCTCAACAGTTCCATACATGGCGACGCCACCAGTTGCTAAGTCGCGAGCTCCCAAATACAGAATATCAGAGGCAAAACCAGCCTGGCCATGCATCAGACGGCAACCACTTCCTGCATTTACATCCTGCATGGCACCATCAGCACTACCTTGATTGACTCTCCAGCCTTCACCATTAGCAAAATCACCAGAACCGCTAAAGTTTGCAGTGTACGCAATTTCTTGCTTATCGTTAGGATCTTCCTTCACAGGACCAAAGTTCAAGGTCAGGTCATAGTTACCAACTTCACCGATATTAAACTTTGGTATTGCATTCTTTACAGAGAGGATGTATTCACCATTGGCCAAGTCTGCGCCCTCACGAGTCAGAACAAACGCTGTAGCATAATCACCTTCTGCATCAGTTGCAGCAACCTTCAGTGTCTCGTTGCCAAGTGTAGCTGTCAACTTTGAAACTTGAGTTTCCTTGTCGAAGGTGATGTTGAATTTTTTCAGGTCGTTGGCCAGTTGGAATGAACCATCTTCAGGATCAGCCTTAGCAATGCTGGGCTTTACACAATCCCATGGGAATGCTTGGTCTTTGTTGATAGATGGATCATAAGTGGGGGTAACACCCTGGAAATCGGCAATGACTTCGCCTTTATTAGAACCGCTTCTATAAATCAACTGTAAATTCTCGTCGGTAGGATTGGTGAATCCGATTGAAAGTTGTGATATTTGTTTCTCCGTAAGAGATTTATTCAGGAAGATAAAGAAACGTCCATCTGCGAAAGCCTCAACAGAATAAACCTGATTATTGATATCTTTACCATTCATGGTAACATTTGCACAACTCGAAGGATAGATAATACGTGGCTTATTAGCAGCCTTTGTCAGTTCTGGGATATTGGTGTCGAAACCAAAGTCAACAAGAATGGCGTTTCCATATGCTTTTGCCTCAGTACTAACTTTGTAAATCTCAAAGTTGATGTTGTCAAAATAGAAAGTTGTAGCATTGGTCTGATCCTTATTAAGGTCGAATGCAATGCTCTGGAAGCCCTTGTCACCAAGATTCTTGCTCACAGTACCTTCAGCTGTAACGGTTGTCCAGTCTGCACCAGCATCGAAAGCAGGAATAACACCTCCCTCAATATATGAACGAGGTTCAGCGTGTGAACCACTGCCAATACCTGTAGCATCGGGCTCAGACTTCACGTCCATGGAGAAACGGTACTGAGTGCCTTCAGGAAGCGCCTCACTGAACTTAACGAAGAGCTGCGTGGTCCAACCCTCTGGAGCACCTTCCATCGTTACCAACTTGAGAGCGCGAGAACTGTTATTTCCAGTACCATTTTGAACGAGTGCACGCTCAAGACTGTCTGCTTCACTTTCCCAAATTTTGGGAGCAATGGTGCCAGGCTGTACTTCAACGCCATCTTCTTTAACACCACCTAATGTAACTACAGGGAATGAGTCGAAGTCGTCCCACTCAAAGCTGCCGTTTTCAATAAGTTTTGTCCATCCCTTGGCAGGAGCTTTTTCAAGTTCCATACTGAGAACAGTAACATTATTCCAATTAGCACCCTTGATGGCATGCAAGTGACAAAAGCCTTCCTCTTCATAAATTTGTTTGAGGTCAACAGTATAGGTGGTTGTTCCATCTCCGTTGTCAACCTTAGAGAAATACTTGCCAGCCCATCCGTTTTCACACTTGGGATACTCAATCAGATAGGAGTCCGCCTTAGTGTCACTATACTGACCTTCGCCCTTGGCGCGATTCATCATGATACGTGGTGTACCGTCTTTGGCAACGACAACCAGTTTCGAATAAGACGACAAGTCGGCACGGTTGTTTACACTTGGGTCGCCATAAGGCTGACCAGAAGGAGTGTCGATGACCCATGCACAATCGGCTTTGCTCTTCAGGACGGCATCTTTTCCCCATCCGTCATAGACGCCAAAGCGTGCATTCTGAAGAGAAACCATCTCTCCAGCAGTTGCTGTTGTTGCTGCAAATACACATAGTACCAGCGCAACGCACATTTGGTAGAATCTTTTCATTTTGTTAATGTTTTAATTAGTTAATAGGATAAAAATCTCAAAATCTGCCGCAAAGATAGATATATTCTTATAATATTAGTTTGCGATATGTTTCAAAAAGTTTTTGGTTTATACTTTTTTAGCACTTATTTATCCTTGGCACAAAAAACAAAGCTGCTGAAACAAAATTCTGACCATTCGTCGTGAAAAAAGAAACTAATTGATATAAAATATTAATAATATTAATAAAAAAATGCCTAACTTTGCACAAAATTTTTATATTAACAAAAACCAAAGTTAAAACGTATGAAAACCAGAAAGCAAATTTGGAAGCAATGCCAAGGCTTGAGTCAACGTCGTAACAGGCGATGGGCAATGGCTTTGGCTGTAGCGCTGGTTGGCGGAGCCGCCTTGACATCGTGTCAAAAGTACGATCTCGACGAGAAATCCCCGGAAGGCTGGGGTAACAGCGTCTACAGCTGGCTCGACGACCAAGGCAATTTCACCAACACGGTTCGCTTGATTGACGACCTGGGCTACCGGGAAGTGTTAGCTAAAACAGGTTCGAAGACGCTCTTTGTGGCCAACGATGAGGCTTATGAGCGATTCTTCAGTAACAATGCTTGGGGGGTCTCGAGGTATGAAGACCTGACAGAGCCTCAGAAGAAGATGTTGCTGCGTGGTAACATGCTTGGCAACTCTATCCAGTTGAACAGCCTGTCGACCATTCAGGGTAAGCCGCTGAAGGAAGGTCAGGCCATGCGCCGTTTCTCAGAACTGGGCCAGTGGGATACCGTGCCCGTCCTGAAGCCTCAGAACATGCCCGACAACAAGTACTGGCAGCCTTACCGCGAAAGTGGCAAGAACATGGTCTGCTTGGAGGATGGCTCTGATGTGCCCATGCTGTTGTTCCTGGAGGCTCAGTTGTCTAACAACCGCATTACCAATGATGACTACAATTTCTTGTTCAATTACAAGACTGACCGTCAGGCTGGCGATGCCAGTGTCAATGGCATTAATGTCGTAGAAGACAATATCCGTTGTGCCAACGGCTTCATCCATCGCACTGCCGATGTGGTAACGCCATTACCCAATATGGCCGAGCGGATTGCCCAGATGCCTGGTGTCAGCATTTACAACAGGCTGTTGGAACGCTTCTGTGCACCTTATCCTGATGATAAGAACCTCACCAAGACCGAGCGTTACAACTATCTGTATAACACCAATGTGGACACTGTCTATACCAAGCGCTTCTTCAACGAGAAAGCCGGTGCCGCAGTTACCACAACACCTTCTGGCCGTAGCGTTCCTGCTATGTTGGCGTTCGATCCGGAGTGGAACTCATATTACTCGGCTAACGTGAAGAACGAGAGCGAGGGTAATGCTGCCGAACAGCGTGACATGGCCGTGATGATGGTTCCCACCGACGAAGCCATGAATGCTTATTGGACAGGTGCCGGTAAGCCGCTGAGCGAGAACTATGCTTCGTGGGATGATGTGCCTGACGATGTGATTATCAAACTGCTGAACGTGAATATGCTCCAGTCATTTACCTCGTCTGTTCCTTCTAAGTTCGATGCCATCCTGAATGATGCCAACGACCCGATGGGTGTTGATATCAAGGATATTAACGAAGTGCAGATGGCCTGTAATGGAGCCATTTACTTGACAAACAAGGTATATTCACCGACGGCTTATGTCAGTGTGTCGTTCCCCGCATTGATTAACCGCAACATGAAGATCATCGACTGGGCTATCACCAGGTGTAAGTATAACGTTTACCTGAATGCCCTTGGCTCGTCCTACAGTTTCTTTATTCCTACAAACGAGGCTTTGTTAGAGTATATCGACCCGTGTTCATACGGCAAGAAGAATCTCCAGCTGCTCAGTTTCCGTTGGGATGAAACAAGAAATCAGGACGAAAGAGTCTATGCGGTGGTTTATAACTACGATGCCGAGACACACCAGAAGCTTGACTCCGTTGAAACCATATATTCTATGGACCGTTTGGAGCCCTGCCTGAAAGACATTTTGGATACTCACATCGTGATTGGTAAGATTTGGGAGGGTAAGCACTCTTACTTCCGTACAAAAAACGGTACTGGTATCCATGTGACCAATGCCACCCAGGAGGGCAGTATGACCGTTGAGGGCAGCTATCAGATGAATGAGGGTGCCCCCCTCTCCATTGCCCGCGTCTACGACCAGCGCAAGGAAGTGGCTGGCGGTAATGGTAAGACCTATATCCTGGAAGGTCAGCCCATCATGGGTACCCGTATGACGGTTTATGACCAGTTGGCTGCCCATCCCAAGTATTTTGGTAAGTTCTTGGAATTGCTGCAGGCATGTCCTGGTCTGTTGGAGACCGTCCACAACCTCGGTACAGGTAAGTCTGAACACGATTTTGCCTGCGGTGGTCAGAACCTGTCGGTATTTAATACTTATCACTATACCGTCTATGTGCCGAGCAACGAGGCTATCGAAAAGCTTCAGAACGAAGGCAAGCTGCCTCGTGTAGAGGATCTTCAGGGTCTACCTGAGGAGGCTCTGGAAGCTGAGTATAAAAAGATAGAGCGTTTCTTGAAGTATCACATTCAGGATAATGCACTCTATATCGGTGCAGAGGGTGAGTCTGGTAATTATGAGACCTCTCTGATTAATGAAAAGAACAACCGTTTCTATATGTTGACTTCCACATTGACTGATGACGAGATTGAAGTGGTGGACGGTACCAATACCACCCACCACGTCACGAAGGTCGTGGATGATGAAACGGGCGAACCTCTTTATAATCTTCAGGCGCGTGAGTATCTTTATCGCATGAATGGTGCGAGGGAAATCACTAATCTGTACACGACATCTTCGGCTGTTATTCATCTCATTGACAGTCCTTTGTCTTTTGGTAATTAAAAGATTAAAACGCTATGATTATGAAACGACTAACATTTATATTAATATCATTTTTTAATTTTTTGATTGCCGCTAACGCCCAGCAGGCTGGTGACATCATCAGCGGTACTGTTACCGACGAGATGGGACCGGTTATGATGGCTAACGTTGTTGAGATTGACGGTGCCAAGCGTATTGTTGCCTCGGCAGTCACTGATATGAACGGAAACTTCTCGTTTAAACTGAAGAATCCGAAAGATAAGCTGCGTGTTACGTTTGTGGGTTACAAGACCGTTCTTGTACCTATTAACAAGACAAAGTTCAACATCAAGATGGAGGATGCCACCCAGATTCAGGAAGTGGTGGTGACAGCGAAGAAGCGCGCAGGCGGTTCAGGTCTGAATATCCCCGTCGATGAAATCTCTACCTCTCAGCAGAGCATCAGCATGTCGGAGTTCAACGGTTTGGCCCTGACCACTGTCGATGAAGCCCTGCAGGGACGTATCGCCGGTCTGGATATCGTGGCCAACTCCGGTAACCTGGGTAGTGGTACGACGATGCGTCTGCGTGGTGTGTCGAGTATCAATGGTAACAGTGAACCGCTGATTGTGGTCGACGGTAACGTGTTGTCCGGTGTTGACAGCAACTTCGACTTCGGTTCTGCCAACGAGGAGAAATTTGCCCAACTGTTGAACGTCAACCCAGAGGATATCGAGAGTATCTCTGTGTTGAAGGATGCTGCCGCAACGGCCATCTGGGGTTCGCAAGGCTCTAATGGTGTTATCGAAATTAAGACCAAGCGCGGTACACGTGGTAAGACCCGCGTCAGCTATTCGTTCCGTCTGACTGGCACCTATCAGCCCCAGGGCTATAAGATGCTGACAGGTGACGAGTACACCATGATGCTGAAGGAAGAATACTTCAATCCTGAGATGAGTGATGTGGCCAGTAATATTCCTGAGCTGAACTACGACCCCAACTTCTCAGAGTATGAGATGTATAACAATAACACCGACTGGTTGGAGGAAATCAAGCGCATCGGTTGGCGTCAGAACCACTATCTGGCTTTGAGCGGTGGTGGTGAAAAGGCTCACTTCCGTATTGGTGCCGGTTACGACCATGAGACGAACTCTATCATCGAGAACCAGTTGGACCGTTTCAGCTCTCGTGTGAATCTGGACTACTTCGTCAGCGACCGCATCAAGATTGAGACGAATATCGCACTCACCTATACAAAGAATAATAAGGCGCACTCAGGCGAGCTCTATAGTCTGGCCTACAAGCGCATGCCAAACCTCTCTGTCTATGAGCAGGACCGCGATGGTAACAACCTTTCTGAATACTACTCTATGCTGCCTACCGTCAGCAGTCAGCTGCAGGATCAGTTAAGCAATAAGAACCCTATTGCTTTGGCTAAGCTTGCCACGCAGACTGAGACAAGCTATAATATTGAACCGGAATTCAAGTTGCGCTATAACCTGCTGTCGATTGAAGAGGAGAAAACCCACTTGAACTATGAGGGTAAGGTGGTGTTCAGCATCTTCAATAACTTTAACGACGACTTTATGCCGCTGTCGTTGAGCACGCGTGGCTGGAATGATACGACGGATAAGGCCAGTAACAAGTCGACGACCTCTTCCTTGAAGAAGTTTAATGTGTCGACCACTCATACGCTGACCTTTACGCCTGCCTTTAGGAATAAGGACCACTCGCTGACTATGATGCTTCGTGCCCAGGTAAACAGCGGTCATCAGAATACGCAAAGTACGACAGAGTGGGGTCTGCCATCTGGTAGCATCCAGAATCCTGCCGCACAGGGTATCATTAGCGGTATGAGTACGGGTAGTAATGAGTGGCGCAGCATCTATCTGACCTATTCTGCCCACTATGCTTATAAAGGACGCTATATGGCCGACTTCTCCGTACGTCGTGACGGTAGCACACAGTTTGGTGAGGACAAGCGCTGGGGTAACTTCCCTGCTCTCTCACTGCGTTGGAACATCCATAAGGAGCCTTGGTTCAAGAAGACACTGCCTTGGGTTTCCATGTTGTCTATCCGTCCAGGTTGGGGTATTGTCGGTAACCCTCCAGGACAGGAATACCTGTACTTCAGCACCTATGCCAGCGGTAGCGGCTATATGGGAGAGGGTAGTGTCAATCCCCAGAACATTCAGTTGAAGAGTCTGAAGTGGGAGCAGAAAGAGACCTATAACCTTGGTGTTGATTTCGGTTTCTTTAACGATAGGATTAGCGGTAATGTCGAACTCTACTGGCAGTATACCACTGACTTGAAGATGTATAGCTACGGTATTCCTACATCATCTGGTTATCCTAACCTGAGCATTAAGAATGCCGGTGACATGAAGAACGTCGGTTGGGAGTTCAACCTGAACGGTAACCGCATCGTCAAGTTGGGTAAGTTCTCGGCTGACTTCAACATTACTTTTGCTAACAACAAGAATACGATTACAGCTCTTGATGCGACGAGTCTGTCTCGTATGAACACGGAGTTTGACCGCCGCAACGGTAGCTATCTGACACGTATCGAGTTGGACCGTGCCTTCGGTAGCATCTATGGTTTCCGCTATAAGGGCGTCTACCAGTACTCTCACTATTCTGAAACAGAGGTGAAGGGTATCAGTGGTCCTGATGCGCCTGTGGCTCGCGACGCAGATGGCAATGTCATCCTGGACGAGCATGGCCTGACGAAGCCCATGATGTTCTGTGCCGGTACTGTCAACTATGAGTTCTGTGGTGGTGATGCCAAATATGAGGACATCAACCACGATGGTCAAATCAATGAGCTCGATATTGTCTACCTCGGCTCTTCACTGCCTAAGTTTACTGGTGGTTTCGGCTTTAAGCTGAATTTCGGCCGTCTGACTTGGAACAACCAGTTCAACTTCCGCTACGGCAACAAGATCCTGAATGTGGGTCGTATGGATGTTGAGAACATGTATGAGAACAATAACCAGAGCCGTGCCGTCAACTGGCGTTGGCGTGTAGAGGGTGATGTGACCGAGATTCCTCGTGCCCTCCGCCAGACTGGTTACAACTACTTAGGTTCTGACCGCTTTGTGGAGGATGGCTCGTTCATCCGTCTGAACTACTCGCAGATTAGCTACTCTATTGATCCGAAGCACCTCAAGAAGTTCGGTCTTTCACAGCTGAGTTTCTATGTGTCAGGTAACAACCTGTTCTGTCTGACAAAGTACTCTGGTACCGATCCTGAAATCGGCTATGGTTCTACGGGTCTGACGATGGACCACAACCCGACGCCGCGTTCAAGATCATTCACCGGTGGTGTGACCATTCAGTTCTAATTGACAATTGAAAATAGAAAATTGAAAATTATGAAAACCGTATATATATATAATAAGGTAAAAGAGTCCATGAAGACAGTCCTGTTCCTGGCTGTAGGCTCTGTCCTCTTGACGGGATGTAGCGATTTCCTTGAAATCAAGCCTATGGACAAGACCGTGCTTGAGGACTATTGGAAGGAAAAAGGCGACGTGACAGGTACTGTCAATGGCGCTTATGAGGCCTTGGCTCACAGTGATGTGCTGACTCGTATAGGTGTTTGGGGCGAGTTGCGTTCTGACAATTTAGTAGCTGGTACCAGTACACCCAACAACATCAATGAGTTGTTGAACGAGAACGTGCTGCAAACCAACCAGATTTGCGAATGGGCCAGTGTCTATAAAGTCATCAACCGTTGTAACATCGTCTGTCACTATGCACCAGAAGTGGAGAAGATAGACCCGAACTACAGTTATAACGAGCTGAAAGCTACTATTGCTGAGATGAAGACGCTTCGCGCGCTCTGCTATTTCTACCTGATTCGTACGTTCCGTGATGTGCCCTACACCACTGAGCCCAGTATTGATGACAATCAGAACTACGTGATTCCTGCTTCTAAGTTTGACGTTGTCGTTGACTCGCTGATTGACGATTTGGAGGCTGTTAAGGAAGATGCTCAGCTTCGTTTCGGTCTGGAGGAAGTTGAACGCAAAAACATCAAAGTACCAGCCAAGAACAACAGCCGCATTACCCGTTGCGCTGTTTATGCGCTGTTAGCCGATCTGTATCTGTGGAAGGGCGACTGGGATAATGTCATCAAGTATTGCGACAAGGTCATTGACTACAAGAAACAGCAGTACGATGAATTGTTGCAGAAAGACCAGATTAATGATGTGGCCCTGTTTGATGGTATTCCTATGATTATGGAAGCCAACAAGGGTTCGCAGGATTGCGGTTTGGCCTATGATGCTATCTTCGGTGATGGCAACTCGTTTGAAAGCATTTTCGAGATTTACTATGGCAATACCGGTCAGTCGAACAGTTGGGTTAGCAATTATTATGGTAGGGAAGGAACAGCGATTGGCTATCTGAAGCCTGCAGAATTCCTGATGAAGGGCTTTACCAACGGCCAGAATACGGTATGGCTGTCGCAGAAAGACTGCCGTCCCTATGAGAACATCAAAACGGAAAACAACACCTATGCTGTTACAAAGTATGTCTATCAGAGTGCCAGTTTCAATATGCAGAGTACCAGCAGTGTCAATGTCAATGGCAACCGTCGTTCTTCGGCCAATGCCAACTGGATTGTCTATCGCTTGAGCGATATCCTGCTGATGAAGGCTGAGGCCCTGATCCAGCGCGGTGAGACCGATTATCCCGAAGCATTCAATCTGATTAATATCGTTTATAAGCGCGCCAACAACGTTTCGCCGGAAGCAACGACCGGTGGCTTGTCGTATGACACTTATAAGGATAAGATGGAAGACCTGTTGTTTGAAGAGCGTCACCGTGAGTTTATGTTCGAAGGCAAGCGCTGGTATGACCTTGTACGTCTGTCACGCCGTAAAGGTAATACGGACTATCTGGCATCATGTGTTGCCCGTAAATACACGCACGACCTCAATGTCATCAAGATTAAGTTGGCCGACCCCAACTACATCTATTACCCCTATGCCAAGAGTGAGTTGAAGGTGAATCCTCTGCTGGTGCAGAATCCTGCCTTTAATAAGGGCGAAGAGGGTGTGCTGAAGTAAAATAGTAATGAGTAATTAGAAATTAGAAATTATGATTACCAAGATAAACAAGAAGCATCTGATAAGTTTATCATTTATCATTTGTTATTTATCATTTAGCGTATGCGTCACATCGTGTGTCGATAACGACGACGATGTGCCCATGAACCGATATACTGCAGAAAAGATGACAGCGGCACAGTTCCTCACTGACAATGAGGAGCGCGTGAGCTCTTTCATTGAGATCTTGAAGCGTACATCTTATTTTGCCATGCTTTCCACATACGGCGACTTCACGGTGTTTGCTCCCAACAACGAGGCCATTGCCTTGTATTTGGAAAGTAATAGCTATGCGACCGTTGAGGATATCCCCCAGGCCGTTTGCGACACACTGGCCCGTACACATATCATCAAGGATAAGGCATGGTTTACAACTGACCGTTCGGAAGGTCCTTTGGGTATGAACATGGCAGAAACCAAGATTGAGCTCTCTGTCGACAAGGATACACTGAATAATAACGCCATCATCCACTATGCCAACAAAGTGGCACGTATGGTTGAATACGATGACTCTGTGACCAATGGTGTGGTACATATTGTAAGCCATCTCATCCCTCGTACCAGCGACATGCTGCCCGACCTGATAGCCAGTGACCCGAGCATCAGTCTCTTTACGCAAGCACTGTTCCTGACAGGCTTGTCAGACTCGCTGATGGCCTATGAGGATAAAAACTATCCGGAATGGGGTGCCGACAAGGCGTCACAGGACTCTGCCTATTCATGGACAGCCAATAAGCTGAAGTGTCAGGCTGAGGGTGAGCGTCCTATCAAGTGGATCGAGAAGCGCTACTTTAAGTTTACGGCCTTCGTTGAGACAGACTCTATCTACAAGCTGCACGGCATCAACAATATCGAAGACTTGATGAAGTATGCCAAAGAGATCTATAATGACTATGGCGACCAGTATGACAATGACTACAAGGACCGCCGTAATCCGCTGAACCGCTTTATCAGCTATCACCTCCTTGACAGTGACCTGCCCTATGGTGACCTGATTATGGCACCTGATGCCTATAGCCATTGGGATATGGAACTGAGTGATCCTGAGGAATTCTATGAGACCATGTGTCCGGGTACCCTGATGCGTTTTAGCTATTATAATGATCAGGTCTACATCAACCGCAAGGGCTTCCAGAACAATGCCAGCATCAAGGGTATACGTGTCTGGAAGAGTCAGGAGTCTGGTAACCAGTTGCAGTATTGTGACAATGGTCGTTTCCACTATATCGATGATATTCTGCAGTATGACAAGAACGTTAAAACCAACGTCATGAACTGCCGCATCCGCTTTGACTCGACCGTGCTGAGCCCTGACTTCCAGAACAGTGGCGGTAAAGGCCGCTGGGATGAGGAAAAACTTTATGGCTACCGTCTTGGCTTTATCAAGAACTGGAAGGTGATGGGTGAAAAAGCCGTCATCGGCCTGCGTGGTGAAGGTAGCTGGTGGCAGCACTATAAGAGCAATGGTATCACAATCTCCGGTATCTTTGACGTGACCATCAAACTGCCACCCGTACCATCGGGAACCTATGAGTTACGTACTGGTTACACAGCTAATGTGGAACGTGGTGTCGTTCAGTTCTATTTGAGCACCGATGGCGTAACATTTGAGCCTTGCGGTATTCCTGCCGACCTCCGTGTCATGGGTGGTGACCCCTCTATTGGCTCTGTGGATGACGTGAACACTGGTGATGAAGAAGACGACATGGCCATCAACAAGGCCAACGACAAGGCCATGCACAATCGTGGTTACATGAAGGGTATGGACTGCTACTGGCAGGGCGGTGCCAAGGAAAACGCACTGCGCAACCTGACAAATAACCTCCGTTATATTCTGACCACTCAGTACTTTGATGAGAATCAGACCTATTATCTGCGTGCCCGTCAGGTGCTGAAGGATCCTACCTGCTATTGGAGCTTCGACTATATTGAGCTTTGTCCGAAGAGCGTTTATGGTAGCCCGAAGGGTGAGGATACGCACTAAAAAGAATTAATAATTAGTAATTAGAAATTAGAAATTATGATTACCAAGACAATAAAACAATTCCTCTTTGCAGGTATGGTAAGCTGCGGCATGGCCGCAGGCCTTACCGCCTGTTCGGAGTGGAACGACCATTATGAAAGTACCGCAGACGGCGGTGCTGCCGGTGGCATGCTTTGGGAACAGCTGAAGGCCAATCCTCAGTTGAGCGACTTCTGTCAAGTATTGGAAGAGACCAAGGTGCACCGTATGCACAGGAAGACACCTGTGAGCTATGCCGATATGCTTAGTGGCGGTCAGACCTTCACGGTGATGGCTCCCCTGAACGGCACGTTCAATAAAGACTCGCTGCTGACGTTGATACAGACGGCTTCCGGTGACTCTGCCGTGGAAAAGAGCTTCGTTCAGAATCACCTGTCACGTTCGCTCATATCCTATAATGCGACATCTAATAGGATGTTGCTGCTCAACATGAAACATATGGATATCAACAACGTCCCCGTTTCTGTACCCAACCAGAAGGCTTTCAATGGTATGTTCCATGTAGTAAGCAATGCGCTGCCTTATCAGCATAACATTTATGAGATGTTCTGCGACAATCCCAGTTTGTCGGTGATTGGTGATAACATTCGCCGATTCAACAAGGATGAATTCGACGCCAATGCATCGGTACAGAATGGTGTCATTGATGGTGTGCCCGTCTATGTCGACTCTGTTATGAATGAGCTTAATCCCCTGTTGGATGCTATCGGTTTGCTGAAAGCAGAGGACTCTACCTATCTCGTGGTTGCTCCCACTACTGAAGGATGGAATGAGGCCTATGCAGAGGCATCGCAATATTTTGTGTATGACCAGTCGATAGAGAAGCGCGACTCGCTGCAGCAATATTATACGATGCGAGCCCTGTTGGAGGATGCTGTCTTCAACATGACTGACCAGAAGTCGATAACAGACTCTCTGATTTCTGTGCCTTACATCAATACCACTCATACCTATCAGAAGGGCAAGCGGGAATACCATGTATTCCAGAAGCCATTCGAGCCAGGTGGCGTCATGTATGGTGCTACACCTTTGGAATGTAGTAATGGTAAGCTGTACACGACTAAGAAGTGGTCGTTTAAGCCAACAGACACCTATTTCAAGGAGCTCGATATCGAAGGTGAGTCACAACATCTCATGTTCAAATACGATGAGACAACGACGACCTATAATCTTCGTCAGTTGAGAGCTGACAGCGTTTCGAACAATCAATATATGAGAATCAATGCTAAAGGAAATACGGACAACTGGGATGTCACTTACCGATTGAACAATACGCTGAGTGGCAGCTATGATATCTATGTTGTTGTATTGCCCAAGTCCGTCTACGATGCGACAGCCGAAAAGGCCGACCTGCCATGTAAGTTCATCGCCAATATCAACTATATTGATGAAAATGGTCAGCCAGCTTCTCATGAATGTATGTGGGAGGATGAAGATGGTTGGGAAATGTACGAGTTTGAAACCAATCCTGAGCGTGTTGACACCATTATGATAGCTAAGGACTTTAAGTTCCCTGCATGTAACTATGGCCAGGACAATACGAATGTCAGCATCAATCTTCAGTGCTTTGTCTCACCATTTGAGAATTTCACACACAGTCGTGAATTCTTCCTGGATTGCATTTTAGTCAGACCTCACAACTCTAAATCAGAAGAACAATGAAAAAATATATCTTTTCCATCATCATGCTGCTGGTCTCGCTGACCATGACAGCACAGGATAATTTTAAGACTGTGAAGGGACAGGTTGTCGATGCTGCCACCCAGAAGCCTTTGGTTGGTGTCATCGTGGCAGCCTATGGCAACGACAAATACTCGTCCATGACCGACGAGCAGGGTCGTTACACCCTCAATGTCCCAGAGTATATAAGCTCGGTGCAGATGCGTATCGATGGTTACAATTTTACGCAAGTAGCCATCACAGATGGTGTTGCCGACGGTAGCCTCTACAACGAAGCGTTCAGTGAGGTCTATCAGCGCCAGACCAGTGCATTGCTGGCTTCAGAAGCCAGGAACTTTGCCAACACCTCTGAGGTCAGCATTGACCCACTCATCGCCCAGCAGTTAGGCTCTGACGTGCGTTCCGTCTCGCGTGGTGGCAATGTCGGCTTGGGTAACATGCTGCTGCTGTCGGGTATCAACTCCATTAACAGCAATGTACAGCCGCTGATTGTGGTTGATGGTGTCATCATGGACATGGAGTACAACCGTACGACCCTGCATGACGGCTACTTTAACAATATGCTGGCTAACCTGAACGTGAACGACATCGAAAGCGTACAGGTGTTGAAGAATGGTACGGCTCTCTATGGTGCCAAGGGTGCCAATGGCGTGGTTTACATCAAGACCAAGCGTAACAAGAGCATGGCCACTAAAATTGATGTGACCATCAATGGCCGTTTCGACCTGTTACCTCGTCTGCCAAAGATGTTGGGTTCTGAGGAATACCGCCAGTACACTACTGAGCTTTTGTCCAGTAAAGTCAGGGATCTGAGCCAGATGAAGTATCTGAACAGTGACCCCACCTATTTCTATTATAATAGGTATCACAACAATACGGATTGGGTAGACGAAGTATATAGAAATGCTTTCTCGCAGAACTACGGCATCAACGTACAAGGTGGTGATGACGTTGCTTCTTACAACCTGTCTGTAGGTTATGCGATGGCCAACAGCACGCTGAAGAAGAACGACTATACACGCTTCAACATGCGTCTGAATACAGACATCAATATAGCCAGAAGGTTTGATGTCCGTTTCGATGCTTCTTATAGTGACGTAGACCGTTCGCTGTTCGATGACGGTGCACCTGCTACGGTACTCTCCGGCGTCATTTCCTCACCAGGGTTCATAGGACTGGCCAAATCGCCTTTCCTGTCGCCATACGCTTTTGACAATAGCGGTAACTCCAGCCATTACTTGGCAGATGCTGACGACTATCTGGAAGACTTGTTCGAAGGGCGTGGCCGTCTGGCCAACCCGACGAGTATCCTGGCATATGGTGATGGTGACAACCGTAACTCGCTGGGTAATCGTCTCATCATGTTTGCTGTGACTCCGAAATATGAGTTCAACAAGCACCTGACACTGACTGAGCACTTTGCTTTGACTTTGATTAATACCAACGAGAACTACTATCTCCCCATTAAGGGTGTGCCGACGTTTGTGGTCGATGGTCTCGATGAGGATACCACACTTCGCAACTTGGTACAGAGCCAGGCCTCGAGTCTGACAGCACTTCAGAGCGATACGCGTCTGACGTGGAAGAACCAGTATGGTGCCCATCAGGTAGGTGCCATGGGTGGTGTACGCTATATCAACTCAAGTTATAAGCTGACTATGCAGCGCGGTTATAACACACCTAGTGACAAGGCTCCTCAGATGAATGCCTCACTGAACTTTATGCAGACTGATGGTGCCAACGACAAGACCTCTGAATTGGAATGGTATGCACTGGCCAACTATAACTATGCACAGCGCTATTTTGTCAACGCAGGCATCTCTGCACATGCTTCTTCCCGTTTCGGTAAGGATGCTTCGGGCATGAAACTGTGTGGCGTTGTCTGGGGCCTGTTCCCCAGTGTGGAAGCAGCTTGGTTAATGACGAATGAGAAATGGTTCCCGAAGACCAATCTAGTGAACTACCTGCGTTTGAATGTCGGTTTCGATGTGACGGGTAATGACGATATCGACTTCACGGCATCGCGTACTTACTTTGTATCCCGTCGTATGCTTCATGACAGGAATAGTGTGCCTAGTGCAACAGGTATTGTCATCGGTAATATCGGTAATACGGAGTTGAAGTGGGAGTCGACCTCACGCCTGACTGCTGGCATAGAAGGTAACTTCCTGAACAATCGCCTGAACTTGCGCTTCAATTACTTCAAGAGCTGGACCAGCGACCTCTTGTCTCTGCAACAGCTGGCTTGGACCAGTGGTCTGGATAAGAGCTGGAGTAACGGTGGTAAACTGGAAAACAGTGGCTTCGATGCTCATGCAACAGTGAAGGTATTGGCTCTGAAGGACTTCCGTTGGGAGCTTGGCGCTTCTATCGGCCACTATAAGAACAAGGTAACCGCTTTGCCCGACAACGATCGTAGCTTTGAGACAGAAGTCTATGGCGCTACCATCCAGACCAAGGTTGGTCAGCCTGTTGGCCTGTTCTATGGCTATAAGACCAATGGCGTCTACAGCAAGGCCGCTGACGCTAATGCCGATGGCAAATATATTGTCAAGGAGAATGGCGAAAAGGTGTATTTCGGTGCTGGCGACATGAACTTTGTTGATATCACACCGGATAAGGTTATTGACGAGAACGACCGTACCGTTATCGGTGATCCTAATCCCGACATCTATGGTAATATCCACACCATGTTCAATTGGAAGAACCTGACATTGTCAGCCATCTTTAATTACTCAGTGGGCAATGATATCTACAACTATCAGCGTTCACTCTTGGAGGGTGGTACCTACTTCCTGAATCAGACAACGGCGATGAGGAACCGCTGGATGGTAGAAGGTCAGCAGACCAATATACCTCGCGTAGAATATAACGATCCTATGGGTAACTCACGTTTCAGTGACCGTTGGATAGAGGATGGCTCTTACCTGCGTTTGGCATCAGTGACGCTGAGCTACTATCTGCCCATCCAGAGCACCTATCTGCAGGGAATTACCATTTGGGGTAACGCCTCTAATCTCTTCACCATTACGAAGTATCTTGGCAGCAATCCTGACTGTACCATTCCCGGCAGTATCTTGTCACAGGGTATCGACCGTGGTGTCCTGGCAGCAGGCCGTTCCTTCTCAGTGGGTGTGAATATTAATCTCTAAATTAGTAGTTAGTAATTAGAAATTAGCAATTATGATTACCAAAATAAACAGAAAACATCTGATAAGTTTATCATTTGTCATTTGTTATATAGCATTTAGCGTAGGGGTGAGTTCATGCTCCAGTATGCTTGAGCCAGAGTCTGACCTGGTGGAGTTTGAAGAGGATCACACGCTGGACCACGCTATTGACTCTGTCTATAGTGTGATGGGTATCATCAACAAGATGCAGGTCATTGCCGACCGCGTTGTCTTGTTGGGTGAGGTGCGTGGTGACTTGGTGAAGACCACAGATGCTGCCACTACTGATCTGAAGAACCTGTCGAACTTTGACTTTAGCGGGGACAACCGCTATAATCAGGTCAGTGACTATTATGCAGTCATCAATAACTGTAACTATTATTTGGCGCATATCGATACAGCCATGAGCCGTCGTGGCCGTAACCTCTTCATGCGAGAGTTTGCCGTCGTCAAGTCATATCGTGCATGGGCCTACCTGCAGTTGGCTCAGGCTTATGGTGAGGTTCCTCTGATTCTGGAGCCCTTGACAACTGAGATTGCTGCCCGCGAGGCAATGAACCAGCCACGTGTAGACATCAAGACTATCTGTGATACCTTTATCGATGACTTGAAGCCTTACGTGGGTGTCAACTATCCGGAATTTGGCAATGTCAATGGTATGGATCCTACGGATTTCTTTATTCCGATGCGTGCCCTGATTGGTGACCTTTGCCTCTGGGCAGGTCGCTATCAGGAGGCTGCCTACTGGTATCACGATTATCTGACGGACAAATATGAGCCGATTGAGATGACAATGAGCAACCAGCGTGTCAGGTGGACAAACTCAACGGTGTTTGAAAGACCAGAAGATCACTATTCACCTACCGGTAGCCGTGAGGTGATCACCTACATCCCGATGGAGCCTACGGTCTTTAGTGGTAATATCAGCCAATTGGCGAACCTGTTCGAGTCTACCAAAGAGAATAAAAAGTTCTATGAGTTGACAGCTTCGTTAGGCATGTCTAAGATTTCTTCAGACCAGATATACTGCATGGAAGTTCAAACGTCCAATGCTGGCGAGAAGGATACACTCTATGCGCCTCGTACTGGTTTCAAAACTAATGATTTGGTTGGTGATTTGCGCTATTCGTCTAACTTCACACTGACTTCTAGTCGTCAACAGGATGAGTATTCAGAGTATAATTCCTTTGAGCAGCACGTATCGAAGATTTCGTCTTCAATGATACGCACCTATCGTCGCACAATGGTTTACCTGCGCTATGCTGAGGCTCTCAATCGTGCAGGCTATCCTCAGTCGGCCTTTGCCATCCTGAAGTATGGTATCTGCGATGAGGTCTTGAAAAGCCACGTGGATACGACAGAAATCAATCTGGCAGGCAATTTGGTCTACTTTGATCCAAACATCTTCAAGCTGAATGATGCTCAAGGTAACCGCCAGATTCGTGGTATCCATTCTTTGGGTTCAGGTGATACAGAGTGCAACCAATACTATATCCTGCCTCAGCCTGCAGAAGCACTGGCAACACGTCAGGACACCATCAACTATCAGATTCCTCTGGTGGAGGATATGATTATCACGGAGATGGCTTTGGAGGGTGCTTTCGAAGGTTCTCGTTTCAATGACCTGATGCGTGTGGCCCTGCGTCGTAATGATCCTGCCTACTTGGCCGATCCCGTCAGTCTGCGTAATGGCAAAGTAGATAATGATTTACGCCAGAAACTGATGGATCCCAAGAAATGGTATCTGCCACTCCGCTAATGGTGACATCCTATATAAAAAGTCCGAGACTCACACGAGCCTCGGACTTTTTTATAGACTTCGGCGATCCGTCACCCTATTGGCGCACGATAATTAGCTAATTCTGGTAATTTCAGATTTGCTAGTCAGTGGAATAATCACTTTTTCCTTTTCTATTTCATAGAAATTTTATACCTTTATCGCGGATTTCATATACTCTAACCAAGGTGTAGCCAAGGTGTACCCAAGGTGTAGCCAAGGTGTACCCAAGGTGTAGCCAAGGTAAAAAGGCTGACATTACCTTGGATAGAACCAGAGTACTGCTTGGATAGGGTATGGATAGAGTGAAGGAATAAGTGTTACCATCACTGATGTTGAGGAGACCATCATTGCCTACGCTGCCGACCATCCCGGTGAGATTTGTATTCAATCCTCAAGGGCTATAAGGAGTTGTTTCTAAGCGGTCCTTGGGTGCCTTTTTTATATTGGCTGCACATTTTCAAAACGAGAAGAGATAGCAATTTGTTTTGTCCCACTGGTGTTTGCGGAGGTCATCGGGACGGATGAGGAAATTGAGTGTGCCACAGTCGTGGAAAGTAAGATTCCAGCGGTCGTTCCCATCTATCTGTAGCAACGACAGTCTGTCGGGATATGTCTCACGTACCTCTTCTATATAAGGGGCACCTAAGAGCCGTATACCGTCGCCAGCCTCCTCGCAATGGGAGAAGGTGATGGTCTCTACAGGCATTGTGGCTGGCGTACCGTCGGGATAGGTCGTGTGGTGGGTATGCAAAACGCTGGGCTTTTTGTTATCGTCATTGTTTTCGTCAAGAGGCGCGTAAAGCACACGGAAGTATTCACGGCGCCACTCACCCATGCCTGGATAGGCTGGCGTGTCGAAGTCGCCCAGGAAGTAGTCGAGGGCAGCAAAGAACCAAAGCATGCCTTTGTGAGGCAGAAGTCCTTCGGGGTCATAGGGTGTCAGGTCCTCACAGCGAATCTGACAGACGAAGGTCAGCGGATCGTCGTACGTCTCACCATCTTCATCCGTCACTCTCACCATGGGCCAGTCGAGTTCCTCGGGCATATCGGGTTCTCCCCACCACTTGCTTTGGCCTGTGAGGGGCGAGTCCGCAGGATATGTCTCGATGCTAATCATTTTTCATCTTTCATTTTTCATCTTTCATCTTCCAAGTCAACTCTAACGAGTAGTCGTCACCGTCATATACGCAGCCGTCGCTGTATTCGTGGCCCTCTATTACGGAAATGGGGAGGTCCAGCGGATTGTCGGGTGTGAGCGTGTATGTCTTGTTGTAGAAGGATATGGTGATGGCTTTTTGAGTGATTTTCGTAATCTCATAGTTCCAGAAACCGTCGGCACCCAGCGTGCCGAGTTTGGCCTCCATGTCGTATTCCTCATACTTCCACTCACCATCGCTGTAAACCGACCAGTGCTTGTGACCGCTCTTCACGTGCAGCATGACCTTGCCCGTGAAGGTGTCTTCCTCCACATATTGACCGTCAACGAAGATACCCTCGTAACGGCGACGGCCGTGATAGTCGTTACCCACAAGCACGCCCTGGCCGTCGGGTCGGTCGTTCTTCACCTCGCCGTCATAGACCCATTCGCCGTAGTTGTAACTGATGTGCCCGTCTGCCCACACGTTGGCCTGCATCTCACCGCCGATGCCTGTGGGGTTGGGCAGTGTGACCTTGTTCGAGAAGAGGCTGTCACGTTGCCACTCCCTGTCGTCAACGAGCTTGCCTTTCTCCCAGTGCTCCGTGCGGCATTGTGCAGTCTTGGCACGGTGTACTTCCACATAGCCGTCGTAGGGCTTGAAGTCCTTCACGTCATCGCCATAGTAGTCGAGCGCGTCGCCGTTGGGTAGCCAGACTGTGACACGGGTCGAGGGTTCATAAATCTGATCGTCATATTTGTTTATATCGTAGCGGCCGCCTCGCTGCTCCACCTTATATATCTTACCATCGATGGCGCGGAGCGTCAGGCGCAGCGTGGTGAAGCCTTCCTCGGCCTTCTCGTCCAACTCATAGTCCACAACCTCATACTGGAAGAGGTCGTCTGGTCCCGTATAGCGTACGATGCTGTCGCCGGCGTACCATTCCTTCACCCATGGCTTTTCCTTGTCATAGGCGCCCTTGTCAAGGACTAGCTCGAACCCATATCGCCGTCCGCCATGCAGGAACATAGCGATGCTGTCGGGTTTGCCGGCTGCAGGAAGCTCTGATGAGGGTGGCGGACACTGGATGCGGAACACGCCGTGCAGCCCCCACCACTCAGGCTTCTTGTCCTTCGAGGTGTGTATCCATGCGTGCTCTATGTAGCTGCCGTCGGCAAAGGTATAACGACCCTCGGCGGCGTAGGCGGGTCCGTTGATGCTGGCATAGCTTAGGTGGAACGCACCCTTGAAGTGGTCGCCGTTGGGATAGAACACCTCTCCGTCGCCGATGGGTCCTTTCAGTTC
>JAEEGL015127281.1_pt1 | contig 28418 bp, 28 predicted proteins | sample 9134231 | NCBI WGS metagenome assembly JAEEGL01 (sample SAMN16246548, study PRJNA631951) | gut metagenome | biome: gut microbiome; feature: rumen; material: fiber-attached | host: Bos | place: Iran: Karaj | collected 2018-10
AAATCAATAAGATGTTTGAAAACAATGAAATATCAGACATAGACAAAGCATTACTATTATTAACTGCCGATTATTTCCATAGTAGAAATAAATATTTCCTAGAAGAAAACAAAGGAAAATCAAGAAATCTAAAAAACAAATAAAATGATTACTAATGTAATCATTTTTATTTAGTTCTTTTTAAAATAATTCCTTTTTCTTTTATATCTTCAAATATTGGAATATTTCCTTTATAAGACATTGGAGATGCTGGGCTAGGATGATAAATTGGAATAACTTTATATCCATTTATATTAAATGATTTTCCTACAACATCTCTAAATTTTGAATACTTTATATCTAATATTGCTTTTGTAGCAGTATCACCTAATGATAATACTATCTCAGGATTTATTATTTCTAATTGATTTAATAAGAATTGTCTACAATTTCCACTACATGTATCAATATATTTTCTATTTTTAATATAACATTTAATGGCTTCTAAAAAATAGATATCTTCTAATTTTAAATCAACTATGCTTAATAAGTTTTGTAATATCACTCCAGAAGGAATTAATTTGCCATTTTCACTATACCAGGCTTTTCCACTTTTCCTCCACCCATTATTAGCAGGTGATTCACCAACAATAACAATTGAATTATACGTTCCCACTGATACAGTTCTACAAGTGTCAAATTTTTCAACATTATTTTCACATTTATTACAATCCAATATTTGATCATCTATTTCATTTAATGTCATATTATGCCTCATTTAATTGTTAGTTATTATATATCAGACAAAATTAAATATCAATATTAATGCATTTAAAAAAGCACATAAGTGCTTTTAAATATTTACATATATCTTTTTACGTATTTAAACTCTTCTTTTTCACAACAAGGAAATCCAGTATTATATGAAATATTATTTCTAATTAGATAATTATTTAATGGCTTATCTAAATATAGATAATTGTTAACATCCTCTATTAATTCAGAAGCAACTGATAATGATTCTCTCCATAAATCATCAAATGATTCATGATATTCTTCACCAGTAACTGGGTGTTGAATAGAAGAATGTGTTAAATTTAAAAATTTTGATACTCTAGTAGTATTTTTGTTATATAGAAAATCTCCTATTTTAAACCTTTTGCATATTAATTCTTTTAACCTAGTTCTTTTTGATCTAAATTCATCAAAACCAACTATCGAATTTACTCCTATATCATATCTTACTGACATATTATTTCTATTATATATTTTTTTATAAGTATCATCTATAACTCCAGCTAATTCTTTATTTAATACTTTGGTTTTTGCATAGTATCTTATAAATTTTCTTCTGTTTTTTAATGTTACATAATCATCTATCCACATTTCAATCAGTGCATGAGGGTTAATAGCGTTATCTGAAGGCAGTTTTTCAGTCATATAGTATATTAATGGGTGCATAATTAAATCAAGCACAAAATGGTCTAATTGGCCATATAAAAACGCCATAACTTTACCGTTATCTTGTAATTTTCTTTCCTTAATTATTTTTATCATTGTCTCAAAATAATTTCTAGTATCATGAGAATGTTGATAATCAAATAAAGCATAATCAGTTACCATAAGTGCATCAGGTCCAAACGCAAATCTTTTCAAGTCAGCTACATCAATATCGGTTCTTGAATTAATGTTTGGGAGAATAATTTCACTATGTATAGAATGTGATTTATAGTCTGGCATTTTTTCACCCCGCAACATTATATCATATTTAATTTAAATAAAAAAGTACATTTATTGTACTTTTATGCCATTACTAATTTCATAGCTTTATCATTATGATTAATTGCATTTTGTATAGCTTTTAATATATCTTTAGATTTTAATAATTCATCTAAAGAATTGATAGTTACATATTTATCACTATGTTCATTAGTGAATTTTATTCCCATACCACCACATTCAATCCAAGGACTTAAATTACCTCCATAATCATCTACTAGAATAGAATTTAATGGATTTACAATATCACACTTTTCAATTCCTTTTGGAACACATATTATAGGAATATCTTTATTTTTACTTCTTACATATGATACTTTAGCCTTTATTTCATTAATAGAATGTACAGTAGATAATATAGATATATTAAATATTTTACTTTCTTGTAAAATTCTAATGTTTTCAAAAGCATCATTTATTTCTTTTGTATTTTTTAAAATATTATTCCAATCTAATTCTCTATAAAATTTACTAACACTTTTAGTATCACTTAAATCTATACCTAAGTCACTTATCATTTTATATGTTTCATTAATTGTATCCACTAGTACCCCATCAAAATCAATATATAAATTAATCATAATTACCTCCTTATGTGTATTTAATACACATTATGATTGATATATAAAGCATATATTTAAAATATGCTTATATCCTTTTTCTTTTTATCAAATTTATAAAGTTTAGCTTTTTTCTTACCTGCAAATTTTATTTCTTTACCAGTATCTACTATTACACTAAGCATTTTCTTTCTAAAGTTTCTTCTATCTATTTTGATATTTAAAATAGATTCATATACATTTTGTAATTCTGGTAGTGTAAATCCATTTGGAAAGAATGATTTTAAAATATCTGTTGTAACTATTCTTTCTTTTAATTTTTCAATAGCTTTTTCAAGTATTTCATTATGATCATAAGCAAGTTTAGGAATATTATCTAATGTAAACCAATCAGCATTAGACGTTTTATTAGTTGTCTTAAGTATTTCAACTGTATGTGAATCAATTATACCTATATAACCTACTCCAATCATACGATATAGTGGACTTCTATCTAATGCATCAAATGTTCTAAAAGGAGTCAAATCATCAAGTTCAATTCCAGTTTTTTCTTTTAATTCTCTAAGTGCTCCATCTTTAATAAGTTCATTATTATACATAGCTCCACTTGGAAGTGCCCACATTCCTTTAAAAGGATCATTGGTTCTTCTAACTAATAATACTTTAGTAATTCCCTTCTCTACAGTAAACAATGCTGTTATAACATGAATACCTATATTCTTGTATAAGGGATTTTTAAGTTCCATATCTACCTCCTTACAATTATATTATAAGTGTATTTTATACACTTGTCAATATAAAATTAAAAGAATAATAGTTAAATTATTATTCTTCAAAAAAATTAATACCGTCTAAATAAAGATAAAATACAGATGCTAAAGCAATTATTGCAAATATTATCCAGCTTAATTTACTAACCTTAATTTTCTTCATATCTTTTTTCTCTAGTGAATCTTGTACTCCTATAAAATTAAGAGCATACATTTTCTTAGTAGATAAATCCTCGTCTGAATATAAACCAAATGCCATTGGATTATCGAATTCAGAGTATTCAAAATTATGTAATTTTGATAAACCTATGAACATAAAGATATCCCCAGCACATCCTGATATATTAAATATTGATAATGAAACTAGAACACTATTATCAATTATTATTCCAATCACATAGGTAATTATCCCAATAAATACTAATGGATATATAAGTGAAATAAGAATGTTTTTTCTAGATATGTTTTGTTTACATAAACAACACAATATTCCTTTTTCAAGGTGAGCTCCATAAGTAATATTTTTAAATTTAGCTCCATGAATCATATAACTAACACTATGAAGTATTTCATGAAATATTAAATAAGGAATTAAAAACATTATTACTAGAGGAAAATTAGAAAATATTAAGTCTCCCTTACCAATAACTTCTGTTAAAGCCATCATAAATAGCAATAAAACAGTAGAAATAATAGTTAATTTCTTAGCATCCATTTCAAATACATAATACTTTTTATTTTTCATATTCTTCACTATCATAAATATAACATAAAACCACTATATTTACAATATATTATGTGCTATAATTACAATAGGAGAAGAGATATATGAAAAAAGGAAAATTCACATCATTTATAAAACCTATTATATTATTGATATGTTTAATAATATTTGTATTTGTTCTTTTAAATATTTATAGTTCTATTTATAAAATATTAAATGACACTAATTATGCATATTTTTTTAACAATACTCTATTTCTAGTTAACAATGACAATTATTCACCTGATTATAAAAAGAATGATTATCTATTACTTAATAAAAAGAAATACTATTTTGAAGGTGATAGAGTTGTTTATGAAAGCAATAATTCTTATCGCATATCAAGAGTAATTAATTATTCTAGTGGAACATATACAATAGTGGATAAAAACAATAACTATTCTAGAATAGATGACACAATGATAATAGGGAAAATAAAAGTTAATTTACATAAATCCGGTATATTAGTATCAAGTCCATTATTAATTATTACATTAGCAATATTTATATCACTTTATTTTATACTTGGTATACGTGAAAAAAGATAGTTAACAATTAACTATCTTTTTATTGGATATTTTTTTGTAATCTCTATTACTTGTAATTTTAATTCCTTTAGTATATTTTTATCATTACAATTCTTAAGCGCTTTGATAATAATATCTGCTATTAAGATAAAATCTTTTTCATTTAATCCTCTTGTAGTCATAGCTGCGCTTCCTATTCTAAGTCCACTAGCTATATTAGGCTTTTCAGTTTCACCTGGAATAGTGTTTTTGTTTACAGTTATATATATACTATCTAATATTTTTTCAGCATCTTTACCAGTTAATCCAAAACTACTTTTAACATCTATTAACATCAAATGATTATCTGTACCATTAGATATAACTTTTACATTATGTTTCTTAAATTCTTCTGCCATAGCATTAGCATTTTTAATGATATTCTTAGCATACACTTTAAAATCATCTTGTAAAGCCTCATAGAAACATTGGGCTTTAGCTGCTATAACATGCATTAAAGGTCCACCTTGAATTCCCGGGAATATTGTTTTATTAACTTTTTTAATTATTTCTTCATCATTAGTTAATATTATTCCGCCTCTTGGGCCTCTTAATGTCTTATGGGTTGTTGAAGTTACCACATGAGCATAATTACAAGGATTTTGATGAACTCCACCAGCTACTAATCCTGCTATATGAGCCATATCTACCATTAAATATGCACCACATTTGTCAGCTATATCTCTAAATCTTTTGAAATCTATTTTTCTACTATAGGCACTGCATCCAGCAATGATCATTTTAGGCTTTTCTTTCAAAGCTATTTTTTCTATTTCATCATAATTTAATACTTCGTTTACTAAACCATAAGAAATAACATGATAATCTATTCCACTAAAATTAACACTGCTTCCATGAGTTAAATGTCCACCTTCAGATAGCGACATCCCTAGAACTTTATCTCCTTTTTCTAATAAAGCTCTATATACAGCCATATTAGCAGAACTTCCACTGTGTGGTTGAACATTAGCATACTTACAATTAAATAATTTACAAACATATTCTATTGCTTTGCTTTCAAAAATATCTATATATTCACATCCACCATAATATCTTTTACCTGGATATCCCTCAGCATATTTATTAGTAAGAATACTACCTTGTAATTTTAATACATCTTTTGACACATAATTCTCACTTGCTATTAGCTCTATATTTCTATTTTGTCTTTTTCTTTCCTTAATTAAAGCATTTTTTAATTCTCTATCCATATTACTCACCCAAATAAAATTATATCAAATATAAAAAAAGAATAATATATATTTTACATTATTCTTTAATTTCAATTATGTCTTCTTTCTTTTCTATAGTATTTATCATATCTATTAATTCATCTTCAACTTCTTTACTAGGCTTTAATGGATGATCATCACCAATTTTTACTTCTTTTTGTTCTTCTTGCATAATTTCTTCTTCACTTGACACTACATTACTTTTTTCATTAAGAGCAATTGCTTCAATACTAGGATCATAATCAGTATGTATTGGAGTAGAACTTTCAATTTTTGCTTTCTTTAAATTTTTTATTTTAACTACCATTATCACTAGAAGAAACAATAGTATTACTGATAATATAACAACTCCAAATAATAAATAATAGTTGCTCTTATTAGCTATTTCAAATACTAAATTAATATTTAATGTGTTATTATTGTAATTCCATGTTAATTCTTTTCCACTATCAGAAACATTACTTGCATTATGGCTAATAGGTACGCTTGGTAATACAATATTAAACACTATATCTGATGAATCTTTATTAAGAGTTTTTATTTCTTCTACATCAATATTTAACATATCAATAAAATTGTCATCAGTAGATTTTTTTGTATAACTATAGTATCCATCTATAATATCCATCGAAATTACTTTACCCTCTTCATTTAATGATACATAATATTCAATATAATTATCAAACTCTAGATCACTATCTTTATTACTAAGTGTAACCTTATCTTTAGTTTCTGAATATTTTTCAACAGCGTTATCATAAATAGTATTAATTTTATTAATAAATTCTTCTACACTTTCAATTTCATATACTTCTTTTTCCTCATCAAAATCATATGTAAAATCAACAGTATATTTATTCTTTAAAAAGTGTTTCTCTACTTTAAATAAAACTTTATCATCAAAATCTTTATCCAAATATTTACTTATATCAACTTTAACATCTGCTTCGACAGAATAATTATCAATGTTATCATATTGTTTAGTAATTCTATATCCACTATATTCATTTTCTTTTATTTGACTTATATTGATATTTCGCTCAGCATATACTTCTCTATTACCATTATATAAACTTACATCTAATGGTCTTTTAGTTAATACTGTTATATCTAAATCAATACTTTTATCAGCATTTATTTTAATAGTGGATTCTTGTTTATAACACCCAGTCATAAATAATAATACCAATATTATAATTAACTTTTTAATATTCTTCATACTATACCTTCTCTTAGATAAAGTATACCATATTTTATTATATAAATAAACAAAAAAAGCATTACATAAATGCCTTTAACTTTTCTATTTCTTCTTCCTGAAATTCTAAAAATTTTTGAGCTAATTTAAGTGTTTTTCTATCTGCATTTTTCTTATAACTACTTATTTTAGCACTCATCACTGTTACTCCCATAGTGATACCCTCAATTAACATTTGTGCTAAAGCAGAATCACTATTATCCATCATAGTTTCTCTCATAATACCTATATTACTTCCAACTTTAGCCATTAATGAAGACTTTTGTGGTTTAATACCATTTTTCAATAATAGTTTTTCAGTAGTATTAATATACTTTTCATATTCTTTTATCTCTTTTTCTAAAGTATATTTAATTTTGTTTTCTTTATTTTTAATTTTATTAATTAATGTAGTAATAGTATAACTACCCATTTCAGCAGTTTCATAAATATGTGTTAACAATTCTAAGTTTTCATCCATTTTAATCACCTATTTATATTATTATCAATTAATATTTTTTTATACATTTTATTTTTAATCAACTTGTGATAAACTTAATAATATGAAAAGAATATTATTAATATTATTTTTAATTATTATTTTATTTGGTTGTTCTAAAGAGGACAAGGTTATTCCTGCTGTTCATATAGAAATTGAGAGCAACAAGATTTTTGAATACGATGAAGAAGTATATGTATATGATTTAATAAATGATGATTCTATTAAGATTACCTCTGATAATATACAGTTAGATACAAGTGTTTTAGGTGAACATACAGTAAAAATAGACTTTATAAAAGAAGAAACAAGAGCATATGATGAGGTTACTTATTATGTTGTAGATACTACTGAACCATTAGTATTAATTAATTCAACTTATACATACAATAAAGGAGATAAAGATAATTTGGTAGATAGAATACTATGTGCTGATAATTATGACAAAAGACCAAATTGTTATATAGATGGAAACTATGACTTTAATAGAATAGGTACTTATAATTTAAAACATATTGCAATAGATTCATCTAATAATAAAGTTGAAAATGAATTTACTTTAAAAATAGTTAAACCAACATCATCTAGTACTTCTAATAATAAACCTAAATATTTAATTGAGGATTTAATTAAAGAACATAAAAATGATAATACATTAATTGGAATAGATGTATCTGAATGGCAAGGAAATATTAACTATCAAAAAGTAAAAGATGCTGGAGTTGAATTCGTTATAATTAGAATAGGATTTGGTCATAATAAAAAAGGTGAATTAGTTGTTGATAAACAATTTAAAAATAATTTAAAAAATGCTAAAGCAGCTGGTTTAAAAGTAGGAATATATTTTTATAGTTATGCAAATACAATAGATAAAGTTAAAGAACAAGTTAAATGGATCAACGATAATTTAGAAGGTCAAACGCTAGATTTACCAATAGCATTTGACTGGGAAGATTGGTCAAGCTTTAATAGCTATAATATGTCTCTTATTGATATCAGATTAGTTGCTAAAGCATTTATTAGTGAAACAGAAAAATATGGCTATAAAGGTATGCTTTATAGCAGTAAATATTATTTAGAAAAAATATGGGGCATTAATAAATATGATACTTGGTTAGCACACTATACAGATAAAACAACATATACTGGAAAATACTATATATGGCAATTATCCAATAGAGGAAAAGTTAATGGAATTAGTGGAGATGTAGATTTAGATATTCTATATAAAGAAAACACACCTAATAATTAGGTGTGTTTTTTAATTATCTTTATCAACTGCATCCATTATATAAGGAGCAATTTGAATCTTACGTGAAAGTACATTTTTAAGTTCAAATCCTTCATATACTTTTTCTAAATCAAAACTGTTTTTAAGTATTCTTTCAGCAGACTCATTATATAGACAATGAGATATATGATTAAATATATCAGTAACAAATAACGTTAATACTTTATAATTACTCTTCTCTGCCACTAGGTTTAGATAGCTAACCATCTCATCAACATTAATTGAATCATAGTCAGAAGTTAATACTTGACCTATTCCAATCATATCATTATCTACTTTATATGATTTAAAATCTTTATATAGAATTTCTTCATTTGTTAATCCTTTAATACTCATTCCTTGTTTTAAAAGAATAACACCATACTCTTTATAATCTATTTTTGCTATTTGAGATAGTTTCAATAATGCATCTTTATCTTTAGGAGTAGTAGTTGGTGATGTTAATAATAGTGTATCAGATATTATAGCACTAGCCATTATTCCAGCTATATTGGTAGGTATTTTAATATTATTCTCATTAAACATATCAAATATTATGGTATTAACACTACCTACTCCAGCATTTCTAAAATTAATTGGTCTTTTAGTAACTATATCTCCAATATTATGATGATCAATTACTTCAAGAATATCAGCCTCATCCAAACCATCCACACTTTGTGAATAATTATTATGATCAACTAATATTACTTTTTTCTTATCAACATGATTACAATCTGTCAAAGTCAATAAACCAGTACATATACCTTTACTATTTAAAATAGGATAATTAGTATGTTTTAACTTTTTACTTTGTTCAAGAAAATCTGACAAATAGTCAAGTTCATGAAAAACAATTATTTCTTCTTCCCTAATAATGTTCTTAATATAATTAGAATAAGATATTAATTTACTAACTTCATAAGTAGAATAAGAAGTACTAATAACATTTATTTTATTCTTCTCTGCTTTAGATAATAATTCTTTATTTAATTCTTTATCAGAAACTAAAATAATTAGTTTTGTTTTACTATCAATAGCATATTCTATTGTTTCATTTCTATCTCCTATAATTAGAATACTATGATCTAAATTAACATTATGAATAAAAGTATCTTTGTTATAAGTTGCTGCTACAATATTACCACTAATTTCTTTGTCAAACTTTAATACTTTAGTACCATTAAGAATCTTTAGTATGTTTCCATAAGAAGTATCTAGTTCATTATAATTTCCATTTAATAATTCACGCGCTATTTCTTTAAGTGATACATATCCGAAATATTTATTTTTACTTTCAACTACTGGTAAACCAGTTAAAGTATATTTATTCATGTAATCAAAAGCATCTTTTATTGATAAATTCTTATCAATAAAACAATTCCTATGATAATTTATATCTTTAATTTGTAATTTAACATCATTTAAATGAGCTGGTTCTTTAATTTTAAAAGATTTTAACGCATACTTTGTTTCAGCATTAATATTACCAAGAACCATTGGAATTGTATTAAATCCTAATTGATTTTTTAAATATGAAAGAGCGATAGCTGAACAAACTGTATCAGTATCAGGATTTTTATGACCAAAAATGTAAGTTGGTTTCTTATTCACTCTTTCACCCTCTATTCTCTAATTTATAATAACATTTTTTATTAAAAAAATAAAGATATTAAAAGAATGACTTTTATTCAAAATCATTCTTTTCTTCAAACCTATATTTTTGTTTAACTTCGGGATATTTTTTGTGATCGACCTCTAAAAGAAAATCTTCTTTTTTTCTTACCCATAATTTATGTTCACCATATAACCCTCTATAGATTACTAATTCATCTAAAGTTTCACAGTCAGTACCAATATCTTCAACGATATAATAATTACCTTTAAAATGTTTATAAATCCCTTTAATTTTTACTTTTCTCATATTAATCAATCTCCACTAGTTCATACTGAGTAGAACCAAGTCCCAAACTTTCTGCATATGGAAGAATATGTCTTCCTTCTCTACTATCTATTCTTTCTTGCAATAAATGAGCTCCTTCATCTTTAGAATTCCATATCATATCTATAAATGCTTGGTCATTAGCAACTGGATCTAAAGACCCTATAATACCTAAATCTCCCATAACAGGATCTCCTTGATTACAATCGCAATCACAATCTACTGATAAAGCATTCATTACAGTTATATATACTATAGGTTTATTATTATCTTTTAAATAATCTGCTACTGCAGTAGCTGCTTCAGCCATAGATTCAATAAAATCTTTTTGTTCATATTTGCATGACCAACAAATATTAGGATCTTCTGTTTGACCACAACTATGTATATATGCTTTTCCATTACGAGAAGCTATTCCTATAGATTGATTTTTTAAGTTGGCACCAAATCCTCCCATAATATGACCTTTACCATGGGCTAAATTTAATATTGAATCATATTTTTTAAAATTTTCACCAACTAAATCATATTTTAAGTGTTTTCCATTTTTAACAGGTATTTTAAATTCACCATCTGTATCCATGATATCTACATCTGCAAAAGAAGTAAATCCATGTTTACGAGCAACTTCCATATGTTTTTTTGAATCGGTTCTCTCACCATCATATGCAGTATTACATTCAATAATAGTTCCATTTATTTTTTTAACCAATGGACCAATTAAATCAGCTTTTAAATATCCTTTAGCGCCTTCTTCTCCAGTTGATACCTTTACACCAACTTTTCCGCTTAAAGTTACTCCTAAAGCTTCATATATTTTTATTAAACTATCACTTGTTATTTCTCTTGTATAATATACTTTTGACTTTTCCATATAACCTATCCTCCTTTACATAGTATATCATATTTATTTTAATTTAATAATAAAATTTGATATACTTATTTATGGAGAAAACAATGGAATACGATAAAGAATATCTACAATATGTTAAAGAAATATTAGATTCAAAAGAATTTCAAAAAAGAAAGAATTTTGAGCATCATGAAAATGAATCTGTTTATGAACATTCACTTAAAGTATCATATTCTTCATATTTATATGCTAAAAAGCATAATTTAAATAAGAGGGATATCAGCATAGGCGGATTATTACATGATTTTTATTATAAGCCATGGAAAGAAAGTACTGAAAAAAAACCATTATTTAAAAAACATGGTTTTGTACATGCTAAAGAAGCATTAGAAAATTCAAAAAAATATTTTCCAGATTTAATGAACGATAGAGTTGAAGATATTATTTTAAAACATATGTTTCCATTAAATATTAAAGCTCCTAAATATAAAGAATCATGGGTAGTAACTATGATGGATAAAAAGCATTCATTAAATGTTCTTGCTCATCCTTCCGTTTGGCCAAATTATCTAGGTGTTAAGAGAAAGAAGGTTAGAAAATGATAAATATTAAATTATTATTCTTGTTATTTATTACCTATTCTTTTTTAGGATGGTTAATGGAAATGATTGTTACATTCATTGAAGATAAAGAATTAGTAAATAGAGGATTTTTAATTGGACCTTATTGTCCAATATATGGTTCTTGTTCTATAGTAATGATATTACTTTTAAGTAAAGTAAGTAACCCAATATTATTATTTGTATTATCTTTATTAATATGTAGTATTGGCGAATATATAACTAGTTATTTAATGGAAAAAATATTTAAGGCTAGATGGTGGGATTACTCAAATAGAAAATTCAATTTAAATGGTAGAATTTGTTTAAAAAACTGTATTGCATTTGGTATATTAGGATTTTTAATGGTAAAATATATTAATGTTATTGTAACCAATAGATACCTAGAGTTAGATACTACTACTTTAAATATATTATTCTTTACTATAGCAACTATATTTATAGCAGATTTAATCATTTCATTTAATGTAATTTGCAAAATAAAAGATATGTCTATTAAATATGTTAATTTAGATAATACAAAAGAAATAACTGAAAAAGTTAGAAACATACTAAGTAATAATTTATTACCTCGAAGATTACTAAATGCTTATCCAAATGTTAGATTTTTAATAAAAGAAAAAATAACAAATTTAAAGAATGTTAGAAAAAAGAAGTAGGTGTTAATATGTTCACAAACAAAAAAATATTTATATTAGGAATGGCAAGAAGTGGTTATTGGGCTGCGAAAGTACTAGCAAAAATGAATAATGAAATAGTACTTAATGACGCTAATGACAAACAAGATAAAGATAGAGTAAAAGAATTAGAAAAATTAGGTGTAAAAGTAATATTGGGTTCTCATCCAGATGATATTTTAGATGAATCATTTGATTATATTATTAAAAATCCAGGAGTACATTTTGATCATAAGTATTTAGTATATGCAGAAAAACATAATATTAAAGTTATTAATGAAATAGAAATGGCTTATCATTTATTACCTAAAGGAGTTAAATTAATTGCTATAACTGGTACAAATGGTAAAACCACTACTACATCATTAATATATGAAATAGTTAAAACTGCATTTAAAGATAGAACTCATCTAGCAGGTAATATAGGTTTTCCATTATGTGAAGTAATCAATGATATTAAAGAAAATGATTATTTAGTAATGGAAATTGGTGTACCCCAATTACATGATTTCTATGATTTTAATCCTGATATAGCTGTTCTTACTAATATATATGAAGCACACTTAGATATGTTCAAAACAAGAGAATATTATAATGAAAATAAAAAAAGAATATTCATGAATCATACCAAAAAGAATATTGCTATTGTAAATAAAGGAAATGAAGACGCATATAAAATTACTAAAGATATTAAGAGTACTATAAAATACTTCACATCAAAAGAAATAATAGATGGATGTTATTTAAAAGATAATAAGATATATTATTATGATGAAGAAATAATAGATACAAAGGATATCAAACTACAAGGCGTACACAACTACGAAAATATAATGTGTGCTATCATGGTAAGTAAAGAATTAAATATATCAAATGATATTATAGTTAATGTTATAAAAGAATTTAGCGGAGTTGAACATAGAATAGAATATGTAAAAACTATTAATGGTGTTGATTACTATAATGATTCTAAAGCAACTAATGTTACATCAACTCAAATAGCATTGTCTTCATTCAAAAGACCTACAATATTATTATTAGGTGGTTTAGATAGAGGGCATTCATTTGAAGGATTAACTCAATATATGAATAATGTTAAATTAGTATGTTCATTTGGGCAAACAAATAATAGAATTAAAGAATATTGTGATAGTATTAATAAAGAATGTTTAGTAAGTAATACACTTAAAGAAGCATTAACAAATGCATATGAAAATGCTAAATCAAACGACGTAGTATTATTAAGCCCTGCATGTGCTTCATGGGATCAATATAAATGTTTCGAAGATAGAGGAACTGAATTTAAAGAAATAGTAAAAAATATGGTTAAATAATAACCATATTTTTAATTGTTTATAATTCTTAATATCTCTTTACCATATTTATTTACTTTAACATCTGAAAAACCAGTTATATTCTTTAATTCATCCTTATTAAATGGTTTTTTCTTTACTAACTCATCTAATGTTTTATCATTAAATATAAAATATGGTTTATATTTTAACTCTTGAGATTTTCTAAACCTATATTGTTTTAATTTATTCCTTAAAATTATATTTAAATTTAAATCTTGTTCATTATATTCCACATCAGTAGTAACAATTTCATCCTTAATTTCATTAGGAACATTTAATTTTAATATTTTATCAGCTAATGCTTTTATTTCTTCATATGTATCAGGTAATACTCGAGATTTCTTTTCCTCTTTTTTAATATATTCTATTAATTTATCTAGTCTTACTACTCTATCTTTTACTTTTTTAGGAGCACCCTTTTCTTTTATTACCATCCTATCATTTGTTAAAACAACTATACCTTTATAATATTTATCAAATGCATAATTAGTTAATAGCTTACCAATAATACCATTTTGATCATAAATATATTCTTTCATAATATCCATATGTCTATTTAATTGAGTTATTGGATTATATATTGCTTCAGTTTTATTATTAAAAACTCTATAGAAATTACCTTCTTCATTTATTATTAAGTTACCATATAGATTTTTACACTCTAATATATAAATATTTTTGTTTGTCATTAATATATAATCTATTTGAGCTTTATAATCTTTATAACATATGTTTAAATCATGTAATATTAACATTGGAATATGACTATGTTTTAACTCATATAAAATACGGCTTTCACCTTTAAGCCCATATTCATATTTTCTAATATCGTTTTCTAGATAAACTTTTTCTTCATTACTTGCTTTAACAAGTTTTGATTTCAAATAATTAATTTTATTTTCTAATGTTTTACCATCATAATAAACAACTATTTCTTCCATATTTACCTCTTTATTCTTTTATTCCAGATTTATTATAATAATCTATAGCTTTTTTACTATCCCTTTTAATATTAACACATTTATTACCATTTTCATAATAAAATTTTGCTAAATTATAATATGCATATAAACATCTTTCATTTATTGGACACTCAATAGCTTTATTATAGTATATAAATGCTGTTTCAAAATCGCCTTTCTGTCTATAATATTCCCCTACTTTATTAAGAGCCCAACTTTCATTCATATCAGCACTTATCTTATAATATTTAATTGCTGTTTCTACATCATTTTCTTCATATAATTTACCAAGATTATTAAATGCATATGCATATCCATATTCACTTGATATAATAAAACATTTTTTTGCTTTCTCTATATTAACTTCTTTGTTAGGATTAATACCTTTTAAATAACATAATCCAAGAGTATTATATCCAGCTGCACTATTTAATTTAATTGATTTATTTAAGTATTCCCACATTATATCAAAATCAAATTCAATTTTGCCTGTTAACATTAAATTAGCAATCATAAAGCATGCCTTAGGATGTCCTTTTTTAGCAGATATTAAATAATAGTCATAACTTTTTTTATAATCTCTAACTCCACTTACTAATCCATCAAATTCCAATGATCCTAGTTCAGCACAAGCATACATATTGTCTTGTTTAGATAATTCTATTAAAGAATTAATGTAGCTTTTACCAAAATATAATTTGATTTTCAAATAATTATCTAATTCATTCTTATTAATTTTAATGTTAATATCTTGTTTATATAATGGTTGTGTATTATCTAATATACTATAATTGATTAATTCGATAATACCATCATAGTTATTTAAAAATTTAATTCTATTAATGTAGTCTTTTTTAATATTCTTATCATGTGAGCATATTTTTAATAGTTTGTTAATTACATTCTTTAATTTAGTATTACTATTAATAAAATCAAGTTTATTGTCTATATTTGAATATATCCTGTTATCTAAAATGTCAATAATAGAAATGACTATATCATAGTATGCTGATTTATCATTAATATACTTTTCATTTAAATCATAGTATTTTTTCTTTAATTCAATTGGAATGGGTCTATATCCAATACAATAATTGTTAATGGCAGTATTATTTATATTATTAACATTAAAAATACATAGAAATATTTCAGTTTGAGTTGCTGATTTATTAGAAGCCTCCTCTTTTATAATTTCTATAACATTCCCAATAGACAAATAATTTCTATCATTCATTTTAATATAATGCTTTTTCATATATCAATTATAGCACATAAGTTTTATTTAAAAAACAATGCATGTATGTTATAATTTATATGTACGAGATGAAAGGAAATTATTATGGGAATAGTAAATGATTATATTAATAAGTTATTAAAAATAATTAAAAATGATAAAAAAGAGAATAAAGAGAAACCTTGGCTAAAATACTATGAAAATGTTCCTGAACATTTAAGCTACTTTAATGGAAGTATGTATGATTACTTAAAAGAAAGTGCTTTAAGAAATGCTGATAGAATTGCTTACAAGTATTATAATACTGAAGCTACATATAGACATTTCTTAAAAGAAATTGATAGAATTGCTAATGCGCTTACCCAATTTAAAATTGTTGAAAACGAATGTGTAACACTATGTTTACCAAATACACCTGAAAGCTTTGCTCTAATATATGCTATTAACAAGGTGGGTGCTATTGCTAATATAGTACACCCATTATCTACTACTGCAGAAATTGAAAGAGCATTAGAATGCACAAATAGTTCAGTACTTTTTTGTTCAGATGTTTCAATGCCAAAAGCTAGAAATATTAAAGTTAAACACTTTGTTATGGTTCCTTCTAGTGAATCTTTAGCTGGTATATTAAAAACTTTATATAATATAAAATCTTCTAAGAATTTAAAACTAGAAAAAGGAATGTTATCATGGAATGAATTCTTATCTCATAAATTAAAAGAAGATATATATGTAAAAAGAGAAGATGACGATCCAGCAGCAATTATCTATAGCGGAGGTACTACAGGAAAGCCAAAAGGAATTATATTATCAAATATGAATTTTAATGCTATGGCACTACAAACAATATCTGTTTGTAATAAAGCAGTACCAGGTAATACATTATTATCTGCACTACCAATATTCCATGTGTTTGGATTATCAATCGGAGTTCACTCAGGATTTATTGGTGGTATGACTAGCTTAATAGTTCCTAAGTTAAATACTAAAAAGATTAATAAAGAATTAAAGAAATATAGACCTAGTGTATATCCAGCTGTACCATCTTTATTAAAAATGTCATTAAATGATAAAGATCCTGGTAGAAATGGATTTAAAGGTATTAAAGTATTAGTTGTTGGTGGAGATTTCTTATCACCACAATTAAAGAGAGATATGGAAGAATACTTACATCAACATGGAAGTGATGCGGTAATTAAGATTGGATATGGTCTTTCAGAAGCGACAGGATTTAGTTGCTCAACTGCCCCAATTAATGAAAAGCACGTTAAAGATGCTTCACTTGGAGTTCCTAATCCAGATACAATGTTAAAAATATTTGAACCTAATTCAGATATTGAAAAAATGCCTAATGATATTGGAGAAATTTGTATATCTGGTCCAACTGTAATGATGGGATATATAAATGAAGAAGAAGAAACAAATAACACACTTAAAATACATAATGATGGTAAAAAATGGTTGCATACTGGTGACTTAGGTTATATGACAGAAGATGGAATGGTATTCTATTCTTCAAGATTAAAGAGAATGATTATAAGTAATGGATACAATATTTATCCACTTGAATTAGAAGAAATAATCTCTAAATGTAAATATGTAGAAGCATGTACAGTAGTAGCTGTACCTCATAAAATTAAAAATCAAACTCCTAAAGCTGTTATTGTATTAAAAGAAGGAATAGAAGATACATTCGAAATACGTAACGAAATTAAATCATATTGCTTTAAAAACATTGCTAGATACGCAGTACCAAGCGAATATGAATTTAGAAAAAGTATTCCTCAAACAGCAATTGGAAAAGTAGATTATAGAAGTTTACAAACAACTAAAAAAAGTAAAAGCAAATAGCTTTTACTTTTTAATTTCATTTTTTTGTGGATAAGTTGTGGATTACATATTATTTCTATTTTCAAAACTAAATTATATAATTTAATTAGGAGGAGAAATATGAAAAAATTTTTAAAAACATATAGATCTTCATTAATATTAATTGGATCTATATTAATTGGAACAATAGTGGGTATTATTTTTAAAGAAAAAGCTGCTGTTCTAAGTCCACTTGGGGATTTATTCTTAAATATGTTGCTTATAGTAATAATTCCATTAATATTTTTAACAATAAGTGTCTCAATTGGAAAAATGAAACAACCTAAACGTATAGGCAAAATCTTATCAACAATAATATTAGTATTTGTAATAACATCTTTAGTAAGTGTATTTGTAGGTATAATAGCTACTAAGTCATTTAAACTTGTTAATGTTAAAGATGCTACTTTAATAAGAGAAACATTGAATATGGAAGAAACTGTTACTAAAGAAAAAGTGAATTTCTTAGAACGTACTATTCAAACAATAAGTGTTAATGATTTTAGTAAACTATTAACCAGGGATAATATGATAGCATTAATAGTATTTTCTATACTTATAGGTATAAGTATCAATATAGCCAAAGAAAAAGGTACTAAATTTCTTGAAGTATTAGATAGTGCTAATGAAGTATTACAAAAATTTATTAAAATAATTATGTATTATGCACCAATAGGATTAGGATGTTACTTTGCTGCATTAGTAGGAACTTTTGGTGGGGAAATAGCCATTGGATATGGTAAAACTTTTATAATTTATACTGTTGTAAGTATTTTATTCTACTTTATAATATATACACTTTATGCTTTTTTAGCAGCTGGTGTAAATGGAATAAAGAGTTATTGGAAAAATATATTACCAGCAACTATAACAGCACTTGCTACCTGTTCTTCTGCAGCATCTATTCCAGTTAATACATCATGTGCTAAAAAGATTGGTGTACCAGATGATATAGCAGATACAACTATACCTCTTGGAACAAGTTTCCATAAAGATGGTTCTATAATTGGTAGTGTTTTTAAAATTATGTTCCTTGTATACTTATTTAATGCTAACGTGTCTACATCTAAGATTTTAGGTGTTGCATTATTAGCCACACTATTAGTTACAGCCGTTCCAATCGGGGGAGGAACAATATCTGAAATGTTAATACTAACTATGTTAGGTTTTCCAGTAGCTGCACTTCCAATACTTACAATAATTGCAACTATTATTGATCCACCTGCCACTATGCTTAATGTTGTTGGAGATTCAGCATCTAGTATGATGGTTGCAAGAATTATAGATGGAAGAAAATGGTTAAAAACAAAAAAATCACATTAGTGATTTTTTTATTTGATTGGTTGTTTCAAATATCTATTTTCATTATTAATTATAATCCACTTTTCTCTTTCTATACTGTTACTTGACAATGGAAGGCTATATAATAAATGAATCTCATTTCCCACATTATTATTTCTTAAATATGATATCAAATAATCTTGAGTAACTAATATATTCTTATCTTTTGATTTTGGTAAATATTTATTCTCTATTATTTCTAAAAACTTAGCATTATCATAATAACTTAGCATTATTAAATCATTTTCCATATCTATTCCATATTTATTATTATAATACCTATTAATATTATCAATTATTTCATGCTCTAACTCAGTTATTTCCTGTATATTTTCACTACTTGGATTATCATATAATATTTTAATTTTATCTAAATCATACAATAGTCTTGTTGCATCTGTTTTACTTCCATATATATTTACTAAAGTTTCCACTATTGGATCAAGTGAATTATATCCTTGATATTTTTTAAACGGCTCGCTTCCTATTATTTCTATTAGCATTTTTGTATAAAAATAATAATTATCATATATAGAATTTTCATATGTTCCGCTATATTCTTCATTAAAAATTGTATTCACTGTTTCTATTAAAAATGTATTATTATTTTTATTCCTATTTTTCTGCATAGTATGAAATAGTTCATGAGTGAATGTTATTGCTGCAACTTCATTAATATTTGAGGCTCCATAAAAGTATAATATATTATCTTCACTATTATATTTTCCATTGATATTATTTATTTTACTATCATATATTATTTTTAATTCACTAAACATATTTGAAATATACTCTAAATCTAAATAGTTTTTATTTTCAACAAATGCCCATACATACGATTTAATAAGTGATTTCTCTTCTTGATTTAAATTATTATTTTCATCAATGGATGCCACTAATAATTCTTTTACTTCGGCAGCACTATATTGACTAGATTTTTCTATATTATTTAATGTTTCATTATTTAATTCAATATATTTAAGTTCATTTAAATCAGTTTTTAATAAAACAACACATACTAAAAAGGATAATATTATAACTATTATGTATCTAATAAAGCTTACTTTTTTATTATCTCTTTTTTCCATTAATTAATATCCTTTTATTATTTTAACATACTTATGAGTACTCTGTAATATTGACTCTTTAATTTATCTTTTTCTATACCTATTTTATCATAAAATAAATCTATATATTCACTACCATAGTGTTTTTCTATTGATATTTCACAAGATACTAAATCAAAGTATATATCACTTAAGCCACAATGCCCTATATCTATTAATCCATTAAATTTACCTTTTAATGCAAATATATTGTCTAAAGTTAACTTGCCATGTGTAAATCCAATTATTTGTTTAGGTTTATTTCCTTTTAGGTATTTAATAATACCATCTCTTGTATAATATACTTTCAATAAATCTTCATCCACATACTTACTATTTTCAATAGATTTAATCTTAGTATCTATTGTTTCATCTAGTACACAGTCACTATAATCCAAGTTATATAAATGATTAAATGTATCTACTAAAACATCAATTCCTTCTTCTGGATGAGAACAATAATATTCACTAGATAATGTTTCTCCTTTAACATCTTTCATCAAAATGTAAGATATATTATTATATTTCTCATAAAATACCATTTCTGGTATTAATAATTTATCCTTTAAATATTCTAATCTTATAGATTCATAACTAAGATGATTAGCTATTTTAAGAAAAAATATTTTACTTTTTTTCCTTATTTTATATACCTTTACATCTTTAGAACTTATTAATTCTATTTTAGTTGCATCTTTTAAAAACTCTGTTAATCTTTTACTTCCATCAATATGTATTACTTCTTTAGGTTCAGTTTTAATAATATTTGCAACCTTAGGAGCTTTAATAGAATCATAATTACCCATATATGTCACTAATTTTTTATCTTCTATTCTAACCACTTTTGTAGCAAGTTTATTTATGAAATATCTATCATGTGAAATGAACAAAATAGTTCCATCAAATTCTGATAGAGAAGATTCTAATATTTCTCTAGTATCTATATCAATATGATTTGTAGGTTCATCTAGTATTAGAAAATTGGCATGGCACAAAATTAATTCTAATAGTTTTATTCTAACTTTCTCTCCTCCACTTAATGTTTTTAATTTTTTAAATATTGACTCTGAGTCAAAATAAAATTGATAAAGTTTACTTCTTAGCTCACTTTCACTTCCTACAAATATACATCTCATATATTCATAAATTGTCAAATTATCATTTTCAAATCTTATTTCTTGTGGAATATATCCTACACTAACATTTGCACCTAATTTAATATGATCGTGTGTATTATTTATTATATTTTTAATTAATGTTGTCTTTCCAGAACCATTTTTTCCCATCAAACATACACGTTCTTTATGGTTTACATCCATGCTTGACGCCACTAGTAATTCCTTATTTCCAATAGACAAATTTAATTTATCAATTGTTAACACGTGATTAGAACTTCTACTATCAAAAGTTAAATTAATTTTTAAATTCTTCTTCTCTTTAGGCTCTTCTACTTTAACCATTTTATCTAATCTTTTTTGCATTGATTCAGCTCTTCTAAAGAAAATTGGATTATCACTTTTAATACCCCATACTTTTAGTCTAGCTATTGCTTCTTCCATAGCTTTAATTTTCTTTTGTTGATTTTTATATGCTTGGAATTGCAACATTAATCTTTTTTCTGATTCTTCAATATAATAACTATAATTTCCACAATATATATCAGCTACACCTGTTTCTAAACATATGATTTTATTTACAACATGATCTAAAAAGTATCTATCATGGCTAACTATAACTATAGTTCCTTTATATGTTTTTAGATATTCTTCAAACCACTCTAAAGTATCGATATCTAGATGATTAGTAGGTTCATCTAAGAGAAGAATATCTGGATTAGATAAGACTAATGATGCTAAGTTAACAATTGTTTTTTCTCCACCACTTAAATTATTATAATAATTATCTAAAATACTATTATCTAATTTAAATCCATTCCTTATCTTTTCAATTTTTTCGTTTAGTTGGTATCCACCTTTTATTCTATATTCTTCTTGCAATTTGGCAAGTTCATTTAATTCTTTTTGACTAGAATTCATATTATTAATAAAATTATTAATTCTATTTTCTAAATCAACTAAATCTTTAACACCCCTTAAATACACTTCTCTTGCTGTAACATCATCATTTTCTTTATCAGGAATCTGTGTTAAATATCCGAGTGAAGCACCATTTTTAATACTGATAACACCACTATCAGGTGTTTCTTTTTCCATAATTAATCTAAGTGTAGTAGTTTTACCACACCCATTACTTCCTATTAAAGCAACTCTTTCACCAGTTTTTATATCAAAAGTTAAGTCATTTAATACCTTATTAAATCCATAACTCTTATTTATTTTACTTAAACTAATTTCTATCATTTTTATCTCCTTTATTTTTCCATGTCAAAAAAATCACACTTGCTATATCTAAAGGATCTAACAAAGTGTGATATCATTAGTATAAATTATAACTGTTTTACAATATATACACATAATATCACCTTTCGGCATTATTATAACAATAAATACAAATAATTTCTAGTAAAACTTGACTTTACGTCAAAAAAAGAATATTATATATACTCGTCTAAAAAGGAGATATTATGAATAGTTTTAATAGTGATATTTCAAAAGTCACTGAAAATAAACAAATAAAAAGAGAAAACCTATTATCATCAGCATATAATTTATTTATTAGAAAAGGTGTTCAATCTACATCAATTGACGAAATTACTGATAATGCAGGAGTTGCTAAAGGAACATTTTACTTGTATTTTGAAGATAAATGGGATATATTCGAAAAAGTAATAATTGAAAGATCCCACTTATTATTTGAAGAAGCTTTAATATATGTTAATAATAACAATATTAAAAATTTTAAAGAAAGAATTATTTCTATAATCGATTATATTATTGAATCATTCAAAGAAAATAGTGAATTGCTTAAATTTATAGGTAAGAACTTATCACTTGGAATGTATAATAAAGTAATACTTGATGAGTATGAACAATATAGTGATATAAAAGAAACTCTTGAAAAAGAATTTAAAGAATATAATAAAAAAGAAAAAAATGCTGAAATAAAGTTATTTATGATAATAGAGCTTACTAGTAGTACAATCTATAATTCAATTTTAAATGATTTTCCTGTATCAATAGATTGTTATAAACCAATGTTATTTGAACAAATTAAAAACATAATAAAATAAGGTTATTCACCTTATTTTTATTTTAAACTATTATATATTTCCATATATTCTTCATTAGATAAGTTTTCCATTAATTTATTTAATGTTTCTTTTGAAATATTGTAACTATCAACAACTGCCTTACTTTCTTTCTTTGTAAGTTTTTGATCATGAAGTTTAGCAAATTCAATTAAAGCTTCCATTAAATTATTTTTTAATTTTTTATCTCTATGGAAAAACATTTCTCTAAATACAAACTTTTTAAAACTTGTTTTTAAACTCTCTCTTTTAATTGGAACTAATCTTATCATAGAAGACATAACCCTAGGTTTTGGCTCAAAAGCATCAGGAGAAATATCCATTATTCTAGTTACTTCAAAAAATGAATTTGTAAGTAAAGCTAGTTTATTTAGTTCTTTATTAACAACTGCATCAGCATATTTCTTACCAACTATTAATAAACATTCTTTAAAACTACATCTTAATAACTTTTCTATAAATGGTTCTGTTATTGAATATGGTAATGCAGAAATAATTTTGTCACATTCTGGAATATATACATTTAATGCATTTCCATATATTATATCAACATTATCATATTTATCTTTTAAAACACTCATAAAATGTTCTAAATTTCTATCTATTTCAATGCAAGTTAAATGGCCACATCTTCTAGCAATAGTATCACTGATTTGCCCTTTACCGGGTCCAATTTCAACAACTTTATCTTCGATACTTAAATGTGCCTCATCCACAAAAGCATTAATTATACTTTTGTTAACTAAAAAATGTTGATCTAAATAATTTGTATCATTTTCAAATTCCATAATAACACCCTTATTCTTTTTCTTTTTATTTTATTTAAGAACTTTTCTCATTTGATTAGTTGCTCTATCAAAAGTATACTCTTCACTTCTTAATAATTCAACCAAATCTTTTTCATTTTTTGTGCCACTTAAATACTCATCATAATGTTCGATTACTTCTTTTTTAATTGCATCTAAAGTTTCATTATTATTAATTAAGGACAATTCAGTAAGTGGTAATACTTTTGAATGACCAAATAAATTTACAACTTTAGTAGTTGCTATCGTATTTGTGATTAATTTATCACATGCAGGACAATAAACGCTTCCATCAACAAAAACAGGTTTAGGATGAGTATCTCTAAATAATACCACTAATTCATGTGGACAAGCATCCATTACTTCAGCTGCATAGTCATCAATTACTTGTAGCAATATTAATTGCTTTCTCCTAGATTCTCTAATGTTTTGATTTGCTCTTATAACTGTTTTTGTATACATAAAACCCTCCCTTTACATTGTAACATACTATTTAAAAATATTAAATGGATATCTATTAGGTAATTCTAATTCAAAATATATTTTTTCTTTAGTAGTTGGGTGAACAAATTCTATACTTTTAGCAAATAATGCTATTTGTTCACCTACTTTAGCATTCTTATTATATTTATTATCACCATATAATGGATATCCAAAATTAGATAATTGTACTCTTATTTGATGTGATCTTCCAGTTTCTAAATTTATTTTAATTAATGATAAATTATCCTTATAATTTAACTTTTCAAATGATAGAATTGCTTCTTTACCATTTTTATCTATTTTAACTACATTATTTTTACTATCCTTTAATAAATAATCTTTTAGTGTTTTACTTTGACATATATTTCCCATTACAACTGCAATATATGTCTTTTTGAATGTTTTGTTTCTAACTTGTTCACTTAATCTAGATGCCGCTTTACTAGTTCTTGCAAAAACCATTATTCCACCAACAGGTCTATCTAATCTATGAACAAGGCCTAAATATACATTACCTGGTTTATTATATTTATTCTTAATGTAATCTTTTAATATATTAAGTAAATCCTCATCTTTAGTATTATCTTCTTGCACTGGAATATTAATAGGCTTTTCAACAACTAATAAATGATTATCTTCATATATAATATTAATCTTCATTTTTTTCCCATCTTCCATATACACCACAAGGTAATATTAAATGACTATTAGTTATTTTTAAACCTATCTCATCAGTAGTTATCTTTCCATTTGATAATCTACTACCACAACTAGTTATTAAGATATTTTTTAATATTTCAGGTGTAATTCCTTTTGTATATGAACTAATTAATAAGAATAATGGATCATCACTTAGAATATCTATACAAGAATCTATTAATTTATTTAAGCTATCTTCAAATCTCCATAATTCTTTTGATGGACCTCTTCCATATGTAGGAGGATCCATTATAATTGCGTCATATCTATTTCCTCTTTTTTTCTCTCTTTCAACAAACTTTAGGCAATCATCACAAATATATCTTATTTTATTATTTTCCAATTTAGATAATTTAGAATTTTCTTTAGCCCAATCATTCATACCTTTAGATGCATCAACATGTACTACTTCAATAGCTCCTGCATATGAAGCTGCCATAGTAGCACCTCCAGTATATGCAAATAAATTAAGAACTTTAATAGGTCTGTTTGCATTTTTAATTTTATCTATTATAAAATCCCAGTTAGCAGCCTGCTCAGGAAAAAGACCAGTATGTTTAAATCCAGTGGGACTAACTTTAAATATTAAGCCTTTATAATTAACAGTCCAAAATTCAGGAAATTTTTTAATATTTTCCCAATATCCACCGCCTTTATCACTCCTATGATATATAGCGTGATAACTTTTCCAAATATTATCTTCTTTATGTGTCCATAATGCCCATGGATCTGGCCTTCTTAGTATTACATCTTTCCATCTTTCAAGTTTTTCACCATTCCCAGCATCTATGCATTCATAGTCTTTCCAATCATTACTTACTAACATACTCTTTCACCTAAGTGTATTATATCATAATTAAAATAAAAAAGAGCATTATACTCTTCTTATCCGTGTCTTCCACCACCTGAATGTCCAATACCACTAGAACCTCCAAAAGAGTGGCTAGAGCCTCCAAAACTGCCTCCTCCGCTTGATTCATGAGGTGGATGATAATGTCTAACAGTATTTGTAGATACCAAATGGCTCTCTTTAGTTTTATATTTCATTGAATTAGGATCTACATAGTCATTAGCATTATTGGCTTTTTTAACCATCTTATTCTTAGATATTAGTATTCCTATTGTAATACCAGTTACAACTAAAGAAATAATTACAGCTACAGTAATTGGAGGATTAAATCTATCAGGAACTATTAAATACCCATTTTCATCCAAATAACTGTCTTTATAATCATCGGGTATTCCAAGCTCATAATAATTAATAAAGTCATCTATAAATAATTTAATACCCTTAACATAATTTTTATTTACAAAATAATTATATATTTTATCTAATGTAGCATTATACCTTGCTTCAGTAAAATATTGTTGGGCAAAACCTGTATTATAAATTCCATAATAAGGATCAAGCTCATATGTATTTCTAAATAGTATTACTCCACTATAACTTTCATAATCTATACCAAAATTATTATAATCGTAAAAATCCACTGCATATTCAGCATTTCTTTCATCATATGTATAAGGAACTCTATCAAATAGTATTACTAAATCCATTTTAGTAGTAGCTATAAATTTATCAACATACTCTTTTATTTCAGCTTCTTCTTCATCTGTTAATGCATTTGAAAAATCATATATTTTTTCACTAGCATCTACATATTTAGTTTGCTTTATGATATCTAGTCTTGAAGAAGTAATTTCAATATTTTTATTAACTCCCCAATTATTTTCTTCAGTTCTTTCAAGTAGATTAGTACTTGCAAATACATTAATTGATACTATAAATATGATAATTGTAAACAATATCTTATATGCTTTTCTCATACTAACCTCCTATATATCCAAGATAACAAACTAAAATAATAAATGCCGCCACTAAAATAAACATCACTATACTACTTATAACTACTTTAGTAACATTAATTGGAATATTACCAACAAACTCTCCGGTTTGCCCATTCATCGCAAATAAGTAATATTTATTATTATATTTGATATTAACTAGCCAAACAGGTAGTAATACATATTCACTTAATGTTCGTTTAGCAGCTAATGTATTTTCTGTTATTACTTTTACACCAGGAGCTGTCATATCATGAAGCATCTTATCTGTTGTGCTTTTAACTGTTCTTTTATCAGCATCACTAAATGCAGTATCAGAGTCTATATCATACTTTTCAGCCAAAAAGCCAGAAAGATATGCATGATTATATTCCACTAGTTCGTTGTAGTCAAAAGGTTCTATAGAATTCATAATATCATTTTCAAACCTAGTTGAGCCATCTACAGGTACTCTTGTAAAAGCCATCTCTCCATAACTATTCATTGCATATATATCAGTTTTAGTATAAGTATAATCTCCACTACGCCATGAAGTAACATGAGTACTTTTTGCTTTTAATCCACCTTCAACTAAAACATTATATAACCAAAAAGGTATATAAACACCTGTTATTTTCTCTATATTTTTCTCACTTATAAATTCTCTACGAATAAAAGGCCTACCTTTTTTTAAACCTTTAAAAGCTTCTACAGCATACTTTTTATCCTTTTTAAAAGGAATTATTTTAGTTGGAGCAAACTCACCTGATAATTTTTCCTTAAG
>JAEEGL016450056.1_pt1 | contig 28418 bp, 26 predicted proteins | sample 9134231 | NCBI WGS metagenome assembly JAEEGL01 (sample SAMN16246548, study PRJNA631951) | gut metagenome | biome: gut microbiome; feature: rumen; material: fiber-attached | host: Bos | place: Iran: Karaj | collected 2018-10
GCTATGACATATTTATATGGCGACTGGTTGGTGAAGCGGTCCACCACTATGTCGGGGCGGAGGCGGCGAACAAAGCGTGCGCAGAAGTCGGCGTATTCATCTGCGGTGAAGAGGCTAAAGTACTCGGGTTCTTCGGCATATTTACACTCGTAGGCTGAGCCGCGCACAATCTGTAGCTGATGCAGTTTAATTATCGTCACGGGCAGAGCCGACACGGCGTCAGCTTCTGCCAACATCATCTCGCGCGATTCACCCGGAAGCCCCATAATCAGATGAATACCAACGTCGATTCCTGCCGCAGCAACGCGCCGAATGGCATCTTGCGTCTGTTCCCATGTGTGGCAACGATTGACCGCCGCAAGTGTCTCATTATAAACACTCTCCGCACCAATCTCTATACATACGTATGTACGTTTAGCTATGTCGGCAAGTTCGTGCAGGAGGTCGTCGGCTATGCAGTCGGGGCGAGTGCCGATGATGAGTCCGCTTATGTGCGGATGGGCAAGCGCTTCGTGGTAGAGGCGAAGAACGTCGGCGGTGTTGCCATACGTACTGCTATATGTCTGAAAATAGGCAATGTAGCCGTCGCCGTTGCTTTTGTTGGCAAAAAACGCGATACCCTCGTCAATCTGCTGAGTAACAGATTTGTCGGGTGCACAATATGTAGGGCTAAACGAGCGATTGTTGCAGAATGCGCAGCCGCCCGTGCCGAGAGTGCCATCGCGGTTGGGACAGGTGAAGCCAGCATCGATAGCGATTTTCTGCATCTTGTGACCGAAACGCGAGACTATGTAGTCGGAGTAGGTAAGCAATAGAATTACGAGTTTCGAATTTTCAATTTTCAATTCCTAATATGCGACGCGCTTCGGCAAGTTTTACCTCCATGGGTTGGGCTGCATTGAGCCAATTTATATGTATGCCACGACGCTCCATGCCACGGAACCACGTCATTTGGCGCTTGGCAAACTGATGGATAGCTATTTCGAGTAGATTATACATATCGTCGTAGCAGATATGGCCGATGGCGTAGAGCGTAACGAACTTATACTCAAGACCATAATAAATCAGATCGTCGGCAGGAATTCCCGAGTCGAGCAAGGCACGCACCTCATCGACGAGACCTTCATCGAGGCGGGCTTTGAGGCGGCGAGTAATCTTCTCGCGGCGCAAATCGCGGTCGATGTCGAGACCGATAACCGTGTAATTCATAGGCGGCACGGCACTCTCTTGCTCCGGATTCTGGCGATAATATTCCGCAATCTCGATGGAACGAATGGCGCGGCGACGATTATCGGTGTCGGTATTGTTGTGCAATTGTCGATATGAAGCCAAAATCTGCGCGAGTTCGTCGAGCGACTTCGATTCGAGCGATGCGCGCAGTTCGGGATTGGGCGGCACGCTGAGCATCTTGTACCCCTTCAATACGGCTTCGATGTAAAGTCCTGAGCCACCGCACATTATAGGCAGTTTGCCGCGCGAGGTTATATCGGCGTATGCATCGCAGAAATCGGTCTGATAGCGATAGACATTGTACTTTTCGCCTGGGTCGACAATATCTATAAGATGATATGGAACTTGCTGACCATCAATATTATAGTCGGCGAGATCTTTGCCTGTACCTATGGTCATTCCACGATAGACCTGACGCGAGTCGGCACTGATTACCTCGCCACCAAGTTGCAGCGCGAGATGGGCGGCAAAATCTGTCTTGCCACACGCCGTAGGACCCAAAATAACTACCATGTCTGTCTTGCTCATCGTGTGAAATCGTCTACGTGAAGTTCCATTGTTTTATTGTCGTCTTGCTCTTCTTCAACATCGTACTTACTTGTGAAGAACTTGCGGAAAATCTTGCCCATTGGCGTATCCTCAATGATAGGTATGGCTACCGAGGTCACTATTATACTTATAAATACGATATTATACGTAATAGTCTGAACGTCACCGCCTTCCGCCAAACCATGCTGAATAGGTACGCTTGCCAACACCGCCGCAGCCAAACCTTTGGGCACCATGACGGAGAGAATCTCGCGATCGTAGGGCGTAGTGCGCTTTTTCACAAGCAGTTTGGTGACGAAGGGTCGCATTGTATATATACCTATAACGATAGATAGCGCAATAAGTACGAGGTGCATCTGATTGAATGGTATGCAGATGCCAAGGTAGATGAAGAAGAAAATCTTCAGCAAGAAGACAATCTCTTTGTAGAGCATCTTTTCGGCATCGGTGACAACGCCAACGGAAGCGCGCGTGATATTCAGACGACGCATGACGCTGTAGACCACCATGTTGTTGCCCATAATTATGCCGAACGCCAAGGCTGCTATGGCACCGCTGTAGTCGAGTTTTTCGGCAATGCCGTACACGATGAACATGAAGGCGAAGGTGGCGAACTGTGAGTTAGGATAGATGCGTACCTTATCGATGATATATAGCCAAAGACTGCCAGCCACCAAGCCAATAACCGATGCCATGACAAGCGACGAAATGAGGTTGCCGATGATTTTACCAATCTCGAACTCACCACTGTCGAAGCTATCCACCACGCCAAGCGTAAACACTATACAGAAAACGTCGGTGAGCGCCGATTCGAGTATGGCTATTGTAGATGCCTCGTTGCTGACCTTGAGAGCGCGCACCATAGGTATGACAACCGCCGACGACGTGCCACCGCAGATGAAACCCGTCAGCGCACTTGCCCACGATGAATATTCGAAGCCGAAATACATAATGGAGAAGACTATCGCCGCCGACATTATGAACGAGATGAACGACAAGTTGAGCGCCTGACGTGCCGAGAGAATGAGCGTTTTGAGTTCCATATTCAATCCGCTCTCGAAAAGCATCACAATAAGAGCAAGCGAAGTGAGCAACTTGCCCATCGTGCCAATCTCCTCGGGGGTGACGAAACGAAGCAGCGGACCTATAATTATACCGAACAGAATAAGTATAAGTACATCGGGAATCTTAGAACGGTTGAAAATGTGGGTAAGCAAGTGACCCACAAAGTATAAGACGCCCATAAATATGATAACCAAACTCATATTTTATAATTAAGGTTAATGTTTTACAAAGTAAATGGAAATACCTCTATTTTCGCTCCGAATTTTAACTATCTCATAACACTAATTCGGTATTGATTATTCAATCGTCACGAAGGAGAGCCGGCAAAAAGCGCTGGGCAGGAAGGGTGTATATCGAAAAAGTGAATTGGGATAACAATACCGAACAAGATGTCAAAATTTGAAGAAATCGGTCTTTCGACCGAAATGCTTCAAGCCATAGGTGAACTTGGCTTCGAGCAACCAACGCCAGTGCAAGAGCGTTCCATCCCTGAAATTCTCAATGGTGGCCGCGACGTAATATCATTGGCACAAACAGGAACCGGCAAAACAGGCGCCTTTGGCTTGCCTATTATTCAACTTGCCGACGACCAAACTGCGCATACGCAAGCCCTCGTGCTCTGCCCTACGCGCGAACTCTGCCTGCAGATTACTAAAGACCTCAAGGCTTTTGCTAAGTACCGCGAACGCGTTCAGATTGTACCCGTTTATGGCGGTAGCGACATACGTACGCAAATAAAAGCACTACGTGGTCCGGCGCATATCGTTGTAGGTACGCCAGGTCGTGTGATTGATCTTATGAATCGTGGCAGCCTCAATATTGGCGAAATCCGCTGGCTCATACTCGACGAAGCTGACGAAATGCTCAACATGGGCTTCAAAGACGACCTCGAGACCATCTTGGCAGAGACGCCCGAGACACGCCAGACGATGCTCTTCTCGGCTACCATGCCGCCGTTCATAGCTAAAATTGCAAATAGCTACATGAACGACCCTATAAAAATAAGTATAGGCAAGACCAACCAAGGCGCCGACACCGTTGAGCATCAATATTATCAAGTGAAGGCTTCGGACCGATATTTGGCACTGAAACGCATCGTAGATATTGTGCCCGATATTTATGGCATAGTATTCTGCCGCACACGCGAAGAGACCAAAGATGTTGCCGACAAACTTATTGCCGATGGCTACAATGCCGACGCACTCCACGGCGACCTTTCGCAAGCTCAGCGCGATATGGTGATGCAGCGTTTCCGTATGCGCCACCTTCAGCTCCTCGTAGCTACCGACGTGGCTGCGCGCGGTATCGACGTAAATAATCTTACGCACGTAATAAACTACAATCTACCCGACGACCCCGAAGTCTATATCCACCGAAGCGGCCGTACAGGTCGTGCCGGCAAGGAGGGCATAAGTATTTCTATAGTACATAGCCGCGAACTTGGCAAGATTCGTCAGATAGAAAAGATGTCGAACAAGAAGTTCGAACGCTGCCTTGTGCCAACTGCCGAAGAGGTTTGCAAAGCTAAGCTCCAGCACTTCATCGACGAGATTGAGAAGCAAGAGGTAGACGAAACTTCGGCCGTGTCGCAATTCCTTCCAGGCATTATGGAGCGTTTGTCGAAGTTCTCTTCGGAAGAGCTCATAAACAAATTTGTAGCTCGCGAATTCGAGACCGTCAACTCATACTATCAGAATGCCGCCGACCTCAACGTCTACGACCGCAAACAGCTCACTGCTCGCGCCAACGATGGTAGCTATATGCGTCTATTCATAAATATGGGTAAGATGGACCGCCTGCGTCCGGGCGATTTGATGAGCATAGTGAATGGCTTCATGCGCCACGTAGACGACAAAATCGCTATCGGTCATATAGATATTATGCGCAACTTCTCGTTCATAGAAGTGGATGCGCAATATGGCGAGCAAGTTATTGCTGCTATGAACGGTCAAGTGCTCAATGGCTACAAACTTATAGTAGAGCAAGCTCAGCCACGCGATGGCGGCGACAACTCCGAACGCAGACGCAAGCCACGTCGCTCAGACAACAAGCCATTTGGCCGAGGCGACAGGGACCGCGATCGCGACCGCAAAAGAGACTCGCATCGCGGCAAAAAATCCGATGATTGGAATGGTGAGCCACGCAACAGACGCGAGCGCCGCGATAAAAAATTCGGTAGACGATAAAAGGTTAATGTTTTTATGTGCCATTTCAGTTTGTAAAGTGTACTTTTGCGTGCACTGAAAACGAATTTTGGGGAACAACGAGATGTCCAACTTTATACAACGCGCCATAACAGGCATAATTTTCATAGCTGTAATAGGTATAGCACTACTGCTGGGTCCAGTTACATACGCCATGTTGATGGTTTGCATTGTGTCGCTTGCCACCAATGAATTTTGCCGCATGATACGCACTGCAGGCCTATCGCCGCATTTCTATTCGGTGCTTGGCGTCAACGTTGTTTCGTTCGCACTCTCATTCCTTATATACTTCAACCACTACGACCCTCGATTCCTGCTTGCCATAGTAGTGATGATATGGGCGGTATTCATCGTTGAGCTATACTGCAAAAACGAAAATCCATTGCAAAACGTAGCACTTACGCTGCTTTCTACCATATACATAGGTTTGCCATTTGCGCTCTTCAACCTTTTGGCATTCAAAAATGGTGTATACGACTGGAAACCCGTGGTGCTGCTGTTTGTGCTTGTTTGGGTGAACGATACCGGCGCATACATAACTGGCGTAACGCTCGGCAAACACAAGCTTTGCGAACGCATATCGCCCAAGAAGACCATCGAAGGATTCATAGGAGGCGTAGTGCTCACGATGGTGGCTGCCTACATTCTATCTATATACACAAGCATAATGCCTACAACCATATTTATAATTACGGGCTTAGCCGTAGCGGTGATAGGCACAGCTGGCGATCTTATCGAGTCGATGTTTAAGCGCTCAGTAAAAGTAAAAGATAGTGGTACGCTTCTTCCTGGCCATGGCGGCATACTCGACCGCTTCGATGCAATAATGTTTGCAGTGCCTATAGTTAGTTTGCTATACTACTTTTTCACATAGTTATTCATCAATAGATTATTTAGAAAGATGAAACTTCACAAAGAGGGAACAACAACCATAGTTACAGCATCAATAATTTTTGTAGCTATAAACCTACTCAACTACAAGTTTGTGTCGGGCACACTTGCCAAAGAGATAATCTTAGTAGTTACTGGGGCATTCTTGCTGTTTCTAACCAGTTTCTTCCGCAGTCCACGCAGAAAAGCTACGCGCCACGATGGCGCTATTGTGGCCCCTGCCGATGGTACGGTGGTGGTGATAGAAGAGACTGATGAACCAGAAGTGCTGAAAACGCGATGCTTGCAAGTATCGATATTCATGTCGGTGACCAACGTACATATCAATTGGTATCCGGTGAGTGGTGAAGTAAAACTAAGCAAGCATCACAATGGAAAATTCCAAGCAGCATGGCTGCCTAAATCGTCTACAGAGAACGAACGTTCTTCTATCTTGATAGAACGTCCAAATGGTCAACAGATACTTATACGCCAAGTGGCAGGAGCATTGGCTCGTCGTATAGTTACCTATGCCAAAGAGGGTCAAAAAGCGCGTCAGTCGGACCAAATGGGATTTATAAAATTTGGTTCGCGTGTAGATATGTATCTACCTCTCGGCACTAAAATCGATGCCACTATGAAGCAGAGCGTAGTTGGCAGTCAAACCATCATCGGATGGTTGAATTGATAATCATCTTATACTTTATATTACACTTATAAACAGAGGTTTAGTGAGAACGAAAAGTACATATTTCGACCTTATTGACCAGACGTACTATTTTCCTCAAGATGGTTTCGACTTGGAAAATGGGAATCTGTTTTTCAACAACATTTCGCTTAAGTATATCATCGATAAGTATGGTACCCCGCTGAAAATAACCTACTTACCTAAGATTGGCGAACAGATTAAACGTATACGCAACCTCTTTAGCAAAGCTATCAAGACACAAGGCTACAGAGGTCAGTATAAGTATTGCTACTGCACTAAGAGTAGCCACTTCAGTTTCGTGGTGAAAGAGGCTTTGAAGTATCAGGTTCAACTCGAAACTTCGTCGGCTTACGACCTCGACATTGTGCGCGAACTATACGAAGAGGGCACAATTTCTAAGGATATTATTATCCTGAACAACGGCTTCAAAACCGACCTTTATCTCCAGAAAATAAAGGAGATACAGCAACTCGGTTTCAAGAACTGCATCACCGTACTCGACTCGATGGGTGAACTCGATCGCCTTCTCGAAGTGATGAACGGCGAGCGTGTGAACATTGGTATACGTATGGCTATCGACGAAGAGCCGCAAGCTGCATATTATACCTCTCGATTGGGCATTCGCGCATCCGATATTGTGAAGTTCTACAACGAGAAGATAAAGAACAATCCGCACGTCAACCTTGAGCTTTTCCACTTCTTCGTTGATAGTGGTATAAAGGACAACCTCTACTTCTGGGGTGTGTTCCGCAAGGCTTTGGCTTCGTATGCAGAACTCAAAAAGCAGTGCGAAAGCCTCCACATGATTGACCTTGGAGGCGGTCTGCCTATACGCAACAACCTTAGCTTCGACTACGACTATAAATACATCGTCAATGAGCTTGTGCGCAGCATAACTGAGACTTGCACAACTGAGGAGATTGACGAACCTGACATCATCACTGAGTTTGGTAAATATACCGTTGGCGAGTCGGGCGCTGTAATTTTCAAGGTTGTAGAGACCAAACAGCAGAACGATACCGAGCTTTGGTATCTTATAGATAATAGCTTAATGACCACAATCCCAGATAGTTGGGGTATTAGCGAGAAGTTTATCTTGCTGCCTATCAACAAATGGGATCATTCATACCAGCGTGTAAATATTGGCGGCATAACATGCGACCATGCCGATTATTACAACACTGAGGACCTCAACCAGCAGGTGTACATGCCTTGCGTGTATCCGGGCGAGAAAGAGCCGCTCTACATCGGCTTCTTCCACACGGGCGCTTATCAAGATTCGTTGAGTGGATATGGTGGCATTAAGCATTGCTTGATTCCTTCGCCTAAGCACGTCGTTATCAACCGCGATGAGAATGGTCAGATAACCGATTATCTCTTCAACGACGAACAGAGCCCTGAGGATATGTTGCGCATTTTAGGCTATAACCATAAATAGACATAGCTATGGAAGCCATTGAAAGCCCAACCTTTACTTATCAAATAGAGGGTGCATTGGGCGCTCGTGGCAAACATGGTGGTGTTATGCTTAGTCATAATGCAAATGGCGAACGCGTAACTATAAAATGCCTTACGAACTTCGGCCCGCAACAACTCGACATTATAAACAAACTCAAGCCGCTTCGTCACCCGAACGCGACGCATATTTTGGAGTCGTTTGTGGCTGCCGATGGCTGTTTGTATGTAGTACAGAGCTACGTAGATGGCACCGACCTCAAGACAATCTTTGCCAACAAAGAGCTCTACCGCAAGGTTGACGAGCATAAGTATATTGATGCCGGATGCGCCGTACTGAAAGCGCTCAGCGCCGTGCACGAACTTGGCATCGTTCATCGCGATATAAAGCCGTCGAACATAGTTATTCCGCACGCCGAGGGCGAAGATCCAACACAAGCCGACTTCAGCAAAGCCGTACTTATCGACTTTGAGCAGTGCGCCAACTTCCCGTTTCCGCGTGGAGTGCGCTCGTCATTTGCGCTGGTCTATTCACCGCCCGAAATGCTGCTGCAATACAACCACTTAGTTGGTCCGTCGTCGGATTTATTTGCGCTGAGCATAACTATGTTTCAGCTAATTATGGGTAAAGCTCCGTATACCGATTGTAATCCTGAAATACTTATAAATCTGATGCTTACATACCCAATGAAGCAACCATCACGAATGACAGATGAACTGTTTGCTGTGCTTAAGCGAGCAGCCAACAAAGAGTCGTTTCCGTTGCCTCCACGTCGTATGAAGCCTGAAAAAATAGAAGAAATACTTACGAAAGGCATTGCGGAACGCTATGCCACCGCTGCCGACATGCTCGCCGACCTCGAGAAAGTTGAGCATCCGTTGCGTGAGGTGAGTTGGATTCGCCGCCTTTTGGACTAATTATAATCAGCATACTTATGAAACAATATCTCGATTTAGCTCGCCGCGTACTCAACGAAGGCATTGAACGCACCGACCGCACTGGCACTGGCACAATTGGCGTTTTTGGCCATCAGATGCGCTTCGATTTGAGCCAAGGTTTTCCGCTGCTTACCACCAAAAAACTTCATCTTAAGAGCATTATATACGAACTTCTGTGGTTTCTTCAGGGTTCTACGAATGTGAAATATCTACAAGATAACGGCGTACGTATTTGGAACGAATGGGCAAAGGAAGATGGCGAACTTGGTCCTATTTATGGCTACCAATGGCGCTCGTGGCCCGACTACAATGGCGGACATATCGACCAGATTGCCAACGTGATAAACGACATCAAGAACAATCCTTATTCGCGTCGTCACTTGGTTTGCGCATGGAATGTTGCGCAAATCGACGAAATGCAGTTGCCGCCTTGTCACATACTTTTCCAGTTCTACGTAGCTAATGGCAAACTCAGTTGCCAACTCTATCAGCGTTCGGCAGACATTTTCCTCGGCGTGCCGTTCAATATCGCTTCTTACGCATTGCTAACTATGATGATGGCGCAAGTGTGTGGCCTCCAACCTGGCGACTTCGTGCATACGCTCGGCGATGCGCATATCTACCTCAACCACATTGAGCAGATAAAACTCCAACTCACGCGCGAGCCTTATCCACTGCCCAAGATGAAGATAAACCCCGATGTGAAGAATATCAACGACTTCAAATATGAAGATTTTGAGCTTGTTGACTATCTGGCACATCCACATATAAAAGGCGAAGTTTCTGTATAAGTACGATGAAAACGATTAGCATAATAGTAGCCATCGACAAACGCAATGCCATAGGTAACAAAGGCGACCAATTGGCATACATACGCGAAGATCTTCGCCGCTTCAAGCAATTCACAACAGGGCATACTATAGTTATGGGACGCAAAACTGCCGAAGCTTTGCCCAAAGGTGCTCTGCCAAACCGCAAAAATGTTGTGCTTTCGCGTTCAAGCGACTGGCAAAAAGATGGCTTCACTGTGGTGAAAACCATTCAACAAGCAATCGACGAAGCTACCGACGATGAACTCTATGTGATAGGTGGTGGCGAGATTTATAAAATGTTTATGCCCGTAGCTAATCGCTTAATCATCACCGAAATAGATAAAACATTCGACGAAGCCGATACCTTTTTCCCTGTTATCGACAGTGCCACATGGCATGCCACCGAAACCACCGATTGGGCTACCGACGAGAAATCTGGATTGCGCTATAGGTACGTCACTTACGAAAAATAGGAAGTAAGAGCCTTGCCAAATACCTACTTACTTGTCTCAATTCCCTTTCCCAAGCCATCGAAGATGCCGAGGCCGAAGAGGGCGAAGTCGTAGCGGACAGGGTCGTGCGGATCGAAAGTGCGAAGACGCGCAGTTATCTCTTCTACAGCTTTCCAGTCGTTTTGTTTGCGAGTGAGCAGCCCAAATTGTCGACCAACTTGCGCGGTATGTACATCGAGCGGAAGCATAAGTTGCGAAGGCTTAATATTGCGCCATAAGCCAAAATCTACGCCACCTTGCGTCGAACGAACCATCCAGCGCATATACATATTTAGTCGTTTGCACGCCGCACCAGCCTCATAATTAGCAATATGCTTATAAGTACGCTCACTTAGATGTGGCAACATCAGTCGGCGGAAACGGGCAAAAGCATCACCCACATTCTCGCCATCGCGAGGAGTAAGTACACTTTCAAGGCCGCCATGGTTTGCATAAATATCGCGCAAACCGCGCACCATACCAGCGAGGTCGTCTTGCTGAAAAGTGCGATAGACAAAGGTCTGTAGGCGTGCGAAATCGCTTGGTTGAGCCTCGGTAACAAATTCGTAGGGAGCATCGTCGATAAGGAGCATCATGGCAGTGGCGTTTTTCACAATAGCCTTGCGGTTGCCCCACGCTATGGTTGCCGCCAAAATGCCCGCAATCTCTATATCTTCTTTACGCGAGTAGCGATGCGGAATACTTATCGGGTCGGCTGCTATGAATGCAGGCGATTCATATTGATATGCTTTAGCATCGAGAAGTTCTTTTAGCTCTCTGTCGTTCATAATGTATTGTTAATCAGTTGATACAAGACCGTCTTGAATATGTATCATGCGATCGCACATGGAGGCAAGATGATTGTCGTGCGTAACTATGACGAAAGTCTGTCCAAACTCGTCGCGAAGCGAAAAGAAGAGGCGCTGCAGTTCCACGGCGTTGTGCGAATCGAGGTTGCCCGAAGGTTCATCGGCAAAGACAACAGCTGGGTTGTTTATGAGTGCGCGCGCAATGGCCACACGCTGTTTTTCGCCACCGCTGAGTTCCATAGGTTTGTGCTCTGCGCGTGCCGTAATATTCAGAAACTCAAGCAATTCGTATGCACGTTTTTCAATCTCTTTGCGGTTGCGATTGGCAATAAGAGCCGGAATCATAACATTTTCGAGCGCAGTGAACTCTGGCAAAAGTTGATGAAACTGGAAAACGAATCCAATATTCTTGTTGCGAAAATCGGAGATGGCATCGTCGGAGAGATTGGCTACATCTGTATTATTAATAATTACGCGACCAGAAGTAGGTTTTTCGAGCGTACCGAGAATCTGCAAAAGCGTCGTCTTGCCAGCGCCACTGGCACCAACAACCGACACCACTTCACCTTTGTTGATATGTAGATTTATACCGCGAAGCACCTCAAGTGTGCCAAACGATTTTTTTATATCCTCTGCTATAACCATTTCGCAAATTGAAAATTCAGAATCATGTTAGTGGCGTAAAATTAGAATTATTAATGTTTGCGAGACATAGTATTATTTGTGTTTCATCCCATAGATATAAGAATTTATAATTTGTAAATTCGCAATAATTAACACTCACGTATAATCTATCACATAACATAAACGGGTATGATACTAAAGAAAATGCCAATATTTTTAGTGCTTTTGGCGGCATCGTGTTCTACGATGGTGCTCGGTCAAAAGCCAGTAGGCAACGACTCAACTCTCATCGTAGCAGAAAATCAGGAAGCCGAGGTCGCGTTCAATCAAGGCAACGACTTTGTAGCGGAACGTAACTATACGCAAGCCATTCAAAGTTTTTCGGAAGCCATTTCGGTGAATCCTCGATTTACCAAAGCTTATATAAATCGCGGTTTTGCCAAATCGGAGATTTCCGACTACACGGGCGCCATTTCGGACTTCACGCACGCCATAAGTACTGATGCTCAGGCTTCTGCGGCATATTATGGTCGTGGACTTGCATACTTCAACCAGGGCAAATCGAGCGAGGCTCTGCAAGACTTCAACGAGGCGATGGGCAAAGGCTACAAAGAGGCTAAAGTGTACTATTATGCTGGCATTGCGCATTTTGAACTTGGTGAATACGAAGACGCTGTGAACAACCTCACGCTTGCCATAAATACCGATGGCACCAACGCTCAGATGTACAACGACCGCGGCAGTGTGAAGCGTATGCTCGAAAAATACGACGAAGCCATTGCCGATTATCGCCAAGCTATCCGCCTCGACCCAAAGATGGCTACGGCATACAACAATCTTGGCAGTGTATATATGAAAAAGGGCAACATCGACGAGGCTATCAGCCAATATGGTCTTGCCATAGCGCTCGACCCGCAATACTACATTGCATACAACAACCGCGCGCGTGCCAAATTCGAGAAAAACCTCTTCGACGATATGATTTCCGACTGCCAGAAAGCAGTAAGCATAAAGTCCGACTACGCTTTTGCATACAATAATATGGGCATTGCGCAGATGAAGAAAAAGGACTACGACGCTGCATATAAGTCGTTTAGTAAGGCCATTCAACTTAATCCGAAATTTGCCGAAGCATATCTAAACCGCGGCAGTTGCGCCGAGATGCAACGTAAGTTCGACAATGCCGTAGCCGACTGGAAGAAAGCTTCGGAGCTCGGCATCGACAAAGCTCGCAACTATATCGCATTCTATGAATAATCACTAAATCAGACTGTTATGAAGAACATATATATAATATGCCTACTCCTATTTGCAAGTGCAGCAGCCGCATTCGCACAGGACGTGCCATTCGACAAAAAGAATTTCCCGAACCAAAAAGATGAGTTCAAAAAGGCAAAACGCGCCTACGAAACAGCCGAAGCCGCCTACGAGAACGAGTCTTATTATGAGGCTATTAGATATTATAGCGAGGCATACAAATTCAATCCTAACTATTCGGACCTCAACTACAAAATGGGACAGTGCTGCCGTAACTTGCCATATAAATATAAATGTCTGGAATATTTCGAGAAGGCATACAAGCTGAATCCATCGGTGGCAGACGACATTCACCTGATGCTCGCCATTGGCTACCACTTCAATAGCCGATTCGACGAAGCCATAAAGGAGTACAAAACTTTCGAGAAACACCTGACGCCCGACGAGATGGATTTGAAACCATCGATAGATAAGAAGATTAAGGAGTGTGAGTTCGGTAAAAAGATGCAAAACGAGCCAGTTCGTGCCTTCATCGACAACCTCGGACCGGTAATCAACACGCGTTTCAACGAACACAGCCCGCTCGTTTCGGCCGACGAATCGCTTATGCTATTTACCTCTACGCGCGAGAATGGTCGCGACATCAACGAAGAAGATGGTCAGTACGACGAAGATGTATATATATCGCATAGCTATAGTAAGAATTGGGCTGTGCCTCAACCTATTTCTGAAAACATCAATACCAAGAGCCACGATGCCACTGTAGGTATCTCGCCCGATGGACAGTTGCTGCTCGTATACAATGGTCGCAATGGCGGCGGCAACATCGAATTGAGCGAACTCGATGGCGATGATTGGTCTTCGCCCGACGAACTGCCAAGGCCTATCAACGACAATAATGCGCACGAGTCATCGGCTTGTTTTTCGCCAGATGGTAAGCGTATATATTTCGTGAGCGACCGCGAAGGTGGTTATGGCGGTAGCGATATTTACTACTGCGAACGCAACAAAAAAGGCAGATGGGGACAAGCCGTAAACCTTGGTCCGGTTATAAATACGCAATACAACGAAGAGTCAGTATTTATCCACCCGGATGGTCGCACGCTCTACTTCAGCTCCAATGGCCACGAAACGATGGGCGGTCTCGACATACTTACCTCGCAGATGGACGACCGCGGCGAATGGTCGACGCCAACGAACGTCGGTTTCCCTATCAACTCGCCCGATGACGACCTCTGTTTTTCAATGTCGGCAAGTGGTCGACATGGTTACCTAAGTAGCTCGCGTGCCGATGCTATTGGCGGCCTCGATATATATAGAATCACCTTCCTCGGCCCGGAGAAGCCATACGTACTCAGCGGCGAGGATAATCTTATTGCTGCACGCTCACAACCCGTGTCGGATATGGTTATGGAGAAGTCGGTTGAGATTAAGACCATCCGCCTTACCATAGTGAAAGGTGTGGTAAAAGATGCCATAACTGGCGAACCAATATCTGCTAAGATTGATATTACCGATAATGAAAAAAACGAGTTGATATTTACCTCACAGAGCAATGCATCAACGGGTCGATTCCTCGTATCGTTGCCGTCGGGTAAGAACTACGGTATTGCCGTTCACGCCGATAATTATCTGTTCCACTCGGAGAACTTCGATATTCCAGCAGCCACTGAATATCAGGAAGTTGAAAAAGAAGTCAATCTCGCCAACATCAAGAAGGACGTGAAGATTGTTCTTCGAAACGTATTCTTCGAAACGGGCAGCGCGAAACTGAAACCTACGTCGTATGCCGAACTTGGACGTTTGACCCAACTGCTCAACGACATGCCTACGCTACGCATAGAGATTTCTGGTCACACCGACAACAAAGGCGGACATGCAGCCAACCAGAAACTATCGGCAGCACGTGCTAAAGCCGTGGTTACATTCTTGATTTCGGAAGGCATAGCCGCTGACCGTCTCGAGCATAAAGGCTACTCATACGACCAACCCGTTGCCGACAACAAGACTGCAGCTGGTCGCGCACTAAACCGCCGCGTAGAGTTCAAAGTCTTGAGCGTGGAATAGTATCTATTTAGATATAAAACACTTACGGAGCATCTCTTGGTGGGGTGCTCCGTTTTTTAGTTGCTACGCCTCGAGCGTGTAGCAACCCAAACTACATCGAGAGTCTCGGTGCGGTCCTTATTTTGTCTTTATGCCGAAACCTATTCGTTCTTCTTTATACACCACTTATTGGCAACAACGCAACCAATAACAAGCAAAAGCAAAAAGATCCCTACTGCAACCATCTGAGCAGTCTTACTACAATGCAACTCCGTCATATAGTACAGCACAGCCATAAGTATCGATACGGCAAAGAGCATTATAGCAACTATCTTCCGTAGACGGCCGACATTTACTTGTTTGCGCTCCTCGTTGTCCATTGTATTGTAGCCAGCAATTAGCCCATCAATTCTGCCCATAAGAATTAGTACACCTATCATTATAAAAATGACGGCGATAAATATTGTTACAACCTCTTTCATAGTCAATTATGTTTAGTTAGTCAAAATTATATGAATATTTATGTGCATTATTATCTTCGCTCACAAATAGTGTGAAGAAATCGCCTGCGAACTCTCTCAACTCCTAAAGAAATTGCAACTACCATGAAATACAAAATATTCACTCACGGCACTGGCGGACCAGACATCTATTGGGGCGCGTTGCCCGACGAGCGCGATGTTGAACGCGTTTTCGACCTTGTGAAGCAGCAAAATGGAGATCGACCATTTCGCTTAATCGCCTACGAGCCAAATAATTGGAATGGCGATTTCTCGCCATGGGAAGCGCCTGCAGTGTTCAAGGGCAACGATTTTCTTGGCAATGGCAAACAGATGCTCAATTGGCTGTTGGAACGCTGCTTTCCACAGGTGGAGCAGGCTGCCGAGCCTTGCTGTAGATATTTAGCAGGTTATTCGCTCGCTGGACTATTCTCGCTTTGGGCGCTCACCGTTAGCGATGCGTTTGCTGGCGCTGCAAGTTGTTCGGGCTCACTGTGGTTTCCAAACTGGGTAGAATACCTGCAAGGCACAACCATTCCTTTGCACAAAAACGTATTTCTAAGCCTCGGCGAATCGGAGAAGAATACCAAGATTCACCCAATGGATACCATAAACGTAGCCACACAGACCACCTACGACCACTTTAGCCACTTTGCCGACAACATAACATTAGAGTGGAACGTCGGTGGACATTTCAACTACACCACCGAACGCACTGCACGCGGAATCGGGTGGCTGGTGGAGAAAACGAGGTTATCATAATTAGTAGTTGAAACACTTATCACGGCAAAAAAATGGCAACGAGAAAGACCGATACATTGAGAAAAATGCTACAAATATTGCTTGTGTTAGTTTGCAATATTGCAGCAATCGGACAAGCTATAGCACAACAGAGAAGCGAGGCTGAAACAGAAGCAATTGCGCGAAGTTTATTTGGTGCAGATGCAGAACTGAGTCTCGTTGCTCGCCTACATGGAGGTCTGATACACGTGTATGCTCGAGGTCGGGATGAAGGTTGGGTTATGACTTCGGCCGACGTTAGAGGACGATCTGTGCTGGCATACGCAGAAAATGGCATTTATGCACAAGATTCGGTAAACTTCAGCATAATAACAGACGAATATATAAAGCAGATACTACAGAGTAAGAATAGATACGAAGCCAAGCAATCAGTCCATAGCGTTGTTGCACCAATGCTAAAAACGAAGTGGGGCCAGGGCGAGCCGTATAATAATCTATTGAAAAATCAGGAGTGCGGTGATGTGTCGTGTGGCTGCATAGGTTTGGCAATGGCTCAACTAATGTATTATCATCGATACCCCACTAATGAAGTATCAATACCTGCATATATTGGCAAAGATGGGAAGCGCCGTGAAGCGCTAACAAACAGAAAGATACGATGGGATGATATAAAATGTGAGTATAAAGACACTGATGACCCTAACGATGAATCGGTGAAGGCTGTAGCAGAACTCATACAGATGGCATCCAATGCTGCTAAGACTACTTATAATAAGGATAACACTATCGGGGCAGAAATAGATTTTCTGCAGATGGTTCATGTTTTTGGCTATGATGATGACATACAACATATTTATGTAGAAGATGGCGCAGAACCTCTTATTTCCAAAGAGATAGATGAGGGACGTCCCGTATTTATAGAGATTGCGACAAAAGACGAATATGGTCATGCGTTCATTTGCGATGGACGCGACGCTATAGGGCTATATCACGCAAATCTTGGCTGGTATGGACTTTGCGACTGCTATTTAGCTCTTGAGACTACAGACGACAAAAATGTAACTAACAACTTCGGGGCATTCATAGGTATTATGAAACCAGATGGCAAGAGAAGCACCCATGTGACTCGGCTGCATCTTGAGCGACTGAAACTGCAAGAGAATACATTGACTTACGAGATAGATAATAGATCGGGGAAAACATGCAAAATAGACATCGCATTAGCCGAGATACAAGGCACACAAATACGAGTGCTTCCTAATTATGTACGAAGAGACGAGTATGATATTATGACGCTCTACAAAGGATCTATGTGGATAGATTCAAGGAAATTGGGGCAAGCTGGATTGAGACCTGGCAAACATAAACTTACGGTGGTCTACAAAGGTATATATGAAAAAGATAGCGAATGGCATCTATCAGACGGATGGGAAGATAAACTCGTAACTTACGAAGTAGAACAACATCAGCTGACAGTCAAGAAAATACAGAAAGGAGTTGACGGAAAAGTAGAAATCTATGTATGCAACTTAACTGGAATGAAAGGTAAGTATACAATTTGTCTTGGCATGGTTGCGTCCGATGGCAGCCTACTGCCGAAGCCGATAGAAGAACTCAAAGAGATAGAATACAATGACGGAGAGTGCTACAAACTACAGACGAATTGCTTGAAGACTACATTCAAAAATGTTAAGGGTAAAATAGGCATATTCTGCAAGGAGCGCGGAGGTAAGTGGCGAAATTGTCATGGTAAGACATTGGTCAGACAGTAAGTCATAAGAGTGTCAAAAACGAATTTAGAATCATCAAGTTAGGCTCATGATTGTCATCTTGAATAAATTCCACTAAACTTGCACAGTATTACATAAATACTTAACCCTTTTTTCACTCATCATAAGTATTATTTGATTATGAAAAAACTCCTCACTTCTCTCGCCATTTGTGCAGCCGCAGTGCAAGTTGCGAAAGCCGATGTAGGCATGTGGATTCCATCGCTCATTGGCAAAAATATCGACGAGATGCAGCGCCTTGGACTGAAGCTATCGGCCGAAGATATTTATAGTATTAATCACGAATCGCTCAAAGACGCTGTCGTAATTTTCGGCGGCGGTTGCACTGGCGAAATTGTCAGCGAAGATGGTCTCTTGCTCACCAATCATCACTGCGGTTTCGACTACATACAGTCGCATAGCTCGGTTGAGCATAACTATCTTGCAAATGGTTTTTGGGCTATGAACCGCGCTGACGAACTGCCCAACAAGGATTTGAGTATCAGCCTGCTTAATTATATTGAAGATGTCACCGATAGCATTTTGATTGGCACCGATACCATTGCGTCGGCCGAACGCTACAAAGAGGTGATAACAGAGCGAAGAAACGACCTTGTGAAACGCCACAGCGACGACAAATTCCAGAAGGCCGAAGTGGAAGAATTCTATGGCGGCAATCAGTATTTACTATTTGTATATACAGAATTTCGCGATGTGCGTCTCGTAGGTGCTCCTCCCTCAGAGATTGGCAAATTTGGTGGCGACACCGACAACTGGGTTTGGCCGCGTCACACAGGCGACTTCTCCATTTTCCGTATCTACGCCGATAAGGATAACAACCCTGCCGAATATGCAGCCGACAACGTCCCTTACCATCCTAAAAAACATCTTACCATAAGTACCAAAGGCGTCCAAGAAGGCGATTTCGCTATGGTTTTGGGCTATCCAGGCTCTACCAATCTCTATGCGCCTTCGTGCGACATTGAAGATGTGCAGAATAGCTACAACCCACAGATGGTAGAGATTCGCACGGCTAAACTCGAGGTTATGAACCGTCATCAGGCTAAGAGTGAGAAGGTTAATATTCAGTATGCAGCTAAAAATGCTCACACTTCCAATGCGTGGAAGAAATGGCAAGGCGAAGTGAAAGGCCTCAAAAAGACCGATGCATTGCAGAAAAAACGTGACTTTGAAGCCGAACTCCGCCACAAGAGCGCTATCTGCGATACGCTTCTGAATGAATATGAAAAATATTATCAAGCGAGCAACACCAGCGAGACAAATGTCGTATGGGGTTACTGGAGCGAAATAGTTCGCCGAGGTGGCGTAGAAATTCTCGAGGCGCCCTACGAATATTGGGGAAGCGACGAGAGCAAAGCTGTCAAACCCGAAGTGTCGTTGAAGGATTTCGACTACAATCTTTCGGTAGAGATGGCAGGCGAAGTGTGGAATGTATATTGCAAAAATATTGCGCGTAAATATTGGCCTGCAAGTATGCTAAAATGGAAAGGCACGCCTCAAGAGTATATGCGCAAGATGTATCAGAAGAGTGCTTTCACCGATAGTGTGAAAATGGCAAAATTGCTAAGCGGCAAAAATTGGCAAAAAAAGTTGCGCAACGACCCCGCATATAAGTTTGTAGATGAGATGTTTGCCGTTCGTGATGCACTTCGAGAAGACATTCGCAAGGTGGAGCGCCCAGCCGTTATCAACAACTTTGAGCGTAAATATATCAAAGCTATGCGCGAGGCTTACCCCGACAGCATTTTCCCTGCCGACGCCAACTTCACTATGCGCATATCGTATGGAAATGTGGCAGGCTACGAAGCCGACGATGCTGTGCGCTATAACTATTACACCACTCTCGATGGCATAATAGAGAAAAACCGCACGGGCAACCCCGATTACACTGTTCCGCAGCGTCTCATCGACCTCTACAAGCAAAAGGCTTTTGCACCATACGCTGATGCCAAAGACGGCAAACTACATACAGCTTTCGTAAGTACATGTCACACTACAGGTGGCAACAGCGGAAGCCCTGTACTCAACGCAAATGGCGAACTCATAGGACTTAACTTCGACCGCGCATGGAATGGCGTGATGAGCGATATGAGCTACGACGCAAGCATCTGCCGCAACATTACGCTCGACATACGTTATCTGCTGTTCATTGTAGATAAATATGCCGGCGCAGAACACTTGATAAAAGAGATGCTGAAATAGGCATACATACAAAAAAACAAGAAGCGAAGCCTACCCGTTTAGACTTCGCTTCTTTTATTTTGTGTCCTATCTGACTTGTCTTCTATCCATTGAATCAGCGCTGATACGTCAACCATTGGTCGGGGGTATTGTCAGACGACTCTACATCGCCAAGCACTTGTCCCTTAGCCGCTAGAATGCTATTGTCCACTAAGCATATTCCTCCGCCAGAATTTGTTGCCACATTGTCAGTTACAGACAGACCTTCGGATTCAATGGTAACATATTCATACACAACCATTCCACCACCATCGTAAGCCTTATTGTCGGTTATCTTGCTATTCTTTATAGTTATGGTGTAGGGCTTAGTCTCCTCAAAGGCATTAATGTCGGCACAGATACCACCGCCTGTGTTGTGCGCTTCGTTGCCCGAGATAACACAATTTTCTATCACATAACCGCGCTTATCCCTTTCCGAAGCATTGCGCATATATATACCGCCGCCATTCGAACCAACTTCCTCTGTTATGATTTTATTATTGATAATCAAACAGTTATCTAAATGCATGGCGGAATTATCGGCATAGATACCAGCACCACTACTCTCGCGTCTATTGTTGCGAACCGTACAGTCTTTCATATATAAGTAGCCATCGAAACTAACATCTATAGCGCCATTGATACAATTCTCTACAACGCAATTCTCCATGTAACATTCTGCAGTTGTGATACTTATGCCACAACCATCGACGTTGCTAATAGTAAGATTTTTCAGTATGGTAGGCTGCGTCTCCTCGAGCCAAATGGCATAGCTCTGATTTGAGTATTTCAACACGGCATTGTCGTCGCCATAACCGATAACCTTGTTATTCGAGAAAGACAAACCGGCATCTTCTTGAAATTCAAAAATGCCCTCAAGATAGTAGGTAAATGAGGTAGTGTCTTCATAATTACGAAGTTCGTTGGCTCGCTCGATAGTTTTGAAGGGACTATCTTTAGTGCCCAAATTCTCGTCCGAACCATTTATTGAACTTACGTACACCTCATGTGCATAGTGTTTACATCCCGTCAAACTCAGTGCTGCAAAGAGACAGACACCGATGATAATTTTGCGTTTCATAGTTATAGTTTTGAAAAGAATAAGATTACAAATGTAAGATTTGTAATGAGCTATTTACAACATACGTTGACAAAAATCCGTTTGCACGAAACAATTAATTATGTAATTTTGCGCCCGAAAATCTGTATGGCTCTACAAGTGGCTGCTAAGCAAAATACCGCACCCGCCTGCAGATATAACTCAAAATAGTTATAATAAACAATGTACGCTATTGTAGAAATTGCGGGACAGCAATTCAAAGTCCAGAAGGACAACAAAATTTTCGTTCATCGTTTGGCACAAAACGAAGGCGACAGTGTAGAATTCGATAAGGTGCTTCTTATCGACAACGATGGTGCAGTAAAGATTGGCGCACCTACCGTAAGCGGAGCAAAAGTATCTGCAAAAGTATTGTCGCACGTGAAGGGTGACAAAGTGATCGTTTTCCACAAGAAACGTCGTAAAGGCTATGAGAAGAAGAACGGTCATCGTCAGTGCTTCACTCAGATTCAAATTGAAAGTATTATTGGTTAACCTTCTAAAAAAGTAAAGCAAGATGGCACATAAGAAAGGTGTCGGCAGTTCTAAGAACGGTCGTGAATCAGAAAGCAAACGCCTTGGCCTCAAAGTTTTTGGTGGCCAATTTGCAAAAGCAGGCAACATCATCGTACGTCAACGCGGTACACAACATCACCCAGGTGAGAACGTAGGTATGGGTAAAGATCATACCCTTTTCGCTCTCGTTGATGGAACGGTTCAATTCACTAAAAAAACAGAGAATCGCTCTTACGTATCAGTTATTCCTGCTGAGTAAGCGAAGCTTAATGTTCCATACTTATTCGTAAGTATGGCGTACAGAACTACAACTCCCGTTGTGTAGCTCCACTCTCGGAGGCGCATGCGGGAGTTTTTCATATTTATAACCGATAATTACAACATCGTATGTTAACCCTTAAGCTCATTCAAGAGCAAACACAATACGTAATAGATCGCTTGGCAGTGAAATGCTTCGATGCCAAAGAGATTGTAGCTAAAATCATCGAACTCGACAACAAGCGCAAGGCTACTCAAGTTGAGGTTGAAACCGCTCAGAAGGAACTCAACGAGATTTCACGCTCCGTTGGTCAGTTGATGAAAAATGGTCAGAAAGAGGAAGCTGAGAAGGCTAAACAGAAAACCAGCGAACTCAAGCAGACCATCAAAGACCTCGACACTAAGCGCACCGACATTGAGGCTGAACTTCAGAATCAACTCGTGCTTCTGCCTAATATTCCTTACGAAGATGTTCCCGTTGGCAAGACTGCCGAGGACAACGAAGTAGTGAAGATGGGTAACGAGATACCTACTCTTCCCGAAGATGCACTTCCGCACTGGGAACTCGCAAAGAAATACAACCTCATAGACTTCGAGCTTGGTGTGAAGATTTCGGGCGCAGGTTTCCCTGTATACATAGGCAAAGGCGCACGCTTGCAACGCGCCCTCATCAACTTCTTCCTCGATGAGGCTCGCAAGGCTGGCTACACCGAGATTATGCCTCCTACGGTAGTTAACCAAGCATCGGGCTTCGGTACGGGTCAATTGCCCGACAAAGAGGGTCAGATGTACCACTGCGATTTGGACGATTTGTACCTAATTCCAACCGCTGAGGTGCCTGTTACCAACATCTACCGCGATGTTATCCTCGACGAGAAGGATCTTCCTATCAAGAACTGCGCATATACACAGTGCTTCCGTCGCGAGGCTGGTTCGTACGGTAAAGACGTTCGCGGCTTGAACCGTTTGCACGAATTCTCTAAGATTGAGATTGTACGCATAGATACTCCAGAGCACTCTAAGGAGAGCCACAAAGAGATGCTTGCACACGTTGAGAGCCTCGTACAGAAACTTGAGCTCCCATACCGCATTCTTCACCTTTGCGGTGGCGATATGAGCTTCACGGCCGCTACTTGCTACGACTTTGAAGTATTCTCGGCTGCTCAGAAACGTTGGTTGGAAGTTTCGTCAGTATCGAACTTCGACTCATATCAGGCAAACCGCTTGAAGTGTCGCTATCGTTCGGCCGACAAGAAACCTCAGCTCTGCCACACTTTGAACGGTTCGGCACTTGCTCTTCCGCGCATCGTGGCTGCGTTGCTCGAAAATGGTCAGACGGAGAATGGCATACGTATGCCTAAAGTGCTCGTGCCTTACTTGGGCTTCGAATACATTGACTAATAAACGTCACGCATAAAGAGACAAAGAGTTGGGAGCGAGCCTAATGCGGGTAACTCTCGACTCTTTTTAGTTATAAAATCACAGAGAACGCAGAGTTTTTATAACATAAAACTTTCTACTTCTTACTTTTTACTTTTCAATGTATTTATACAATACAACATTCATAGTAGCAAATTCGGAGCGCGAATGGTGGCACGAATGGATGCGTGGTATGTACATACCTACGATACGCGACATTGCACCTATGGTAAACTTCGAAGCCTACTCGATAGACCAAAACGACAGCCCCGACACGAAGAACTTTTCGTGCCAATGGCGATGCGAATCACTGAAGGAGCTTGGCGAAATAGATATGTATTCGAAATCGCTGTGCAGCCGCATGATGAAAGAAAAAGGAGAGAAGTGCTTGTTCTTCTCTACCATGATGAAAAGCGTTGATTTTGAATAATGAAAGGTCGCATAATAGGTATTGACCCGGGAACCAACGTGCTTGGATACGCCATTTTGCAAGTTGATGGCAAAAAGGCCGACGTTGTAGTTATGGGCGTGGTGGAGATGAAAGGCATGGAAGACCACTACGCCAAGCTCAAGCGCATCCAAGAGAAGGTGACCGTAATTATGGATACGTACAAGCCCGACGTACTGGCCATAGAAGCGCCGTTCTTCGGCAAAAATGTGCAGAGTATGCTCAAACTTGGGCGCGCACAGGGCGTCTGCATGGGCGTGGCTTGTGCACACAACATACCTATTCATGAATATGCGCCGCTTCGCATCAAGCAGTGCATCACGGGTCAAGGTGCGGCATCGAAGGAGCATGTAGCTACTGTGCTTCAGCGCCTTCTGCATTTCGACGACATACCCAAATACCTCGATGCTACAGATGCTATGGCAGCTGCATATTGCCATTTTGTGCAAAGTCAAGTTCCGGCAGCACTCACCCAAATGCCAGCGGCTGCAAAGAAAGTTGCCTCGGCAAAAAAGTCGAGCCGCACGTCGAGCAAAGACGCTTGGAGCAAATTCATTGCTCAAAACCCCGATAGAATATCAAAAAAATAAAATTGCATAATTGTGAACGCAGAAAACTATACATACGAACTGCCCGAAGAACGCATTGCCCGCTACCCTCTTCCGGAGCGCGACAGTTCTAAGCTACTTATATATAGAAACACCGAAATTAGCGAGTCGGTGTTCAGAAACATCGGCCAATATCTGCCCTCGAATGCCACGCTCGTATTCAACGACACGAAGGTGATTCGCGCACGTCTGCGTTTTCAGAAAGAGACGGGAGCTCTCATTGAAGTCTTCTGTCTCGAACCTATTGAGCCTGTGGATGTTGCGTTGGCATTCGCGCAGCATAATAGTACTACATGGAAATGTATAGTTGGCAACTCGAAACGCTGGAAATCTGGCGATTTGACGGCCGAGATAAACGCTACCAATGGTTCAACGACGCTCCACGTAACGCGTCTAAAACAAGAAGACCAAACGAATGAGATTCGCTTCTCGTGGGACAACGAACGACTCTCGTTTGCCGATATTATTGAGAGCCTCGGCGAGATACCTATTCCTCCATACCTAAACCGTAAGACGGAAGAGATTGATAAAGAGCGTTATCAGACGGTATACTCCGAACACAAAGGCTCTGTTGCCGCGCCTACAGCCGGACTGCACTTCACCGACAAGATTCTGTCCGACTTGAAGAACGATGGCCATAAGATGCTCAAAGTCACGCTACACGTTGGCGCAGGCACATTCAAACCGATGAAAACCGACGAGGTGGAAGAGCATGTTATGCATACGGAGCACATTGTGGTTACTCGCGACGTCATAACCAACCTTCGCGACAAGCGTGAGCCCATCGTGGCCGTAGGTACTACGTCGGTGCGCACGCTCGAATCGCTATACTGGCTTGGCGTGAAGCTGCTCGAAAAACAATCTATCGAAGGCGGACTTTTGCAATGGGAAGCCTACAAACTGCCGCAGTCGTACACATTGCACGACTCGATGCAAGCCCTTCTGCAATATTTGGACGACAATCAAACCGATCTCCTGCACAACCAAACGCAGATAATGATTGTGCCTGGCTACCAATTGCGCGTAGTCGATGCCATAATTACGAACTTCCACCAGCCGCATAGCACGCTTCTGCTCCTCGTGGCTGCCGTGGTAGGCGACGATTGGCACAAGATATACGACTACGCCCTCCAGCACGATTTCCGCTTCCTCAGCTACGGCGATAGCTCAATATTGTATAAGAAAAATTGAGTGCTCGCGCTCTGAGCGTTCATAAAGTTTTTTTTTAGCGACATACGTATACATAAAACTTATAACACATATTTCAATTATTGAATAGAGTGTTATATTTGCAACGCAAAAACGAGAAAAATATGATTCTTAATGTTCACCATCATCATCACCATCATAGCTTACAGCAGTAGGCCGGTCTTGATGTGCGAACAAATGAGATAAAATAACATTGAGGCTTGCCTTTTGCGGGGCAAGCTTCTTTTTTTATGTATAAACAATAAAAACTAAATACCATGCTAAGAATTGCAGTGCAGGCCAAGGGCCGACTTTACGAAGAAACAATGACGATGTTAGCCGAATCGAGTATCAAGATTGATGCAGCAAAACGCACTTTGCTCGTGCCGGCGAAGAATTTCCCAGTAGAAATACTTTATCTCCGCGACGACGATATTCCTCAAGCTGTGGCTGGTGGTACGGCAGACGTAGGCATCGTGGGCGAGAACGAATTTGAGGAGCGCCAAGAAGATGCTCAAATCATCAAGCGCCTCGACTTCAGCAAATGCCGACTCTCGATTGCTATTCCAGAGCGCAACCTCGAAGAGTACAATAAACTCGGCTGCAAATGGCTCAACGGCAAGAAGATAGCCACTTCGTATCCGAACATTTTGAAGCGATTCTTAGATAAAAACAACCTCAAAGCCGACATACATATAATTACAGGCTCGGTGGAGATTGCGCCAGGTATCGGCTTGGCAGATTGCATCTTCGACATCGTCAGCTCGGGCGCAACGCTCGTAAGTAACAACCTAAAGGAGGTCGAAGTAGTTATGAAAAGCGAGGCCGTACTTATTGGCAACAACAAGATGAGCGCCGAGAAGAAGCAAATTCTCGATGAATTGCTTTTCCGCTTCGACTCGTATAAAAACGCCGAGGGCAAGAAATACATAGTCCTCAACATACCTAACGATAAAATTGCCGATGCAACGAAGCTACTCCCAGGTATGAAAGCGCCCACCATCACGCGCCTCGAAACGGAAGGCTGGTCGTCGATGGCGTCGGTGGTTTCGGAAAAAGATTTTTGGGATATTATAGGTAAGCTGAAACAACTTGGCGCTGAGAGTATATTAGTGATGCCAATAGAAAAAATGATTCTCTGATGAAATTTGTAGAATATCCAAGCAAGGCGCAATGGGGCGAACTGCTCACACGTCCACACATCGATAGCGGCGACCTTTCGTCCATTGTGGGCGGCGTACTCAACGACGTGCGCACTCGTGGCGACGAGGCCGTGAAGGAGTACGAACTAAAGTTCGACAAAGTTGCGCTTCAATCGCTTGCCGTTAGCGATGCAGAAATAGCTGAAGCAGAGCGTCTTGTAAGCGACGAGCTGAAACGCGCCATACTTACTGCAAAGGAGAATATAGCTAAGTTTCACGCTGCGCAAGACCAGCCACTACCTTCGCTCGAGACCATGCCCGGCGTGCGTTGCTGGCAAAAAGCCGTACCAATTCAAAAAGTCGGGCTCTACATACCTGGCGGCACAGCACCGCTTTTCAGCACCGTACTTATGCTTGCAGTGCCAGCGCAAATAGCTGGTTGTAAGGAGATTGTACTCTGTTCTCCACCTGCAGCCGATGGCAAGATTAACCCCGCTGTCGTCTACGCGGCTCATGTGGCTGGCGTAAGCAAGATTTTCAAGATTGGCGGTGTGCAAGCTATCGGCGCAATGGCATACGGAACGCAATCAGTACCTAAGGTCTACAAGATTTTTGGCCCGGGCAATCAGTTCGTTACGGCGGCAAAACAAGCTGTCAGTCTGCGCGACGTAGCTATAGATATGCCAGCTGGTCCGTCGGAAGTTGAAGTCATTGCCGACGAGACTGCAAACGCTGCTTTTGTGGCTGCCGACATGCTTTCGCAAGCCGAACATGGCGCTGATAGTCAGGCTATTCTAATTACGTCGTCGGCGAAATTGGCGCAGGATGTTATGAAAGAGGTTGAGCGTCAGGCGGCATTACTACCTCGTCTCGAACTAACGGCTAAGTCACTCGAACACAGCCGCATAATAGTTGTAAAGAATCTCGATGAAGTTATCGACCTCACCAACGAATATGCGCCCGAGCACCTAATTATCGAAACTGCCGAACCGCACAAGATTGCCGACCGCATCTGCAACGCTGGCTCACTCTTCCTCGGCCACCTAACGCCCGAGAGCGCAGGCGATTACGCAAGTGGTACGAACCATACGCTGCCCACGAGTGGCTACGCTCATGCCTACAGCGGTGTGAACTTAGACAGCTTCCGCAAGAAGATGACCTATCAGGAGATTACACCCGAAGGTATACGCAATATTGCTGAAACTGTGGAAGTTATGGCAGAAAATGAACATCTCGATGCGCACCGTTTGGCAATGAAAATTCGCCGAGAAAGTCTATAATACTTATAACTCTAAACAACAACTTATATCTCCATAACTATGAACTTGAAAAGTCTCATACGGCCTAATATATGGAAGTTGGCGCCATACAGCTGCGCGCGCGACGAGTTCAAGGGAGAAGCTCGCGTCTTCGTCGATGCCAACGAGAA
>JAEEGL016873278.1_pt1 | contig 28418 bp, 11 predicted proteins | sample 9134231 | NCBI WGS metagenome assembly JAEEGL01 (sample SAMN16246548, study PRJNA631951) | gut metagenome | biome: gut microbiome; feature: rumen; material: fiber-attached | host: Bos | place: Iran: Karaj | collected 2018-10
GCCGACAAATCCGTCCTCAAGGCCGCGATCGACGCCTGCTCCGGGCAGTCGCCCGAGCTTGAGAACGCGAAAGCGGTTTACGGCATGAAGTACGCTTCCGCGAAGTCGGTCGCTTCAGCGGCCGCCGCGCTGACCGGTACCGCGCTTCCGTCTTCTTTCAGAACCGTATCCGTTTCGGCGGACGGCGAATCCTTCGCGGAATCCGCTTCGGTATTCCGCGCCGGCTGGCTTTATATTAGAGCCGAGGTTTCATGCGCGTGCGAGCCCTCCGTCGTTATCAAAAAGAACGGCGAGCGTCCGGTCGAAATGCCCGTCGGTCAATTCAAGATTTCGTACGTCGACACGGGCGACGGTTACGTCAGACTGGTTATGAGGATGCGTGCCGCCGAAGGCGAATACACGGTTTATTTCGTCGATTCCGACGGCGAAAGCTCCGCAAGCGCTTCCGTAACCGTGAGCGATGTTGCGACCACCCGTGATTTCTTCTACACGGTATCCGGCGGCGAGGTCACGATAACCGGCGCCAAGTGCGGAACCGAATCGGTTTATATTCCCGACTATATCGACGGTTATCCCGTGACCGCGATAGGCGACTACGCGTTCCAGAACTACGGCCAGACCGTACTGCACATGAAGCTCCGTCTCCCGTCGACGTTGAAAACCATCGGCGCATACGCGTTCTACGAATGCACCTCGCTTGAGGAACTCGATCTCCCGAACGGACTTGAATCGATAGGAACATACGCCTTCGGCAGATGCCTGTCGCTTGCGCACATCGACGTTCCGTCGAGCGTCAGAACGCTCGGATACAACGCGTTCTATTACGCGCGCGGCACGTCGTATATAAAGGTTGGGAGCGGTCTTAAAAACGTTCCGGGCAATACTTTCTATATGACGGTCAGCAACCGCTGCTTCATCTTTGATGAGGGCGTGCAGACCGTTCAGGGGTATATCTCGTCCAACGCAAGGCTGATAAAAAGAGTGTACGTTCCTCGCAGTATGACGAATATGAACAGGAATTTCATATCGAATATGCTCGGCACCGTAAAGCTTTACGGATATCCCGGGACCTACGCGGAGACCTTCGCCGCTTCGGACGCGCGCTTCGAGTTCGTGCCGCTTGCGGCTCCGGAGATCACCGGCGTTGAGGAAGGGAAGACCTACGACCTTTACGACGGACCGGTCGCCGCCTCCTGGGACGACGGCCATATAGCGTATCTGAACGGAAAGACCTACTACGCCGACAGACCGATTACCGAGCCCGGCGAATATACGCTGAAGGTCGTCAACGGATATGATGAGTTCACGACCGAAGTCAGCTTTACCGTTGTCGATACCTCTCCGCTCAGGGGCGACGCCGACGGAGACGGAGTTATTACCGTTTCCGACGCGCTGCTTACGCTTCGCGCCGCAGCGCGGCTTTACGCTCCCGCGGAGAAAGTGACCGCAGCCATAGATCTTGACGGCGACGGAGAAATCACCGTTGCAGACGCCCTCGCGGTTTTGAGGATCGCCGTAGGCCTTGATTGAGTTTAAGTATAACTAACTGACGAACGCCATGCGTTCGGAACGGAGGACAATATGATCAAGAGAGTTATTACCGCCGTCGTGATGTTCGCATTTGCGATATCGCTGCTTCCGTCCGCGCTGATTTCCGCGGACGCGCCTTCGGATCAGCTGCGTCAGCAGCTTTCCGCCGTGATGGAGTCCGCGCGCCCGCTGCTTTTCAAAGACAACAGCGAGCAGACGGAGAAATATCTTTATGACAGATATCTCCGCGCCGAAGCGGCGTTGTATAATCGGTTTGCCGCGGAGGATGAACTTTCCGCGCTCATCTCCGAGCTTTCCTCCGGGATCGAACTGCTCGCGCCGATGAAGGGCAGAGAAGACGTCAGACAGCTTTCGTTTGACACGCTGACAGACGCCGATATCGCGCAGATGTCTTCCTCAGTCGGCGCGCTTCGTCTCGACGCGGAGCATAAACCGGAAGGCGCGGCGCAGTCTGTCGAGATTTCGGGCGACGGCGTTCTAGTTTACGACAACTCTATTCCCGGCGGGATTGCCGGCGTTTCTCCCTTCGGTATGGACGCCTCCGATACGGACGGCTTACGCCTCTGGCTGAGCGTTGACGCGCCTTCAACCGTCGCGCTTACCGTCGGAAAAGTTTCCGCGTCCGGCGGTTATTCGCTGACCGTATCGGATATTCCCGTTGAGGGTGAAGGGTATATCACCGTTCCGTATTACTTCTTCGTTCCGTTTGACGACGGTGCGGAGATCGAAACCAACGGTCTTATGAACAGTATTCGCGTCGAGTGCGAAGGCGCCTCCGTGCTTCGCATCGCGGGGCTCTGCGCCTACCGCGAAATCGTCGACGTTTCAAATCGCAAGGCCTATTCCGAGCAAAAGATAAACACCAGAGCCGCGATAGTCAATAACGCTTATTATAAGATTTATACCGCTGACTCTTACGGTACCGATTCTCCGAAAGCAATCACGCTCGGCCCGGTTCCGGATGAGACCGCTTTTCTTTGGGAAGGCGCTATAAATACGAAGGATGAAAGAATGTCTTACAGTATCGAGCCGGCTGAAGAAGGTCTGCTTACTCAGCTCTGGCAGCTTTCGCCCGATCCTTCCGGAAACGGTACGCTCAGAATAATAAACAAGGCCAGCGCCTGCGCGATGAGGATACCTTCATCCGCTTCTCTGGTGTTCGATAAGGTCGATTATAACGATATTTATGAAGAGTTTTCGCTTTCCGCCGCAAGAGGAGAGTTCACAATTCAGGTGAAAAACGTCGGCAAGCTGACCTACACCGGCACCACATTAAAGGTCACCGGTTCGTCGACTGTTAAGAAGTTCGTTATCTGCAAGGTCAACGACGGCGAATACGTCAGCACGTGGAGCGACGAGTTCGACGGCGAATCTCTTGACAGTTCCATCTGGCAGGCGGACAGCGGTTTCTTCTTCGGCGGCGGCAACAGCGCGCTTTACGTCGATTCCGACGACACCGCCTTTCTCGAGGACGGCAACCTTATACTCCGCACATTTGCCGGCGACTATAACGGCTACCAGTCCAAAGCGCCGCATCTGAAGACGAACGGAAAATACGCGATGACTTACGGCAAATTCGAGATCCGCGCGAAAATGCCGAAGGGCATGGGGATGTGGCCGGCGATCTGGCTCATGCCCGTCGATTCGATGAATATGGCGCGATCCGAGATCGACCTTATGGAAATGCCCGTTCAGCACGACGATTACGTTAAATACGGCGACGACCTTTACGGTCAGCAGATAGCGACGTTCCACTGGAGCGACGCAAGCGGAAAGAAAAACTGGGCGAAGCCGCTGTATATTTATTCGGAAAACAAAGTTTCACTTGATGAAGATTACCACGATTACGCTGTCGAAATCGACACAGATCAGGTGAGAATGTACTTCGACGGCGCGCTGATAGTAACGCTTAATCTTGTCAACGACGGCATCAAATTCGCTTACGGCGATGTGCCGAGGTATATCATCCTTTCATCCGGCGGTATCCAGGGCGACGGCTACTGCGTCGTGTATCCGCAGTATGAATATCACGACAGGGAAATGGTAGTCGATTATGTTCGAGTTTCGGTCCGCGAGGAGCAGTTTACTGACGATACGCCCGACTTTACGGCCGACTCCTCCGTGCAGAGAGCGAGCGCCGTCGAATACATGGGGAGAAACTACAACAGCTTTATGTATAACTTCCCGATGGCGATTTCGCCGGACGGAACGCAGGCGGTAATGGCAGATCAGGCCGGCTTCCTCTGCGTATTCGATCCCCGCACAAACGAGCTGCTTGATACCGTTTCCACGGAGAAGTACAACGCCTTCCTCTCGGTCGCGTATTCGCCCGACGGAAGCAAGGTCGCCGCGGCGACCATGACCGGTTCGGTTATAATATACGATACTTCCGATTTCTCCAAGGCGCCTGTGAAAATACACAACGGCGCGACTATGCAGTATTCGCTGTGCTTCACCGCCGACGGTCAGCATATCGTAACCGGCGGTTTCAACGGCGGCGCGCAGTCGCTGAAGAACCCGGTAAACAGTTCCGTTACCGAGCCGCACTATCTCCGCGTATTCAGCGCGGCGAGCGGCGCGAAGGAGCATGAGCTCTTCGTCGAAAGCGATCCGCTTTCGATCGACCTTTCACCCGACGGGACGAAGCTCGCGGTGACGACCACCAGCGCCGGAGTGTTCGTTTTCAACACCGAAGACTGGAGCGAATACGCTCACTTCACGACCGAGCACATAAATACGATCAACCGCTGCCGCTTCTCTCCGGACGGTACTTTGCTCGCGACCGCTGACGAAGCAGGCGAGGTCGTTTTCTGGAACGTTGCCGATAAGGCTGCGGCAAGCCGCCTCGACACCGTCAACGAAAGCTCGGTCAGAACCCTTTCGTTCTCGCCGGACGGCAGATATATCGTCACAAACAGCAACGATACCGCCGCCCGCGTTTACAGCGTTGAAAGCGGCAGATGCGTTTCGCTTCTCGGCGGATTCGACGGCATAATCAACGAGGCGGCGTATTCGCCGGACGGCAAATACGTTGTCGTTTCCTCGTTCGACCATACGCTCAAGCTCTTCGCCGCCGACGGAACGTATATCAGCACTCTGCTTCAGAAAGACGATCTCCAGTCAGAAGGTCACGTTTCATCCGCGATATGCTTTACCCCGGACAGCAAATACGTGCTTTGCACCGAGATTTCGCTCCCGTCATGCGTTAACCGCTGGGAGCTGCCCAAAAACGTTGACAAGTCCGCGCTGAAAGCGGCGATAGATGAATACGAGGAGCAGGATGAAAAGCTCGAGAACGCGCAAAAGGTGTGTTCGCTTAAGTACGCCACAAGCACGATGGTTTCAGAGGCGCTTGCCGAATTGACAGGCGAATCCGCGGAGCCTTCCTTCCGTTCGGTTTCCGTTTCCGTTGACGCCGCTGACTACGCCGCTTCGGCGAACGTTTTCCGCGACGGCTGGATATATGTCAAAGCTGACGTTTCGATCCTTGCGGATAACGTTTTTGTTGAGATACTCAACACCGCCGAAGAAAGCAGCGTGCGTATACCCGCCGGTCAGCTTAAAATGGGCGGCGAGCTTATAGACGCGCCTTATGAAAGCGTGCTCATGCGCACGTATATAGAGAAGGCGGGTAACTACCGCATCCGCCTCGTCAACGCCGACACAGGCGAGATTTCCTCCGCCGTTACCGTTTCGGTTGACGAGAACGCCACGACGCGCGACTTCCTCTACACCGTAAACGCCGACGATACCGTCACGATCAACTCCTGCAAGACGGGAGCCGAGTATCTGTATATACCTGATTACATAGACGGATATCCCGTTACGAATATCGCCGACTACGCCTTCGCGAACTACGGCAGGACCGTGCGCCATATGAAGCTGCGTCTGCCGACAACGCTGAAGCGCATAGGCAACTATTCTTTCAGCGAGTGCGCTTCGCTTGAGGAACTCGAGCTGCCGGAAGGCCTTGAATACATCGGGCAGTATGCGTTCCAGCGCTGCCTCAGCCTCGCTTGTATCGAAATACCCGACAGCGTCACAACCCTCTCTTCGAACGCTTTCCATTACGTCCGCGGAGCGAGATACGTCAAGATCGGCGGCGGATTGACTACGGTGCCGGGAAACACCTTCCCGTCGTCGATAGGCAACAGATGCTACATCTTCGCCGAGGGCGTGAAAACGATCAACGCAAACGTTTCGAATCTGGCGTTTCTGCTTGAGCGCGTTTATATCCCGAGAAGCGCGACGACCGTCAACGCAAACTGCCTGCGCGGACCGTATTACACCGTCAAGGTTTACGGCTATCCCGGAACCGCTGCCGAAACGTACGCGGCGACGAGCGACAAACTCGTATTCGTGCCGCTTGCCGCTCCGGTGATAAGCGGAGTTGAAGATGGTGAAACCTACGACATTTATGACGGAGCCGTCAGCGCAACGTGGGACGACGGTCACGTCGCATACCTGAACGGCGAGTATTACGACGCCGGAAAGCCCATCACTCAGCCCGGCGAATACACGCTCAAAGTCGTCAACGGCTACGATGAGTTCACCACAGAGGTGAGCTTTACCGTGGTTGATACCACGCCCGTTCCGGGCGACGCTGACGGAGACGGAGAAATCACCGTATCCGACGCGCTGCTGACTCTCCGCGCGGCCGCGGGACTTTACGCTCCGAGTGAAAAGGTGACGGCCGCTATCGATCTCGACGGCGACGGCGAGATCACGGTAGCCGACGCCCTTGCGGTTCTCAGAAAAGCGATAGGACTCTGATTTAGAAGAATTATTTAATAATAGTCTGGAGGAATACCAAGTGAGCGACGTTAACGAGTACAACAATGAAGTCGAAGTGATCCAGCAAACGACAACGAGGGAAGAGACGGACAAGAAGTGTCCGTCCTGCGGCGGCGTTATGGATTTCGATCCGGTTTCCGGCGGGCTGCTTTGTCCGTACTGCGGGCATCAGCAGGCGATACCGCCTCATGAGTCGAACGAGGAACGCTGCATGGAGCAGGATTTCTACTCGGCGGCCGAAAGGGGAAACTGCGACTGGGGCGTCGAGAAGAAGACCGTCATCTGCAAATCCTGCGGCGGCGAATCGATTTACGACGCGCTGCAGATAGCTGACGTATGCCCCTACTGCGGCTCGAATCAGGTTATGGAGGAGGCCGCGGTCAACACGCTTGCCCCGGGCGGTGTTTGCCCCTTCAGGATCGACGCGAAGACCGCGGGCGAAAGATTCACCGCGTGGATCAAGAAAAAGCTTTTCTGCCCGTCAAAAGCGAAGCAGAGCGCCCGACCCGAATCTTTCAAAGGCGTATATCTGCCTTACTGGACGTTCGATTCACAGACCGAGACGGACTATACCGCCCGCTACGGTATTGACCACACATACACAGACAGCAACGGAAATACTCACACAACCACGACGTGGTACAACACCTCCGGGCATTATTCCTGCTTCATAGACGATCAGGCAGTTTGCGGCACTACGCGTTATAACGAGGCGACGCTGCGTTCGATCGAGCCGTATGATACCGCGAATAATAAGAAGTACAAGCCCGAATACATAGCGGGATTCATTTCCGAACGCTACTCTATCGGACTCAACGACGCGTGGGAGAAGGGAAAAGGCTACATATCGTCCCGCCTCGAATCGGATATTACGGATCAGGTCCGCAGAGCGCACCACGCCGACCACGTCAACAGCGTCAGAATGGCGACGAAGTATTTCGATATCAAATATAAATATCTGCTGCTTCCGGTATGGCTGTCGTCGTTTAAGTATAAGGAAAAGATATTCCAGTTCATGGTCAACGGCGAAACCGGAAAGGTCGGAGGAAAGTCCCCGATATCCGCGCTGCGCGTCGCTATTGCCGTTCTTATCGGCCTTGCGCTTGCCGCCGGACTGTTGTATCTTTATACAAAGAAGTAATGAAACGTTTTGTCAACCATATTAAGTTGACTATGCGCTATGCTAATCAGTTTAGGAGGAATCACAATGAAGTCAAGAATGAAGAGTGTCATTGCCGCGCTTCTCGCGCTTGCGATGATTGCGACGTCTTACGTCGCGCTGCCGGCGTCGGCGAAGACCGCGGGCGATAATCTTATCGTCAACGGCGACTTTGAGACCGGAACCGTCGATCCGTGGCTCATCTACGCCGACAGCGCGCTGTCGGAAGAAGCTCACGGAGGCAGTTACGCTCTGCGTATCTGCTCTACCGGCAGTTACGCAAAAGCCGCAAGACAGCAGAACATACCCTTTGAAACCAACACCGACTACGTACTGACCTTTTGGGCGAAGGGCGATCCGAACACTTCCGGTCAAAAGGGGTATCATACTTACGTCGTAGGCGGCAGTGATTATCATAATCAACTTACGAGCAATTCAATGGGCATAACCGGTGACTGGGTACAGTATACGCTCGAGTTCAACAGCGGCGAGTATACGTTCGGTTACGTCAACTTCTCCTCCGGAAGCTCGACCGACGGCAGCGCGATGATCGTTGATGATTTCGTGCTGACAAAAGTTGCGGAGCCCGACACCGCTATGATAAAGAACGGCGGCTTTGAAAACGCCGAAATCGACCCGTGGCTCATCTACTCCGAAACCGCCATTACTGATGAAGCGCACGAGGGAAGCAAGGCGCTCTGCCTGAAAGTGCCTGCCGGGGCAGCCAACTACACTAAGGTTGCCAGACAGAACGGCATCGTCATCGAAGCGAACAAGGACTACGTCCTGACGTTCTGGGCGAAGGCCGCTTCCGACAACACCGGCTCCAAGGGCTATCACGCCTACGTTTTCGGCGACAGCAGCAACAAGCTTGCCGATAATTCTTTCTCTCCCACAGCCGGATGGACCAAGTATACGATCGAGTTCAACAGCGGCGCGTTCACGTCGTGCTTCGTCAATTTCTCGACCGGCAGTTCGCCCGACGGCACCGCTATAGTCATCGATGATTTGCTGATGGAAGAGAAGATTATCGTTGACGACGCCATCATCAAGAACGGCGGTTTTGAGAACGCCGATATCGATCCGTGGGAGATCTTCAACGGCAGCGCGATAACCTCCGACGCTCACACCGGAAGCAAGGCGCTGATCCTCTCCGGCTCCTCTTACTACGCTAAGGTCGCAAGGCAGATGGGATTGAAGATCGAGCCGAATACCGATTACGTTTACACCTTCTGGGCTAAAGCCGCCGGGAGCAGCACGGGCGCAAAGCCTTATCACGCCTACGTTTTCGGCGGAAGCTCCGGACAGGATAACAAGTTTACCGACAAGACGATAGATATCACTAATGACTGGACGCTCTATACCGTCAGATTCAACAGCGGTGAATTCAACGAGTGTTACATTCATTTTTCAGCCGGCAGCTCGCCCGACGGCAGCGCCGTGGTAGTTGATGATTTTGCTATGGAAGTTTCTGTAGATACGACGCTTGTAAAAAACGGCAACTTCGAAGCCGCGACCGTAGACCCCTGGACGCTTTACGAGAACACCGCGGTCACCGCGGACGCTCATTCGGGCGAAAAGGCGCTTTGCCTTATTGCTACGGGTTCTTATGCGAAAGCCGCGAGGCAGAGCGGTATCACCATAAAGCCGAACACCGATTATATCCTTTCCTTCTGGGCGAAGGGCGATCAGAACGCTCAGGGCTCGAAGGGCTACCACGCCGGCGTTTATGACGCGGGCGGAACCAAGATCGTGAGCGAGTACATAGCGATACCCGCTGAATGGACTTTCCACACAATCTCCTTCAACAGCGGCGACGTTACCTCCTGCTATATCAACTTCTCGGCGTCCAGCTCGCCCGACGGAGCCGGCATGATAATCGACGACGTCGTGCTTGAAGAGAAGCCCGACGAGATCCTTATCCGAAACGGCGGGTTTGAAGGAAACGGATACTCTCCCTGGACCACCGGCGGCACGACCGCTCTCAGCGACGTTGCGCATGAAGGCGGGCATTCGCTCCGCCTCATGGGAAGCAGCTACTATCAGAGCGTTGCCAAGCAGACCGGTCTGATCCTCACAAAGAACACCGAGTATATCCTGATCTTCTGGGCGAAGTGGGATTCTGAATCCGGCGGAACGAAGCAGTATCACAGCTACGTTTTCGGCGACAAGGAAAAGCTTTGCTCGAATTCGATAGCCTTGACGGACGAGTGGAGACGCTACGCAATCGCATTCAACAGCGGCGACTATTCCGACTGGTACGTCAACTTCTCCGCGGGCAGCTCCCCTGACGGCAGCGCCATATATATCGACGACGTTGAGATCATCCACAGAGACGGCAGCGGCTACTTCGGCGAATACCCCGAGCAGCTCGTTGAGGGAGCCGATATCAGAATCGTATCCTTCAACGTGCTCGTCGCGCAGGAAGACTTCAGTTGGAGCCCCTGGGTTATCGGCGAAAGACCCGAGAAGTTCAAGGCGTTTATCGACTACTATAAGCCCGACGTCGTAGGTCTGCAGGAATGCTCCGAGAAGTGGCACGACGGCATCAACCGTCTGCTCGGCGATACATATGAGTTCCTCAACCCCGATTTCGGCGGTCAGGCGGGTATGAACTGCAGTCCGATCATATATGACAAGACCAGGCTCCGCGTTATCGCGAGCGAAGTGTATTCCTACTCGATAGGCAACAGCCCGCGCTTCCGCCTTATCGACATCGGCGTTTTCGAGCGCATCAGCGACGGCAGAAGATTCATCGTCAGCTCGACGCACCTCGATCCGGGCTGGGACGACGACGATCACACTGAGCAAAGAAACGTTCAGGCAGGCGAGCTCGTCGTTAAGGCGAGAGAATATATCAATCAGTGGAACTGCCCATTCATTTCCACCGGCGATATGAACTGCCCGGCCGGAGATATTCCTTATAATACCATCGTCAACAGCGGAGTACTTTTCGACGCCGACGATCATCCGGACCCCGGCGTTGTCGACCACATTTTCCATACCGTAGGCACCGAATGCCTTTTCACCGCGCGCGTGACGGACGCCGACCTCCAGGGAACTTCCGATCACTATCCGCTGATCGGCGATTTCAAACTGACAACAATGCCGCAGATCACCGGCATCGAAGTTACCGCTCCCGACAAGGTCGAATACGTTGAGGGCAGGGAAGAACTCGACCTGTCCGGGGGAAAGGTAACGGTCACTTACGATAACGGCTCGACTGAAGAAGTCGCTCTTACGGCAGAAATGGTCGAGGGCTTCGACAACACCGTCGTAGGACCGCAGACACTGACGGTAACTTACAACGGATTCACCGACACCTTTGACGTCACGATAATTGCCTACGTGTTCGTCGGCGACGTAGACGGCGATGACGAAGTCACCGTCGCTGACGCTCTTGCGGCGCTGCGTATGGCTGTCGGCCTTGCCGATCAGCCGGAAGGAGACGCGCTCGGCGTTGCCGATGTTGACGCCGACGGCACCGTGACCGTTTCCGACGTGCTGCGTATTCTCCGCATTGCCGCGAGACTCGACTGACAACCGCTGCAAAACGTTAGTTTTTGATATTTCCCGCATGTCCTTACATCCGAACGCTGAAAAACGGAGGAATCACCATGAGAAAAAAGATTATCGCGTTAATCCTTACGCTCGCTGTTGCGTCTTCGCTGATTTCGATAGCGGGCCTCATTCCCGCGTCCGCAGCGGATACGTCCGCGCTTGACGCGGAGATTACCTCTGCGAAGGTTCTCTTGAATAAAGGCTATGGCGAGCAGTCGCGTAAGTACCTTGCGGACCGTGTTCAGAGAGCCGAGGCCGTACTCTTTGACGAGACGGCTCCGCAGGAGGAAATTGACGCCGCGCTTGAAATCCTCATCGCCGCGGAGGACTCTCTCTCGCAGATGTACGGTTTCAGCCTTATAGGTATGAACGGCGTATCCGGCTGGAATGAAGCCGCTCTCGCGCAGATGAACGAGTTTTCTTCTTCCCGTTCCGTCGACGCCGTAAATAAGCCGGAAGGCGTTGATTTCTCCGTCAGCGTAAGCGGAGACGGCTCCGCGTATATTTCCAACTCGAACGCGGCGGGCGACGGCATTATAGGCGCTTCGCCGTTCGGAACAGACCTCGTGCGCGCCGACGGCTTCAAGCTTTGGATCTCCGTGGGAGCGCCGGCCGAGTTTGAAATAACCGTCGGTTCATCCGATATAAGCCGCGCGTATTCCGCGAGTTTTTGGGCGGACGGGGACGGTTACGTCATGATACCGTTCGACACGTTCTCCACGGTCGACGGCGCCGCGGTCAAAGAGGAAACCGATTTAGGATATCTCCGCATCGGAACCGGCGCTGCGGCTTCTTTCAAGTTTGCCGATCTCAACGCTTATGACGAGATACTCGAGGGCAGCACGAAGACCGCTTATTCCGAGACGAAGATAACCTCGCGCAATCAGTTGGAGAACAACGCTTATTACAAGATCATCGAATCCACCTCCGGCAAAGCCGTTACGCTCGGACCGGAGATCAGCGAAACGGCAACTCAATGGGAACTTTGCATCGGCGTGGACGATGACAATCTTGATCTTTATCTTGACGAAAACAGGGAAGGCGATCGTAAGCAAATGTGGCAATTCTCGCTTTCTCCTTCTGGCAATAACACGTTCCGTATTATCAATAAATCTTGCACGCATGCGCTCGAGATTTCGTCTTCCGGCGGAAGCCTCGCTCATCCCAGGCCGTTTCTCAATGAGGCCAGGCAGGAGTGGTCGGTCAGCATCACCGGCGGCAAGGCGACCATTCAAGTCCGCAACGTCGGCAAGCTCACTACCGCGGGAGACACCGTAAAAGCGACGACGGGCAGCACTTATAAGAAGTTTGAGCTTTACAAGGTCGTAGAGACCGAATACGTTCAGAGCTGGAGCGACGAATTCGACGGCGACAAGCTCGACAGATCGAAGTGGTCGGTCGACGACGGCTTCTGGTTCGGCGGAACGGTTTCAACCATGCACACTGATGACGACGAGCAGCTCGAGGTTTCGGACGGCATGCTGAATATGACCGTCACACCCGACAGATACGGCGCTTTTGAAATGCAGGGAACTTATATGAGCACAAGCGGCAGGTTCGCTTTGAGCTACGGCAAGGTCGAGATACGCGCGAAGCTCGCTTACGGCAACGGTCAGTTCCCGGCGTTCTGGATGATGCCTACCGATATGATGAATATGGGCGGCGGCGAGATCGACATCATGGAGATTGTCGTTACTGATGACATCAGAGATAACGGCGTTCAAATCGGCACTATCCACTGGACGAGTGACGACGGATACACCCATTGGTCAAAAGCCCATTATATGAAGATCCACGGCTACGGAGAAGAGTATCTCAGCGATGAGTTCCATACCTACGGCGTGGAGATGGATCACGATCAGGTCAGATTCTACTTTGACGGAATGCAGTACAATTCGCTTGTGTTAAACAGCGAGGGTAAGAAGTTCGCGTTCGGAGACATCGCGAGATATATCATTATAAATAATTCCACCAAAGGCGACGGCGCAAGCATCGTTAACGAAGCGTGGGGTCTCGAGGATAAATACGAAACCCAGATAGACTACGTCAGATGCTATCTTGAAGCCGGTGAAATGAGCGATAATACCGTCGACTTCACGACTGACGACAGCATCAACTATTCATCCGGCATAGAGGCCGTTGCCACCAACGACGCGTGGGATATCAATATGCCGATGGATATCAACTGCTACGGCAACGAAGGCGCCGCGGCGGATCATTTCGCCAATCTCTACATATTCGATCCGTATACCGGAGAAACGCTCAAATACATCAACCTTGCTTCTGCGATGTCTAAGTACACCAGATCCTTCCGCGTTCTGTATTCGCCGGATGCCACGAAGCTCGCTGTCGCAAACACGCAGGGATGCATACAGATTTATGATACTTCCAATTACGATAACACGCCGGTCAGAATCTATAACGGCGCCGTTATTCAGGAAAACGTTCTGTTCACTCCGGATAGTAAATACCTGATAGTCGGCGGTTACAACGGCGGTTCGCAGGCATATTACAACCCCCAGACCAACGGCAAGACGGAAAAATGGCGTTTCCGCGTTTTCGACGCTGCCACGGGCGCGAAGCTGCAGGATATAGACGTCGGCAGCGATCCGCGCTTCATAGCGATGACCGACGACGGTTCGAAGATCGCGGTAACTACAACAAGCAACGGCACGTTCATCTATAACGTCTCCGACTGGAGCGAATACGGCCACATAACCGAAGGCCACGACGGAGCAATCCGCGGCGCCGACTTTTCTTCGGACGGCAGCCTGCTCGTGACTTCCGACGACAAGGGCGTCATAAACGTCTGGAACGTTTCCGATCTTTCGCTCAACAAGAAGCTCAACAACGTCAACTCCGGCTCCGTCAGGCGCGTAGTCTTCTCGCCGGACGATAAGAACGTCCTCGCGACCGCGACCTATGGCGCCGCGCGTCTGTTCGAGGTCGAGAGCGGAGAGCTTATCTCGCTGCTCGGCGGCTTCGGCAACGTCATCCGCGAAGCGACCTATTCGACGGAAGGCAAATATATCGCCGTCGCCTCGTACGACGGCGGCGCGAAGCTTTTTGCCGCGGACGGCACCTATCTTGAAACGCTGAGAGCGGGAGAAAAAGACGAAAACGAGGAAGGGTTCATCCTTTCCCGCATCAAGTTCTCGCCGTATGAGGACGATTACGTTATGTTCTCCACCCGCACCGATCCTTATTCGGTGCAGAAGTGGGACCTCCCGAAGCAGTACGACAAAACGCAGCTTAAGCTCGCCATGAGCGGCTGCGCGGACAAAACCACGCCCGAATACGCTTACGCCGCGAAGATTGCCGGCTTGAAGTATGCTACTCCGCAGATGATCTACAAGGCGTATACCGGCATTGGCGGAACGGCGAAGACCGACGAATTCATCAGCGTCTCTCCCGACGGATACACGATGCCGCCGAGCGTTACCGTCAATAAAAACGCTTTCGTCTACGTTACCGCAGGGGCGTCTCCGGAATACGCGGATCTCGCGCTTAAGGTCACAAATACCGACGACGGCACAAGCGAGCTTATTCCCGCGGACGACGCCGGATTCTTTATGGATTATAATGAAAACGACGAAATTGAGGCGTATTGCAGTTACGATTTCAAGGTCAAGATGACGGAAGCCGGCTCCTTCGAGTTCGAACTCGTCGACCTCGATTCCAACAAGGCGTTCCCGAAGGCAAGCGCTGCCGTCAACGAAGAAAGCGCGGCGGAGGGATTCCTCTATTCGATAAAGGACGGAGAAGTCACGATAACAAAGTGTATCTCCGGCAGGCGCAACGTTGTTGTTCCGAGTGAGATAGAGGGGTACCCTGTCACCAAAATCGGTTCTTATGCCTTCGACGGCTACGGAACCAACGTTATGCATATGGCCGTTACGCTTCCCGACACGCTTAAGGTTATCGGCAGTTACGCATTCTATAACTGCTGGTCTCTGCGCGAGATAAAGTTCCCCGCAGGACTTGAAAAGATAGAACAGTACGCTTTCAGCAGATGCAGACTGCTCAGCGTCGTCGATATCCCCGCCGGCACGACAGTCAACGGCTACGCGTTCAACAACGCCGGCGTCGGTACCATAAAATTGAACTCGGGAACCGGCATCGCAAGCACGGCTCTCTCCTGTATGTCGCGCGTCAGAGAGATTATCGTTGCCGACGGAGTAGAAAGCCTGTCGCTGAATACTTCTTCTCAATATCTCCTTGAGGCGGTTTATATTCCCGAAAGCGTCACTTCAATCAGCGGCGGCATATATTCGCCGAGCACCTCTTATTCGAAGACCGTTCCTACGATTTACGGTGTCGCGGGAAGCTACGCTCAGACTTACGCCGAGTCGTATCCGACGAAGTTTACCTTCGTACCGATTTGCGCGCCGACGATTACCGGAGTAGAGGAAGGCAAGACCTACGATCTCTACGAAGCGCCCGTTTCAGCGACCTGGGAAAACGGACACATCGGATACCTCAACGGAGAGGCGTGCTACAGACACGCCGACGTGACCGAGCCCGGCGAGTACACGCTCGAAGTTATAAACGGCTATGACGAGTATAAGACGACCGTGACATTCACAGTCGTCGATACTACGCCTCCGCCGTACACGATCGGCGACGTTGACGACGATGGTGAAGTCACCGTTACCGACGCGCTCGCCGCGCTGCGCATCGCGCTCGGGATTGCCGAGCCGGAGGGCTATCAAGCGGAAGCCGCCGACGTTGACAAAGACGGCGAAGTGACAGTTTCCGACGTGCTCCGCATCCTTCGCGTCGCCGCGAAGGTTGACGATCCCTTTGAACAATAATCGTCAATCAACTCAAATTATTACTTCGTCTTTCCCGCAAAAGAAACGGAGGTAAACCATGAAAAGAAGACTCATCGCCATACTGCTTACGCTCGCTTTCGCGCTTTCGATGCTGCCGTTTTCGTCGGCGGTGACCGTCGGCGCTGACGAGCCGACTGCAATCGACGAATACGCTTACGCCAGATCCCTTTTATATAAGGGTTACAGCGAGCAGTCGAGAAAATACCTCGCCGACCGCATCGAGAGATGGGAAGCTACTTTTGCGGCGTATAACGACCTTGCGACCGACGAAGAACGCGAAGCCACATTTAACGAGGTCAAAAACGCCGAAAATATGCTCGAGCCGATGCATGACGTCGAGCTTATTCCGCTTAACGGCTTCAATGGCTGGACGTCCGAGGATCTTGCCGCTATGAACGAGTCCTCATCGACTCCCGTTCTCGACGGTGAGCATAAACCGGATGGCGTTGAGTTTTCCGTTTCCGTAAGAGGTGACGAAAACGGGACCGTCCTTTCCAACGGCGCGTCAAGAAGCGGTGTTGCGGGGCAGTCTCCGTTCGGCCTTGATATGTCGAAGGCGGACGGTCTGAAACTCTGGCTCGAACCGAGTGACGGCGACGTTTTCAGCATTACTATAGGGCTGCGTTCGGGTGTGGATAATTATACTTACACTGCCGCGGACATTGTTGTATGGGGATTCGGATATATCTATATCCCGTTCGAGATCTTTACTACCACCGGCGATTCGCCGCTCGCCAAGGACGGCAGCATGAACTATATCCGTATAGAGTCGAACGGTACGTCGTTCTTGGCAGCGGATCTGAACGCATATAACGAGATCCTTGAGAGCAGTTCGGCAACGTCTTACTCCGAGACGCAGATTACCTCACGAAATCAGATAGTTAATAACGCGTACTATAAAATAATCGAAGCAACCGGCGGCAAGGCGATAACGCTCGGGCCTCCCGTTCCGGAAACGGCTATCAGATGGGGAGACAACACCCTCGCTATCGAAGACAGCTCGCTCAAGTATTCGCTTGAGGAAAACAGGGAAGGCGATCGCACGCAGATGTGGCAGTTTTCAATGTCTCCCTCCGGCAACGGTACTTTCAGGATAATCAATAAATCGAGCACAAACGTGCTTACGATTTCGGAATCCGGCACAAGTATCGAGGCGAAAGAACCGAACCTCAATAACACGCGCCAAGAGTGGTCTATCAGCATTACGGGTGGAAAGGCGACTATTCAGGTACGCAATGTCGGAAAGTTAACCGTTTCGGGTGAAACCGTTAAAGCCACTACCGGTTCGACGTATAAAAAGTTCTATCTGTATAAAGTCGTTGAAGAAGAATACGTTCAGAGCTGGAGCGACGAGTTCGACGGCGATTCGCTCGACCGCACCAAGTGGAACGTGAACGACGGTTATTCCGACGGTGCCATTTATCCGGATGACGACGACCTTATCGACGTTTCCGACGGCAATATGCATTTCAAGGGCAGATACGGCAGATACGACGCTTATGAAATGTCCGGAACGTATATGAACACCAGCGGCAAGTTTGCGTTCGGCTACGGCAAGATCGAGATCCGCGCAAAGCTGGCGTACGGCACCGGTCAGTTCCCGGCGTTCTGGCTTATGCCGACCGATATGATGAATATGGGCGCCGGCGAAGTCGACATTATGGAAATGGTCGTCGAAGATGATATTGCCAAAAACGGCACGGTCATCGGCACCGTTCACTGGACGGATGACGAGGGCAAAAAGGACTGGGCCAAGGTTATATATATGAATATAAACGGCTACGGCGAGAAGTACCTGAGCGACGATTACCACACCTACGGTCTTGAAATGGACCGTGATATGATCAGGTACTACTTCGACGGAATGCAGTACAATTCGCTTCTTTACAACAGCGAGGGTAAGAAATTCGCATTCGGCGATACTGCCAGATACATTGTTTTCAATAACACCCCGCGCGCAAGGACGCCTAAAAATGACGGCTGGCCGAGCAATATAGTCGACGAATCCTGGGGCGCCGAGAAAGAATACGTCATCGACGTCGACTACGTCCGCTGCTTCCTTGAGGCGGGCGAGCTGACCGACGGCACCGAAGACTACACGACCGAGGAAAGCGTGAACTATTCCACCGGTCTCAACGCGGTCGCCATCAACGATTACTGGGACATCAACTTCCCGACTGACGTCAAGCCCGACGGCACCGAGATCGCCTCCGCCGACCACATGAAGAAGGTCTATATCATGGATCCGGTCACGAACGTGACGAAGCACGTGCTTTCCACCGGATTCGACAGAGCGCTGCGCGTTCTTTATTCTCCCGACGGCAGCAAGCTTGCGGTCGCGTCCACGCAGGGCAATATAGCGATTTTCGATACCGCCGATTACACAAAAGCGCCGCGCAGGATATACAACGGCACGGTCATTCAGGAGAGCGTTGTTTTCACCAAAGACAGCAGCGCTTTGATCGTAGGCGGTTTCAACGGCGGTTCCCAGAAATATTCAAGCGGCACCGGGAAATGGAAGTTCCGCGTTTTCGACGCGGATACAGGCGCTAAGCTGCAGGAAATCGACGTGGGCAGCGACCCGCGTTTCATAGCGATTACCGACGACGGTTCAAAAGTCGCGGTTACGACAACGAGCAACGGCACGTTTGTCTACAACGTTGACGACTGGAGCGAATACGCGCACCTTACCGACGGACACGTCAGGGCGATCCGCGGCGCGGATTTCTCCTCGGACGGAAGTCTGCTCGCTACCTCGGACGATAACGGAGTCATCTGCCTTTGGGACGTCGGGAGCAAGGCGCTTATAAAGAAACTCAACAACGTCAACACCGGTTCGGTAAGACGCCTCGAGTTTTCGCCCGACGATAAGAATATTCTCTGCACCTCCACCTACGGCGCTGCACGCTTATTCGACGTCGAAAGTGGCGAACTCGTTTCGCTGCTCGGCGGTTTCGGCAACGTTATCAGAGAAGCCGCGTATTCGCCGAACGGCAAATATATAGTTGTCGCGTCCTACGACGGCGGCGCCAAGGTCTTTGCGTCCGACGGCACGTATCTCGAAACGCTGAAAGCCGGAAACACCGACGCTAACCTCGAAGGGTATATAGTTTCGCGCATTAAATTCACTCCCGACAGCTCATACGTTTTCTTCGGCGAGCGCACCTATCCGCATTCGCTGCAGAAGTGGGCGCTTCCGAAGGAGTATGACAAATCCGCTCTGCAGGCCGCAGTCGCGCGGCTGAGTCCCTCGTCGCCGTATTACAATATCGCTTCAAAGGTGGCGTATATGAAGTACGCGACGCCTCACATGATAGACAGGATGATGACCGCGACAGGTCCGAGGCCTACGGTTATCTACGATTTCATCAGAGTTTCGGCGGACGGTCACGAGTTCTCGGATACCGTTACCATAAACCGTAACGGCTACGTTTACCTTGAAACCGTCAACTCGCCTTATTACGAGCATCCGTCCGTCAGGGTGAAGAACCTTGACGATGATACGGAAGTGATAATTCCTCTTGATAAAGATAATCTGCTTTCGCTTGAAGCGGACGCTAATTATCTAAAACTAACACGCCTTATCAGGGTTCGTATTACCGAAGGCGGAAACTACCGCGTGCAGCTTATTGACGAGGCGCGGGGAAAATCGTTCGCTTCGGCTGACTTTACCGTCGACGGGACGAAAACAGCGACCGATGAGTTTATGTATTCTATCAATAACGATCAGGTCACGATAACCGACTGTATCTCCGGTTTGCGCGACGTCGTCATTCCGGACGAAATAGAAGGATACCCCGTGACGGTTATCGGGCAGTACGCTTTTGCCGGCTACGGCAGAACCGTGCATCATATGACCGTTAAGCTGCCTGATACTCTTACGAAGATCGATCAGTACGCCTTCCAGGCGTGCAGCTCGCTGCGCGAAATAGAGTTCCCGTCATCGCTGAAAACGATAGGGCAGTACGCGTTCAACGACTGCAAACTGCTCGGCGCCGCGGATATTCCGGACGGCACTTCGGTCAATACTTACGCGTTCCGCAACACCGGCGTCGGCACCGTGACGGTAGGGAACGGAACGTCCTTTTCTTCCACCGCGCTTAACGGAAACTACCGCGCGAGAGAGCTTATCGTGAGAGACGGCACGACGAGCGTAAGCGCCAATCTCGGCACACAATACCTTATGGAATCCGTCTATATCCCCGAGAGCGTCACTTCAATCAGCGGAACGCTTTTCAGCGGCAACAGAAAGATAGTCAAGCTCTACGGCGTTGAGGGTTCGTATGCGCAGACGTTTGCCGAGAACAATCCGGCCAAGTTCGAATTCGTACCGCTCGGCGCTCCCGTTATAACCGGCGTCGAGGACGGAGCGACTTACGACCTTTACACCGATCAGGTGCACGCGTCCTGGAACTGCGGGCATATCGCGTATCTCAATGGCGAGCGCCGCTACGGAGAAGCCGACGTGACCGAGCCCGGCGAATATGAACTCAAGGTAGTGAACGGATACGACGAGTATTCAACTACCGTTAGGTTTACCGTCGTCGACACTACGCCTCCTCCTTACACGATGGGGGATCTTGACGAAGATGGAGAGATAACCGTCGCGGACGCACTCGCCGCGCTGCGTATTTCCGTGAGGCTTGCAGAGCCGCAGGGCTACCAGCTCCAAGCCGCTGATATCGACGGGGACGGCGTAATTACCGTTTCCGATGCTCTTTTGATACTCCGCAAGGCTGCCGGATTGATAGATTAGTTGTGCTTTATCCTCATTATTGTCTGGAGGTATTATAATGAAAATGAAATTGATTGCAATTCTGCTTTCGGTCGCGCTCTTTATGACCGCGTTCCCTGCGGCCGGCGCGGTTGCCGAAACAAAAGACGACTACGTCGGGACGTATCCCGAGCAGCTCGTCGAAGGAGCGGATATACGGATCATTTCGTATAACGTCCTCGTTGCGCAGGAAGACTTCAGTTGGAGCCCGTGGAGAATCGGTACCCGCCCCGAACTATTTGCCGATTTTGTCAATTATTATAAACCGGACGTCGTAGGCCTTCAGGAGTGCTCGAAACTTTGGCATATCGGTATTCGCGAATTGCTCGGAGATAAGTATGAATTTATCTATCCGGACCTCAACGACGAGGGCGACGATGAGAACTGTTCGCTGCTTTTGTACGACAAGACTAAGTATAATGTTGTAAAAACTGAGTTGTTTAAGTATTCAGTCTCTAACGCCGCTCAAATGCGTCACATGGCGATTGCTCTTTTTGAAAATAAAGTCGACGGCAGGAAGTTCGCGGTTAGCTCGACTCATCTGAATTCCGGCTGGGAAGGATCCGGCGGAGACAACACTCCGCAGAGAACCATTCAGGCGGGCGAGCTCATTAAAAAAGCACAGAGCTGGCTCAGTAAAAACAAGTGCCCGTTTATTTCTACCGGCGATATGAACACTACGATCGACGAGGTGCCGTATCAGACCATCGCCAACAGCAACGTTCTGTTTGACGCCGATCCGAACCCCATCAGCGGCTGCGTCGACCACATCTTTTGCAGCGTTGAGGCAACATGCCTTTACACCGCGCAGGTCAGGGATCAGCAAATCAGAGCCGCTTCCGACCACTGGCCGCTGATCGCGGATATCAAGCTTCCCGTCGTGAAGCCGACTTACACCCTCGGAGACCCGAATAAAGACGGGGAAACCAACGTTGAGGACGCGCTTCTCGCGCTTCGTTATTCCCTTGGAATCAAGAAGCCTACCGCGAACCAGCGCAAAGCTGCGGACGTTGACCTTGATGGAAGCGTTACCGTTTCCGACGCCCTTATCATTATGCGATATATCGCGAAACTGATAGAAACTTTTTAGTAGTTGATATTTTTCTCCGGAGGAGTTATAATGGACTATATAAGCTTTCCGAAGCTGGGAATAACGATAAACATTTCGCCTACCGCTTTTAAGATCGGTTCAATCGAGATTAAGTGGTACGCGCTCTGCATTATGCTCGGATTTGCGCTTGCGATCGTTTACGTTCTTGTTCAGGGCAAAAAACAGGGGTTCAAGAGCGACACGTTCATTGACCTCGCTATTATCGCCATGGTTTTCGGACTTATCGGAGCGCGTCTGTATTACGTTTTGTTCCGCCTTGATCAATATATAAAGGATCCGATAAGCATTCTGTATATCTGGAAAGGCGGGCTCGCGATATACGGAGGAGTTATTCTCGCCGTGCTCGCGTCATTCGTTTATTGCCGCGTGAAGAAGCAGCCGTTCTTTAAGCTGGCGGATATTGCGGCTCCCGCGCTGCTTATCGGTCAAGCTCTCGGGCGATGGGGCAACTTCTTCAATCAGGAAGCCTTCGGCGTTAACACAGACCTCCCTTGGGGGATGACGGGCAACATTATCGCTGAGAATATTCGCAGTGAAGCCGTTGAAGTTAAGGACAGATTCGGCATTCTGCTTGATTCGTCAAAACCCGTGCATCCGACGTTCTTGTACGAATCGCTCTGGTGCCTGCTCGGCGTGATTGTTCTGTGGCTCTTTTATAATAAATACAAGAAGTTCGACGGAGAAGTGGCGCTCCTGTACTGCGCCTGGTACGGATTTGAGCGGATGTTCGTCGAGGGGCTTCGCACCGACAGCCTTATCCTTTTCGCCGATATCCGCGTATCGCAGGTCATCGCCGCCGCGACGTTCGTTGCCGCGGTTGTGTTGATAATAGTATTCCGCATCAAAAGCGGCGGAAGAAAAAAACGCGTCAAACGGTTGCCGGAGCACGACGACAGTCTGATAATCAACATACCGGAGGATACTGATTAGTGGCTACAATTCTTGACGGTAAATCACTTGCCGCAAAGCTTAAAGAAGAAATCAAAGCCGAGGTATCTTTACTGAAGAGCGGGGGAACGGAGCCAAAGCTCGCTGTAATTCTCGTCGGTGACGATCCCGCCTCGCATGTTTACGTGCGCAATAAAAAGCGCGACTGTGAAGACGTCGGTATACTGTCGGAGAGTATAACGCTCCCGGCGAATACCGAAAAGTGTGAGTTGATCGACATCATTAAGTCGCTCAACAATGACGCTTCCGTCCACGGAATACTCGTGCAGCTTCCGTTACCGCACGGACTCGACGGAACCGAGATAACGCAGCTTATTGCTCCCGAAAAGGACGTTGACGCCTTCTCTTATTATAATGTAGGCCGGATAATGACCGGTGACTATTCGTTCGTTCCGTGTACTCCGGCCGGGTGTATGGAGCTTATAAAGCTCTCCGGTATATCGGTTGAAGGCAAAAACTGCGTTGTTATCGGCAGGAGCAATATCGTCGGCAAGCCGATGGCGATGCTTCTGATGCAGGCGAACGGAACCGTTACCGTTTGTCACTCGCGTACAAAAAATCTTGCTGAAATAACTCGCGGAGCAGATATACTCGTATCGGCGATCGGCAAGGCGGGCTTTGTGACGGGGGATATGGTTAAAGACGGCGCCGTCGTAATAGACGTCGGCATCAACAGAGGCGAAGACGGAAAGCTCTGCGGCGACTGCGATTTCGATTCCTGCGCCGCAAAAGCGTCGTTCATCACTCCTGTTCCGGGCGGTGTCGGCCCGATGACAAGGGTTATGTTATTGAAAAATACTGTAAATGCAGCTAAAGTCCAAGGAGGAAAAGAAAATGCTTAAAAGATCAGCATCGTTAATCGTCGCGTTTGCGCTCGTGCTGACGCTGTTTGCCGGTATAGGCGTTTACGCGGTAGCGCCGCAGCCCGACCTGACGGCAAAGAACGTTATTCTGCTCATAGGCAGCGGAATAAGTCCCGCGCATGTTAACGCCGCGAAAATCAAATCCGGAAGGCAGCTTAACCTGTTGAATCTTACGTATTCCGGAACTCTTGATACCACAAACTCCGATAACGCCATATCGGATCCCGCGGCTGCCGCTACCGCTCTTTCTACGGGTAAGAAAACGCTGAATTTTAACCTCGGTATAGATCACGAGGGTAATCCTGCTACGCTTATTACCGAGGCTTTGCAGAGCGCCGGCAAGAAGATAGGTATCATTACGGATAAATACCTTAACGACGCCACTCCCGCGGCTTTTGCGGTGCACAATCCGCTGAAATCCGATCTTTACGGAGTTGCCCGTCAGGAGATTGCCAGCGGTTTCGATCTTTTCCTCGGCGGCGGCTCGAAATACTTCGATAATTACAGGGCGGAAATGAAGGCCGCGGGCTATGAATACGTGACCTCGCCCGGCAGACTTTCCGAACTTACGTCCGATAAAAAGATTATCGGCGCTTTCAGCAACTATTCTTTTGATACCGGTTATCAGGTGCCTTCGCTTTCCGCAATGCTCACGAAGGCGACGGAGCTGCTCGGCAACCCTGACGGTTTCTTCATTGTTGCCGAGGGCGGACTTATCGATAAGTACTGTTTCGAGAGAAATATGAATAAGATGGTCGAGGAATTTGTCAAGTTTGACGAAGCCGTCGGCGTCGCAATGGCTTATGTTGACGAGCACCCCGATACTCTTCTTGTCGTCGCGGGCGACGTTGAAGCCGGTCAGCTGACGCTCAATGACCGTCCGAATCAGGGGAACACGACTAACTCGTGCTTCAAGAAATACGGCACAAGCTCACTGAATACCGCGCTCTATACTTACGGCAAAAACGCTTCTGCGCTTACCGGCGAACACAAGAGCATAGACGTCCCGAAGTTTATATCCGCGTCTATGGGAGTTTATGATTTTGCGCAGGGCGCAGAACAGACCTCCGCCGTTAACGATTATACCGTTGATGAACTGAATTCCTTCTCGTCGTGGTCTTTTACCAATATTAAGAAGAATAGTCACGTCAACGGCATAACGCTCAACACGACTTCTTCCAACAACTCCGCCGTCACCGCGATGGTTTCCAAAGGTTCTCTTGTCGTTATGGCCAACGCGAGAGTCGGATTCGACCTTACGGTTACGACGCCGCTTGCGTCTCCCTTTAAGCTGAAGAACGGCGGAAGCACTGATCTTTCCGCTTATGACGGTTTCGTTCTCAGCGCCTCCGGGCTTGAGGATAACGCCTTTACTCTAACGGTAGGAAAGGGAAGTACCTTTACCGCGTCGGCGGACTTCAGTGAAGCTATGAAGAACGAGTACGGCGAGATACTCCTTCCTTTTGACAGCTTCGAGCCGGCAATAGCTGCTGAAAACGCCGTCGGTCTTGACACGTTCGGACTCTCTACTACGGGGTGCTCGGCAAAATCGACTGTCAAGCTCGATTCCATACACGCTTATAAGACAGACACGGGAATCAGTTACGCAGAGCTACTGGGCATCGCTTACGGTAAGGATTCGTTTGAATATACCTCCGCAAGCTTCGCCGCTTTTTCGTCTTCGTTTGAGGCTTTCAAATCTGCGGTGACAAGAGAAGAAAGATATGCCGCAAAGCTCGATTTGATTTCGAAGATCGACGCTCTTGTTCCGATTCCTCTCTCCTCGGAAGAATTCGGCCTTGTTGAAGCGAATAAGGATTCGCTCGGCGTTTCCTGCGCCGCTGCGTCCGTTTCCGACGGCATGCTCGATACGTTCTGCGGCAATGCCGACACCAGACTTGCGACCAAATCTGTCGAAATATCCCGCAGCTGGACGCAGTACACCGTTAATTTCAACAGCAGGAATTATACAAAGGTATATCTCAGCTTCACGTCCGGTAATTCGCCCGACGGCAGTTCGCTTCTGATAGACGACCTCGCTGTTACGCCCGCTCCCGCCGCAGGTGAAGTATTGGTAAAGAACGGCGATTTTGAAGACGCGGCCGTTGATCCGTGGATAATCTATAACGACAGCTTTATCACAAACGACGCCCACGGTGGAAGCCGTGCGTTGCGCCTGATGGCTGCCGCAAAGAACGCAAAGACCGCAAAACAGACCGGAATCACCGTGAGCCCGAACACCGACTACACCTTTACGTTCTGGGCAAAGGGCGAGAATGACAATACCGGCACAAAGCCTTATATTGGCTACGTTTACGGCGACTCCGCCAATGCGTCGGTCATGTTTGAAAATATCCCGGAAGTTTCCGGCAATTACGGAGCGATTCGCTTCAGACTCGCTTCGCTCCATCCGGATTTCACTAAGGATGATTTTGCGGTAAGAATGACTGTTGCTACTGCCGACGGAGAAACCGCGGCGATGATCGAACGCGCACTTATTTCCGAAGGGAATTATTGCTTCGCGCTTCCTGCCGCGCCTTCCGAAATAGTCAGCATAAAGATCGAATTCATCAATGCCGCCATCGGCGCGGTAGTCAGAATCGAAGGCGTTGACCTTCTCTCAAACGCTCCCGTTAAATCCGCGAATCCGCGCGTGCCCTCGGCGCTCTCAATACTTCGTGCGGCCGCGGGACTGGCTGTCGTTGATAACGCCGATCTTAACGGCGACGGCAGGGTAGACGTTGCGGATGCGCTTCTTGCTCTCCGCGCTGAATGCGCCCTCTGATACCTGATGACACAATTAACGCCCGAAGGATTATCCTTCGGGCGTTGTGTTTTATTATCGGTCCGATATCCCCTTATACAGCTCGTTCATCGGAGGTGTGCGCAGCTCGCCGGACTTTATATGCGGATCGCTTGATTCATCGCCGAACACGGCATAACATTCAAAATACTCGACCGCTGTTTCGATCTCCGTACGCCGCGCGAGCGCTGAAAAATGCTCAGCTATTAATTCGGCTTTCTCTTTGTTATCCATCCTGTTTGTAACCTCACACGTATGCTCTGTCGAAATCAACAACGGCGAAGTAGTTTTCGTCGAGCGTTTTTATTAATACATTGATTTCGCGTTCCAGTTCGCCGTCGCCGACCTTGATGTCAAACGGCACGACAACGTCAAAGATAAGATTGGTATGCGTCGGGCCTACGACCATACGGAAATCATGAATGCTCAATCGCCCGTCAATATGTTCCTTCAGCAATGCATCGACCTTGTCACGCGTTTCCGCAACAGCTTCATCGCAGGTAACGACGGGGTCCATATGGATAACCGCGTGACAACCGAGTTTTTCAGCAAGCTCGCGTTCGATATTGTCGATATGATCGTGCGTTTCGAGCATATCAGCTGCGGCCGACACTTCCGCGTGAAGGGAAACGATCAGCCTTCCGGGGCCGTAGTCATGAACTATAAGATCGTGTACTCCGAGCACCGCGGGATTTGATGAGACTATTTTATTAATATCGTCAACGAGTTTTTTGTCCGGTTTTTGCCCTAAAAGAGGACTTATCGTATCCTTTGCGGCGCCGAAGCCGGAGTAGAGAATGAACAGCGCGACTATGCAGCCGCCCCAGGCGTCGGCGTTGAAGTCCGTGAAGCGCGAAAGGATTGTACTGATTAGGACGACGGTAGTCGTTACAGCGTCGCTGATGCTGTCTTTTGCGGTAGTTTTGATAGCGGGGGAGTCGATCAGCTTGGCGATGTGCAATCCGTCGAGGAACATGCCGAGTTTTACGGCGATTGAAACCGCAAGAATCACTATTATAATAACGCTGAAGTCTATCTCACCCGGATTGAACAACTTTTGTACTGAAGTGATGCCGAGCTCGAATCCCATCAGCAGTATCGCCATCGCGACTATGAGTCCGGATATGTACTCAATCCTGCCGTGACCGAACGGGTGTGTAGGATCCGGCTTTTTGCCGGCAAGTTTGAATCCGATCAGGGTTACCGCTGAAGAGCCGCTGTCCGCTATGTTATTCAGCGCGTCTGCCGTTATAGCGATAGATCCGCTTATCAATCCGGCTGCGAGTTTGAAGCCGAAAAGGATTATATTGAGAAATATCCCGACCGCGCCGAAAAGCATACCGTATGCTCCTCTGACCTTCGGGGAAGTAACGTTTTCTCTGTCTTTTATGAATAATCTGGAAAGCAATGCAGTCATACTTTCGCCTCCGTAAAAGCGATTATACCACGTTTTCGGCTTAACATCAAGAATAATCGCCGCAAGTATCAAAAAACACTTGAAACGTGCGCGGTTTTAATGTAACATATCATTATAATACGATCACGGAGATGCGATATGATAATAGAAAGAGATTTCGGAATACTTAGCGACGGAAGGAACGTAACAGCGATAACGCTCGATAACGGAATTCTGAACGTAACGCTGCTCGATTACGGCGCGCGCGTTCAGTCGATCGTTGTCGGCGGCGTCGACGTTGTGCTCGGTTATGACGACGCCGCGGGATATGAAAAATGCACCGCGTATCAGGGGGCGACCGTGGGCCGTTTCGCCAACCGCATAAACGCCGGCAGATTCACTCTGAATGGCATTGAATACGACGTCGGCAGAAACTCCGGAAAGGTGCATCTGCACGGCGGCAAGGTCGGATTCGACAGAGCGATATGGAGGTATGAAGTGACGGACGGCGCTGAGCCGACGGTTGTTTTTACCCACGTTTCGCCGGACGGGGATATGGGATACCCCGGCGAGCTGCGCGTTTCGGTCGCTTTCTCGCTTTCCGGCAGCGAACTGCGCATTGA
>JAEEGL012150419.1_pt1 | contig 28416 bp, 21 predicted proteins | sample 9134231 | NCBI WGS metagenome assembly JAEEGL01 (sample SAMN16246548, study PRJNA631951) | gut metagenome | biome: gut microbiome; feature: rumen; material: fiber-attached | host: Bos | place: Iran: Karaj | collected 2018-10
AAATCACCATATAAAAATGTATTAGTTAATGAATTATTATTAGATAAATTTGGTCATAAAATGCATAAAAGTAAAGGTAATGCTGTTGAACCATTTACTGTTATTCATAATTATGGTGCTGATACTGTTAGATGGTATTTAGCTTATGTATCACCAGTATGGACACCACTTAAATTTGATGAAGATGGATTAAAAGAAGTATATTCTAAATATATTTCAACATTAAAAAACACTTATTCATTCTTCCAAATGTATGCTAATGCTGATCATGTAGATCCAAGAGATTATAATATAGAAGTTTCTAAACGTGAAAAAATGGATAAATGGTTAATTTCTAAATTAAATAAATTAATTAAAGAAGTAACTGAATCATATGAAGTTTATGATTTAAATCCAATTACAAAAAAAGTTACAGATTTCTTAAATGATGATTTATCTAACTGGTATATTAGAGGAAATAGAAGAAGATTCTGGGAATCAGAATTAACAGAAAGTAAAAAAGCTGTTTATTTAACTACTTATGAAGTTTTATTAACTTTAACTAAATTAGTCGCACCAATAACTCCTTATATTTCTGAAGAAATTTATAGATGTTTAACAAATAAAGATTCAGTTCATTTAGCTGATTTCCCTAAATATGATGAATCATTAATAAATGAAGAAATTGAAGAACAAATGGATTTAGTAAGAGATATTTGTTCATTAGGTAGAGATGCTAGAGAAAATGTTAAAATAAAAGTAAGACAACCAATTAGTGAAGTAATTTTACCATACAAAGATAAAGATATAATTGGAGATTTAATTACAATAATTAAAGAAGAATTAAATGTTAAAAATGTATTATTTATTGAAGATATGACTAAATATATGAATTATGTAGCTAAACCAAATTTCAAAGAAGTAGGTAAAGTATTAGGTTCTAAAATTAATTTATTCAAAGAAGAATTATCTAAATTAAGTAATGATCAAATTGAACAAATTAAAGATAGTGGATTAGTTATGAATTTAGATGGAGAAGAAATAAAAGTTGATTCTAATATGGTAGAAGTAAGTATTAGTGTTAAAGAGGGATTCTGTTCATCTAATAATGGAAATACATTTATAATCTTAAATACAGAATTAACTGAAGATTTAATTTTAGAAGGTTATGCTAGAGAATTAGTAAGAAAAATTCAAAGTTTAAGAAAAGAAGCAGATTTAGTGATAACAGATCGTATAAAAGTATGGTATAATGGTAATGATATGATTGATAAGACAATACTAAAATTTGAAGACTTTATTAAGAATGAAACATTAGCTTTAGAATTAATAAAACAAGATAATGTTAGTGAAAAGTATAATATCAATGATATTGATTGTGAAATAAAGATAGAAAGGATTTAAAAAATGAAAAAAATAGTTAGTTATTTAGCAATTGTTGTTATAAGTTTATTTGCATTTGTAGGAATTACAAAAGCAGAAAAAATAGGTGATGTAGAACTTAAAGGTACTCAAGTAATCTATATAGGAAGAGATGGTTGTGGTTATTGCCAAGCATTTGTTCCAGGATTAGAATATTTAAGTGAAAAATATAATTTTAAATATGAATATGTTAATACAGACAAATTAACAGAAGATAATTTTTATAAATGGTTAGAAAAAGTAAATGTTGAAGAAGAAAAATTTGGTACACCAACATTTGCAGTATTAAAAGATGGTAAATTAGTAGAAAGTCATGTTGGATATGTAGAAGAAAAAGAATTATTTGCATTTTTACAAAAAAATGGTGTAATTGGTTCTGGTAAAACATATGAATCTAAATTTAAAAATTTAAAATTTATTACAAATGATGAATATTTAAAAATAGTTGAAGAAGGAAAAAAATCAATTGTTGTTTTCTCACAAGCAACAAATTCAGCTGGATTAAATTCAAGAGATATGTTTGATAAATTAGCTAAAGAATCTGGAATTGATATTTATTTCTATAATTTAGGATTTGCTACTCAAGAAGAATTTGATAAGTTCTTAGATTCAAATAAATTTATTAGTGATAATATTAATTCACTTTCACTTCCAATGGTTATGATTATTGAAGGAAATGAAACTAAAAATTTAACAACATTTATTGAAGAAGAATTTATTAAAAAATTTATAGCTGGTGAATATGATAATGTTACATATACAACTAAAACAGAATCAAGTGCATGTTCTACAGTAGTAATTATTATTTTATCAATATTATTAGCTGCTTCATTAGCTTTCAATGCAACATATTTATTAAAATTAAAAAAAGGAAATAATTAGAAATAATTATTTCTTTTATTATTTATAAAAAAATGATATAATTAATATACTGAGGTGAGTTGCTTGGATAAAGTTAAAGAAAAAACAAAAATATTTTTATTAGATTTAAAAAAATATTTTTTAGATAATATATTAATTTTTTTATTTGTTTTTTTATCATTAATTAATACAACTTTATTAAGAATGATAACAGTTGGTAATTATTTTGAAATAGGACCAGTAATAGCTGATATATTTGGATTATTATTATTAGGTTTATCTTCATTTTTGATTAAACCAAAACATAGATTTAAATATTTATTATTTTGGACGTTTATAATAGTTGTTGTTTCTGTTATTAATTCAATTTATTATACAAATTATATATCATATGCATCTATCTCACTTTTAAAAACAGCTACTCAAGTTGTTGATGTTGGAAATGCTGTTGTTGAAAATGTAATGGAAATTAAAGATTTATTTTATATATGGCAATTACCAGTATTTATATTTTTATATTCCTTATTAAAAAAGAAAAAAATAATTAAATTTACTAATGAAAAAGGAAATGTTAAAAAAATACTTATTAATGAACTAGTATTATTAATATTATTTTGTTTTACATTAACTCCAGCTAGAGTAAGTAGATTTTTTAATAAATGGAATAGAGAATATATAGTTATGCATTATGGATGTGTTATATATCAAATAAATGATCTAGTTCAAACAGTAACTACAAATCTAGATGAATTATTTGGTTATGATGAAGCATATAAAGAATTTAGAGAATATTATGATAATAGAAATTATGAAATTAAACCAAATGAATATACAAATATTTTTAAAGATAAAAATGTTATAGTTATTCATGGTGAAAGTATTCAATCATTTGTTATGGATTTAAAATTTAATGGTAAAGAAGTAACACCAACAGTTAATAAATTAGCTAAAGAAGGTATTTATTTTAGTAATTTTTATGCAGTTGAAAGTGTAGGAACTAGTAGCGATACAGAATTTACTTTTAATTCATCATTAATGCCTTCTTCAACAGGTACTGTATTTATGAGTTATTATGATAGAAATTATATAACAATACCAAAATTAATGAAAAAAAATGGTTATACAACATTTAGTATGCATGGAAATACTTGTGATTTTTGGAATAGGGAACAAACTCATTTAAATTTTGGATATGAAAGATTTTATTGTTATACAAAATCATATAATATAGATGATACAATAGGACTTGGTTTAAGTGATAAATCTTTCTTTAAACAATCTGTTCCTATTATTAAAGAAAATAGTAATGATAAATTTTATTCAATTGCTATTATGTTAAGTAATCATACACCATTTTCTGATATAAAAAATCATTCTAATTTTGATATATCGTATACTTATATTGATAAGAATGGTAATGAAGTTAAAGATAATAAATTAGAAGGTACTGTTATGGGTAATTATATTAAATCTGTTAATTATGCTGATAGTGCTATAGCTGAATTTTTAAGTGAATTAGATAAAGAAGGATTACTTGATAATACAATTATTGTATTATATGGTGATCATGATGCAAAAATAAAAAAACCTGAATTTGAAAAATTCTATAATTATAAAGATGGTAAATATTTAACAGAAGGTGATCCTGATTATCAAGAATTTGATGATTATGACTATGAATTAAATAGAAAAGTTCCATTTATCATTTGGACTAAAGACAAAGAATATAATATAGAAGTTGATAAATTGATGAGTATGTTAGATGTTCAACCTACATTAGGTAATATGTTAGGATTTAAGAATGAATATGCTTTAGGTCATGATATATTTAGTATTGATGAAAATGTAATTGTTTTCCCTGATGGAAATTGGTTAACTGATAAAATGTATTATAATTATCAAAAAGATGAAGGAAAATTATTAAATGGTAATGATTCAGTAAGTTCTAAATATATAGATTATTATAATGATTATGCTTATCAATTAATATCTATATCAGATGATATAATTGTTTATGATTTATTAAAAGATCAATAAAATAAAAAATACATAAAATTATAAAAAATACTTGTTATTTAATTTAGTATTTGATATAATTTATATGTATTCGATGGACCCATAGCCAAGAGGCTAAGGCATGGGACTGCAACTCCCCGATCGTTGGTTCAAATCCGACTGGGTCCTCCAATATAAAAAAATCGAACTATTTAGTTCGTTTTTTTTTATTATAAATTTTATGCAAAAAATATAATATTATTAATTAATAATTATTTATGATGTTTTAAATTATAAAATAAAAAAGATAATAATTATTATCTTTTTTACATTATTCTTCTTCTTCGTTCAATATTTTCAGCTTTTTCATTTTTTTCTATTTCTTCATCTAATATTTTAGTTATTAAATAATAATAATCAATTTCTTCATTATCTTTAATTAGAGGTTTTATTTTGTTCCAAACTTCTGTTTTTTTATCTATTTTTTTAGGTTTATTAGCAAATTTTTCAGGTTCTAATAATCTATCTATATCTTCTTCATCATAACCTTTATCATTGAAATCATCTTTAAAAAATTTATATGCTTTTTCAAATTCAATAGGAATTGTTTCAATTTTTTCAACTTTAGGTTTAATTTCACTTTGATTGTTTTCCTTAGGTTTTGTTATATTTTGATTATTTTCTTTTGGCTTATTAATACTTTGAGTATTATTAATCTTTTTTTCATAAGGTGCTTTTGAAATCAATTTTTCATATTCTAAACTAATTTCTTTTTTGTATTCTAAATAAGTTTTATAATTGATTTTTCCTTCAGTACATAATTCTTCAAGTTTAGTATTTATATTACGTTGATCGTTCATTAATTCAACTTTATCTTTTAAAGTAGCATTTAATCCTTTTATACTAGGTTCATAAATATATTCTTTAATAGGTGTTACTTCTATACCAGTTAATTTATGAACATCAACTATTATCTTTCTATGATTATTTTGTTTAGCTATTTCAATAGTTTGTTTATATGTTTCTTTATCTTTATATAATTTAGCTATTTCTTTACCTATAGAATCTCTTTCGTTTGTTAATTTTTCATATTGTTCTTGAAAATTTCTAAGTTTATATTTTGCATTTCTTTCCATTAATTCTTCAATTTGAATTCCAATAATTCCATAGTCTTGTCTTAATACTTCTAAATTATTAATGCAATCATTTAATTTACCTTTTAAAGTTTTACCTTCTGCTTCTAGTTTTTCATTAACACTTTTAACTCTTTCACCAGCAAACTTCATTAATTTATTAAATTCTTGTTTTGAAATACTTTCTAGTGCAATATTGCTATTTTCATTAGTTAACAAATGATCTTTTGAAATATCTTTTTTAGAAAGTAAAAAATATTTTCTTTCATCATTTCTTTGATATCTTCCTGCATCCCAAGTTGTATCAGTATAATAAAATTTACCATCTAAATTTACTTTTATAATAGAGTGATCACCTTGATTAACTTTACTTTTACCATTAATACTAACTAAACTAGATCTATTTTCACTAATTAAACATCCAACATCATATGATTTAATATCACATAATTTAAGTAATAATTGCATTGTTTTTGAATAACCTTCACAAACACATTGGTTGTAAATTAATCCATTATAAGTTCCATTAGCACCAGTTTCTTTACCAATTCTAACACCATTTTTAATATGACTGTTATTAGATTTTAGTGAACCATAGTCATATCTAACATTTTCACACATCCATTGATATAAAATAGCAAATTTTTCTTTATTTGTATCAGTTGGTTTTATATAATTTGATATGATTGCTTTTGCTTTATTTAAAGCTATTTCTAATTCTTTAGTTGAATATGTTATTTTATCATTTAGTGAACCAATATTTTCACTCCAAGTTATATTATATTCATCAAATTTATTTTTTTGTAGAGTAGGCATATATAAAACGTCAACATCACATTTAATATCTTTATTAGAAAAATCTGATATTTTTTTACATAGATTTTTTTCGTCAATAAAACTATTATTATCATAAAATGTAAATGTTTTTAAACTATTAAGTTTATCTAATCCATCTATTTTATTTAATGATCTATTTGATATTAATTTTAATTCTTTTAAATTAGTTAAATGATTTAAATTTAAAAAATCTAATCCATTTTGACCTTTAATATATAGTTTTTCAATGTTTGTAAATTCTTTAAGTAAACCATTAATTGTTGAACTATCAATAATATCACTAGTATCTATTTTAATAGATTTAAGATCCGAAAATAAATTGATATATTCTAATGTTTCTTTTTTAATATTTAAATCTTTTACATACTTAAATTCATATTCAAAAAAAGTATTTCTTCTTTTATATACACCTAAATCAGTTACTTCTTTAGGTTCAGGCATATTATTTTCTTTTCTATATTTATCTATAGCATCTCTAATATCGCCACCAATATTATAAGGTAATGTAATCATTGTATACCTCCTTATTATCTAATAATATTATAATATCTTTTATTATTTATTTCAATATGTTATAATTAAAGTACAATATATAGAGAAAAAAATATGATATAATTATAATACAAAGGAGTAAAGTTATGGATAAAATAAAAATTAATATGCTTTCAATGGCTGATAGTGTAGATGGACAAGGAGTAGGTAGTGCTTACCTTGAATTAATAAAATTATTAAAAGAAGATGGTAGTGATGATTTTGAAATATTAATAAATGATAAAGTAAAGAATAGTGATATAATTCATGCTCATACATTTGAACCAAGAAATTATTTAAAATTAAAGAAAGCAAAAAGAAAAAAAATACCTACAATATCTTATGTACATTGTTTACCAGAACACTTTGATGGATCAATTAAATTACCTAAATTTGCTTTTAAAATATTTAAAAAATATGTAATTAGATTTTATAAAAAAGCTGATAATTTAGTTGTAGTTAATCCTATATTTAAAAAAGATATGGTTAAAGCTGGATTAGATGAAGATAAAATAACATATATTCCTAATTTTGTTTCAAAAGAAAAATTTTATAAAAAAAGTGAAGAAGAAATAAAAGAAATAAGAAAAAAATATGATTTAAATAGTGATGATTTTGTAGTATTAGGAGCTGGTCAAGTACAAAATAGAAAAGGTGTTAAAGATTTTGTTGAAGTAGCTAAAATGTTACCAAATATTAAATTTATTTGGGCTGGAGGATTTAGTTTTGGAGCTATTACTGATGGACATAAAGAGTTAGAAAAAATAATGAATAATCCACCAGAAAATGTTAAATTTTTAGGAATAGTACCAAGAGATGATATGAATGATATATTCAATATGAGTGATTTATTATTTGTTCCATCTTATAATGAATTATTTCCAATGACAATACTTGAAGCATGTTCAACAGATACACCACTTTTACTAAGAAACTTAGAATTATATGAAGATATATTATTTAAAAAATATATATCAGCAGGTAATAATGAGGATTTTGCTGAAATGATTAAAAAATTAAAAGAAGATAAAAATGAATATGATAAACAAGTTGAAAATGCTAAATATATTTCTAATTTCTATTGTAAAGATCATATTTATAAAATGTGGAAAGAGTATTATACAAGTTTAGTAAAAAAACACGATTAATCGTGTTTTTAATTATATTTTTTATTTATTTCTTTTATATATTTTTTTCTCATAACTGGTAATATATTTTCTGTTATAGTAGTAGATACTTCATTCATATTTATATTTGATGTATCTAATATTAATGAATTATCAACACTCTTTCTAAATAAATCATTTAATTTATTTAAACATTCATTAAATCCTTCAATATTTTCAATATTTAAGAAATTTCTTTTTTCTAAAGCTAATGAAGAATTATAATCTCTTTTTAATGATGTTAATCCATCCGCATATGTTATAACTAAAAAATCAATTAATTCTTTAGATATTGAAATATATTTATCTCTAACTTCTTCATATATATTTTTTTCAATATCACCAGTTTTAAATCTTCTATAATTCCATATTTGTCTATCATTTATAGATCTATCAATTAAAATAATATCTTTATTTGTCTTAATAGCTTCTTCTAATTGTTTATAAACACATTTTAAAATATATAAATTTAAATCAACTTTATTCATATTACAAAGTTTGTTTTTATATTCTTCTTTATATGATTTAGATGTTGTAAATTCTTCTATAATAGAAATATCAAAACCACCTTTTTTAAAAAAGTCATATAAATTGTTTATTGTAGATGTTTTACCAGTTCTAGGTGTTCCAGAAAATTCAATAACAAATGGTTTCTTTAATTTACATATTTCTTTTAATTTATATAATTCTAATTTTTGATAATGTAATTTAATTAATTTATTATAATAATCAGAATTATTTTCAAATATTGTTTCTTTTAAATATAAATCTTCTTTATCATTAAATATAATATCTAATAAATCTTTTAATCTTTTAAATATTGGTAAATTTTCATCTTCATTATTTATTAAACTATTATACATATTTTCATAATACCATTTTTGTTTTTCTTCATCTCTATTGAATTTTGAAAAATCTTTTTTACCCGTTTTCTTAAATAAAATCATTAAATCTTCTAAGTTATTTATTTTATCAGCACATATAACTAATTTATTATCTAAAGATAAATTTTTAGTTTTTTCAATTGTTATTTTTTTTCTTTCTTCCCAAGATAAAGATTTATCCATTTCAGATGAATTTATAACTAAATTAGTTATATCTTCTCCAAATTCTTTTTTTAAATCATCCTTAGTATATTTAGTATCTTCTATAACATCATGTAAATATCCAGCACTAATAATATTATCATTACATTTATATTCTTCTAGTATTTTTCCAACACCTAAAGGATGTACTATATAGGGTTTATCTGGTTCACTTTTTCTAACTTGATCTTTATGGGCATTAATAGAAAAAAATTTAGCTTGTTCCTTTATATTATTTATTTTGTTTATTTTTAAAAATAATTTTACAAATTCATATTTATCATTTATAACATTTTTAATTTCTTCTTTAAATTTATCAAAATCTAAATCTTTGACATATACTTTAGCGTATCCATCCTCACCAAATTTATTTTTAATATAGTTATATGATCTTAATATTTTTTCTTCTAAAGAAAGATTAGGATAATGTTTTTGAGTGTATAAATAACTTCTTTCTATTGATGAAGAAAGTGAAGTATTTCTATCTGCAGAAGAGATAATTTTACCATAAATGGTTCTTGGTTCATATTCAAGTGTAGATCTATGATCTATAATTGCTTCTTTAATTATTTTTCTTTGTTCATCATTAAAAAAATCACTCATTTTTTTATTTTCATAAAACATTTTAGCTGATAAAACCTCATGATTATCTTTATCAATATGATGAGCTAAATCATGAAATGAAGCTATTGTATAAACCATATTGATATCAATATTATCAAATTGTTTACTAAATTCTAAACTTCTTTTAATAACATAATTTATATGATTTATATCGTGCCCTTTATCATTTTTTTCATAAATAGGGAATATTTCATTTTCAATATATTCTTTTAAATCTTTATTTATTTCCATATTAAACCCTCCTAATTAAATTATACAATAAATAAAATATAAAAAAAAGTAATTTTAAAAAAATGATTATTATGATATATTATTTATGGTGATTATATGAAATTAAGAATAATGACATTTAATATAAGAGGATGTAAAAATTATTTAACAAATAAAAAAGATATTAATTCAATTGTTAAAATAATAAGAAAATATAATCCAGATATAATAGGTTTAAACGAAGTATTTAGTGGGATAATTAGTAATAATAGTCAAAGTAAAAAAATTGCTAGGAAATTAGGTTATTATTCTTATTTTGGTAAATCAACTAGAGTATTATTTAGAAAATATGGTAATTCAATTATATCTAAATATCCAATATTAAATAATGAAGTTATTCTAATACCTGATCCTATTGATAAAAAGGGTAGTAGTTTATATGAAACAAGATCAATATTAAAATCAATAGTTGAAATAGATAATAAAAAATTAAATATTTATATTACTCATTTAGGTTTAAATATAGATGAACAAGAAAACGGTTTTAAAATACTTAATAGTATTGATTCAAATAATAGTATAATAATGGGAGACTTTAATATAGAACCAGATGATATTTTATTTAAAGAATTAAATGATAATTTCATTTCTTCTGATAATTATTTAAATGATTTAAGATGTAGTTTTCCATCTAAGAATCCAATTAATAAATTAGATTATATTTTTGTAAGTAAAGATATTAAAATAAATTATTCAAATATAATGGAAGATATAGCATCAGATCATTTACCATATGTTGTAGATATTGAAATATAAAAATGAAGATTATTCTTCATTTTTTTAATTAACTTTTACTATTTAATTTGATATAATTATATTGGAGGTAGAAATATGACTTTAGTTATTATGGCGGCTGGTATGGGAAGTCGTTTTGGGGGATTAAAACAAATTGAACCTGTTGGTCCAAATGGTGAATTCATAATAGATTATTCTATTTATGATGCGAAAAGATGTGGTTTTGATAAAGTAGTTTTTATAATTAAAGAAGAAAATTATGAAATCTTTAAAGAAACAATTGGTAAAAGAGTAGATAAATATATTGATGTTGAATATGTTTTTCAAAATAATGATAATGTTAGTGTTGAATTGCCTAGTGAAAGAGTAAAACCACTTGGTACAGGTCAAGCTATATTGTGTTGTAAAGATAAAGTTAAAGAAAACTTTGCAATTATAAATGCGGATGATTTTTATGGATATGATGCTTATAAAACAATATCTAGTTTTTTAAAAAATAATACTGATTTAGATAAATATGCAATGGTAGGTTATAAAGCTATTAATACAATAACTTCTAATGGATCAGTTAAAAGAGGAGTTTGTAATGTTTCAGATGGAAAATTAACTAAATTAATTGAAAGTTCAATTGAAAATAATGGTTCTAATTTACTTGCAACTTCACTTGAAACAAATGAAAAATTTGAAATAGAAAATGATACTATAGTTTCTATGAATATGTTTGGTTTTACACCAAAAATATTTGAATACTTAGAAAAAGGTTTTGATATATTCTTAAAAACAAGTGATTTATCAAAAGCTGAATATTTAATACCTAGTGTAGTAGACGAATTAATACAAGATAATAAAGTAACTGTTGATGTATTATCTACAAGCGCTAGATGGTATGGAGTTACATATAAAGAAGATAAAGAATTATTATGTAATGAAATAAATAAATTAATTGAAAATAAGGAATATCCTAATAATTTATGGGATTAATTCCTTTTTATGCTGATATAGTTTAATGGTAAAACAAATCCCTCGTAATGATTAGATGTAAGTTCGATTCTTACTTTCAGCACCATTTTTCTAACATTTTTAGTTAGATTTTTTTATTGATTTTTATACTTTATTAATATATAATATATAACTACATGGAGGTTTTGTATGGATAGAGAAGATTTAGATTTAATTATAAGAAATCTACCTAAAGAAAGTGTTAAAAGAGCTTGTTATATAGTAAGAGAATATAAAAGATATGAAAAAGATGGTAACTTTATAGATTGCGCTGTTACAAAAGAAGAATATGAAGAAGCTTTAAAAATTATATTAGCTTATGCTTATACAACAAGTGATAATAATACAGTTGTTGAACTAATGAAATGTTATAGTGATTGTAATAGAAATAATGGAACATGTGGTTTTTGTGATGGAGAATTCCAAATAACTAAAGATCAAAGTAAAAAACTTTGTAAATATTATTCGGATCCATTTAATATTTAAGGAGTATTATGAAAATTTAAATATTAATTCATCTAATATTGACACTAAACAATTAAAAGTTGAAAATAATTCAACTTTTTTTCTATGATTTTATTGTATTATATGATATAATTTATATAGAATAGAGGTATGTGTAATGCATAAAAAATACATAATTTTTTTAATTACTTTGATATTATTAATCCCTAAAAATGTATTAGCTTTTAATGGTAAAAATTATTATTCATTTAGTGGATTAAGTGAAGTAAGTGAAATAAATATTGATGAAATTGATCATAGTAAATCATTATTTGTATCTGAAACAGGTAGTGATGATAATGATGGATCTGTTTTAAGCCCATTTAAAACAATAAATAAAGCAATACAAGAAGCTGGTGAAAATTATACTATTTATATAAGAGAAGGAACTTATAATGAAGCGGTAGTAATTGATAAAAGTAATATAACATTAAGAAATTATCCAAATGAAGTTGCTAAAATAACAGGCGTTAATGAAGCTAGTTTAAATTTTAATATTAAAATTAATCCTAATTTATCAAATATAACTATTTATGGTTTAAATATACAAGATCATAATGAAATAAGTATAGAAGCAGTATTTGGTATATTTGTTAATGGTAATGTTAGAAATTTAATTATTCAAAACAATGAATTTACTAATATAAATGGTAATGAATTATATAAATATTCTGGTGGATACAATGCTGGTGGTATTGTAATATATGGAAATCAAGATAAAGTATCTAAAAATATATTAATTACTGGTAATAAATTTCATGATATGGATTGTGGTAGATCTGAAGCTATTACAGTAACAGGATATGTAACAGAAGTTGATATAATTGAAAATGAAGTAAAAGATATAGTTAATATAGGTATTGATGTAGTAGGTGGATATGGTGCTAATTCTAATCCTGATTATGACTATGCTAGATATATTTATGTAGCTGGTAATAAAGTAGAAAATGCTGTTTCTACAATAGCTTATAATGGTGGAATATATGTAGATGGTGCTCAAGCTGTTTTAGTTGAGAGAAATAAAGTTTCTAATTGTCCTTATGGTATTTCTATTGATCAAGAAATATATGTTGATGATGAAAAATATACAGCTCAAGATATAATCGTTTCATCTAATTTATTTATAAATAATACAATAGGTGGTATTAGATTTGGTGGTTCTAAAGGATCAAATACATCTGTCATTAATTCAAAATTAATTAATAATACAGTTATTAATCCAGCGACTTCTTTAAGTTCAGCGCTTGTATTTGGTAAGGGTCATGATAATGAAGTAATTAATAATGTAATAATTGATGAAGGAACTTGGAATAATTTAATTTATACTGATGATTTTTCAGAGCCTACTGATTTATATAATACTAATATTTTTAACAATTATTTATATACAGCTAAATATGCTAGTATTGAAAGATATTTTGTTTTTGCTAATACCAAATATTCTAAACAAGAATTTTTGGATTTAGAATTTGTTAATGATGATAATAAAATTGCTATAGAAGAAGAATTGAATTTAGATTATTCAGTAAAAGATACATCAATTTTAAATACATCTGGTTTATCTAATGGTTATACATTATTATTACGTGATTATAATGGTGATTTAAGAGATGAACCATTAAGTTTAGGTTATATAACAAATAGTAAAAAAGTAGATACTGAAGATGATTTGAATAAATTAAATGAAAAATTTGGTTTTAAAAAAGATTATGAAGTAGTTGATCCTATTATTAATACAACAACAGATCCAACAAATAATAATGAAAACAATAATACAACAACAGATCCAACAAATAATAATGAAAACAATAATACAACACCAGATCCAACAAATAATAATGAAAATGATAATACGACAACAGATCCAACAAATAATAATGAAAACAATAATACAATAACAGATCCAACAAATAATAATGAAAACAATAATACAATAATGGATCCAACAAATAATAATGAAAGCAATAATACAACAACAGATCCAACAAATAATAATGAAAATGATAATACAACTACTGATGAAAATAATACTATTATAGATGATAATAATGAAGAATTAGAGAAAAATAATATTATTTTAACGAGTGCTTTAAATGATAATTTAAATATTAACAATCCAAAAACTGGTGATGATATTATAGTTTATTTTATAATGTCAATAATAAGTTTAATTGGATTAACAATTATTATTTTAAAAAAAGATAAATTAATTAAGTTATAGAAAATTTAAAGATGGGGGATTTATGGAAATAGATATAGAAAGATTAAGAAAAGATTTAATTGATTATTTTGGATCAGCTGTTAATATTAATAATGTGGCTTATATTGATGTTATTAGAGTGGAAAATGCTAGTGAAGAAGAGTTAATTAAAATTGCAATTGAAAATAGATTTAATTTGAAAAAATATGAAGATAATAAAACTAATATAAAAAAATATTAGTTTTTATTTGATTTTAATTATTTTTTTGATATAATAAATAACTGCTAGAGATAATATTAAAAAAGGATGATAATATGTTAAAAAATATAGAAATTAATAATGATAATATTGATTCATATTTATTTTTAGATTATATAAAATCAAATGGTTTTAATGAAGAAGATTATAAAAATATATTAGAACTATTTCAACCACCTAAAAAATCAATCTCACAATTTATAAATACAAAACAATTTATTTTAATAACAAGTATAATTAAATGTGATGATTTTAATGAAATGAATTTAAAAGGAGCATGTGGTTATTTAAATAAAGATTCAATAGAAATACCAAAAACAATGAAAAATGATTCAATATTATTTAGAAATAAAACATTATCACCACAAAATAAATTATTATATGATATACCAAAAAAAGAAGATTTTGATTGTATAATAGGTAATGGAATATCAAAAGATTTAAAAAAAGTAAGTCATTATAATATGAAACAATATATAGGATATTGTATAGATAGATCTAATAAACAATGTAATATGTTACGAGAAGAATATAAAAAAATGTTTTTACTTTTAAATGAAATTGATAATAATTATACATATCAATCTGATACAATTGAAGAAAAAAACAAAGAATTAACTTTAATAACTAGAAAATAGATTTTAATCTATTTTTTTTTATTAATTTTTGATATAATTAAATAAGAATAGAGGAAAGATATGAAAAAATATATTATTGTTTTATTATTTATGTTTATGGTTTTACCTTCACTAGTTATTGCTAGAGGAGAACCACCAGTATATATAAATTATAAAGTAAAAGTAGTTAATGAAAACGGAATACAAATGAAATTAAATGATTCAAAAGAAATAACAATCCCATTTGATACTGTATTAGAAGTGAATTATGAATATGAATTAAATGGTAAATTATATGGTAATGTTGAATATAATGATGCTACTGGTATGATTGAAATATCAGGAACAGAATTATTAACTAAAGAAGTAGATTTAGAAAAATATAAAAGTGAAGAAGAAAAGAAAATATATATTTTTGAAAAAGGTAATTACTTATATAATGGACCATCAAAAGCATATGGACTTGTAGAAGGTAATATTGAAATACCAGTAGGTACAACACTTACATATATTTATGGCGATGAAGCATGGGCATATGTTACATATAACAACACAAAAGGATGGATTTATATTTATACATATGATGATATTATATATGAAAAAGGAGCTACAGTAGCTACTATATATAATAGAAAAGCATATACAATTAAAGATATTGAACTATTATCTTCTCCACTAACAGATGAAAAAAACAATAAAAAAATACCCGCACTAAAAGAAATAAATTGTAAATATTTTTATTCAAAAGAACCATATTTAACTTACTATTATATAACTGATGGTTCTAATGAAGGATGGTATAAATTAAACTCATTAGATTTAGCTGAATCATATGAAGATGATTTTATAGTTAATGCTTATGAAGATTCTAAAATTTATGAAAAACCAGATACAAATAGTAAAGTATTAAGTGATATAAAAAAAGATGAAGAGTATAATGTACTTGCTATTGGTATAAATGATGATATAGAAAATAATACTTATGAAAGTTGGTCTTATGTAAAATATAATAATATAAAAGGATGGATTTATTATATAGAAAAAGGTAAAGTAAATGATGATAATAAAAATAATGAAGTTATAAACAATGAAACGAAAGAAGAAAATAATAAAAAAGATAATAATTCATCAATAAAAATAATAGGTTTTTCAGTTTCAATAATAATTATAATATTATTTATTATATATACAATATTGAGACAAAATAGTAAAAAAGAAAAAGAAGAAAATTAAAAAATTATAATTGACAAAAAGTATTAATATGTTATAATTAAATTACTAGAGAAAGTAAATTGGTGGTTTAAATTTGAAAAACCTACTAATTTTAACGATTGGGAGTTTGATTGTTTCTATGGTGTCGAAAACTCTTTAAATAGAGGATCCTAAAGTAGGAACGGAGAACACCCACCTGGGCGACTAGGTTTTATCGTTATAAGCTACCGCTTCTCTGGTCTTTTTTTTTTCTAAATTTAATGTTATAATTATAATGGTGTTAAATATGGAAGAATTGAAACGACTTGAATTATTAGTAGGTAAAGAAAATATTAATAAAATACAAAATCTAAAAGTTTTAATAATTGGTTTAGGTGGAGTAGGTAGTTATGCGATAGAAGCACTATCAAGATCAGGAATAAATAACTTAATAATTGTTGATAAAGATAGAGTAGATATAACAAATATAAATAGACAATTGATTGCTTTACATTCTAATATTGGAAGATATAAGACAGATATAGTTGAAGAAAGAATAAAAGATATTAATTTAAATGCTAATGTTATTAAAATTACAAAAGAAATAACAAAAGATAATATTAAAGAATTAATTGATTTGAAACCAGATTATATTATAGATGCATGTGATACAATTGAAGTAAAAAAAGAATTAATAAGACAAAGTATAAAAAATGATTTTAAATTAATTTCATGTATGGGAACAGGTAATAAATTTATACCAAAGTTTGAGATAATGGATCTATCTAAAACTACATATGATCCAATTGCTAAAATATTAAGAAAAATGGTTAAAGATGAAAAGATAAATAAAAAAATAACAGTTGTTTCAAGCAATGAAAAACCAATTAAGACAGATAAAGTAATTGCTTCAAATTCATTTGTTCCACCAACTGCTGGTTTATTACTTGCTAGTTATGTTATTAATGATGTTATAAGGTGATTTATGGAAAAAGAATTAATAAAAATAATAAAAAAATTTGAAGGTAGTGTTTTAGCTATTGGTTTAAATGTTGATTTAATAAAAAGATTAGAAGAAAATATGAACATATTAGATTTAGATACACTAAATTTAATAGATAATAGAAGAAAAAATAAATTTTCTAAAAAAAATCTTGATGAAAAAGTTAAAGAACTAAGAGAACATGATGAAAAATATAAAATACAAAGACTAAAAACTAAAAAAATAAATATAAAAAAATTAAGAAAATATTATAATAAAAAGAAAACAAATTATTTAATTTGTAATTATGAAGAAATAAAAAGATTTATGAAATACTTTATTAAAGATAGTGTATATATAAATAATAATATGTTATATTTATATGGTATAAGTTTAGAAGATGTTAAAACAATTGTAAAAAAATATAAAAGATATAATGTTTTAATTAAACCAACAATAAAAGATGATTACTTTATATTAGAAATTGATAATAAAGAAAGTAAAAATAATAAAATAAAAGATTTTTTCTATTTAATTCATGATACAATAGAAAATGTAGTAGAATTCATAGGCGATATATTAATAAATTAGGTGATAATTATGTATTTAAAAGAAATAAAAGCACAGGGATTTAAATCTTTTGCTGATAAAACAATGATAGAATTTAATAAAGGTATTACAGGTGTAGTAGGTCCTAATGGTAGTGGTAAAAGTAATGTTGTTGATGCTGTAAGATGGGTATTAGGTGAACAATCAATAAAATCACTAAGAGGAGAAGGAAATATGACAGATGTTATATTTTCAGGTTCTAAATCAAGAAATCCAATGAATGTTGCATCAGTTACTTTAGTATTTGATAATACTGATCATTATTTAAATATGGATTATAATGAAATATCTATTAAAAGAAGAGTATATAAAGATGGTACAAATGAATATTATATAAATAATGAAAAAGTACGATTAAAAGATATAAATGACTTATTAATGGATAGTGGAATGGCTAAAGAATCTTTTAATATAATTTCTCAAGGTAAAATAGAGGATATATTATCCAATAAACCAGAAAATAGAAGAGTTATATTTGAAGAAGCTGCAGGTGTGTTAAAGTATAAAAAAAGAAAAGAAGAAGCTTTAAGAAAACTAGATAAAACACATGATAATATGTCTAGAGTTGAAGATATTATTAAAGAACTTGAAACACAAGTTGGTCCATTAAAAGAACAAAAAGAAAAAGCATTAAAATATTTAGATTTAAAAGAAGAATTAAAATCTATCGAAATAGCTTTAATAACTAATGATATTACTGAAATAAATAGAAAATATCAAGATTTAAAAAAAGAAGTTGAAGACTTAACTAAAAAATTAGATAAAATGTTATCTACAAGTAGTGTAGATGAAAGTAAAATAGAAAAGTATAAATTAGATATTTCAAAATTAGAAGAAAAAATAAAAATAAAAAACAAGGAATTATTAGATATAACAAGTAAAGTATTAAAAACAGAATCACAAAAACAAATAATATTAGAAAGACAAAAATATAATGTTTCTGATACTAAATTACATAATAATTTATTAGATTTAAAAGAAAAAGAGAAAAAATTAGAAAATGATCAAAATATCTTAGATAATGAATTTATTAATATAGATAAAGAAATAGAACAAAAAAATATAAAATTAAAAGAATTAAATGATTTATTAACTAAAACAAAAAATAATAAATTAAATATAGAAAATGAATTATCAAAAGATAATAAATTAGAATTAATAAATAATAATAAAATAGAAAATTTAAAAGAACAAATTGAAAATAATTCATTATTACCAACACCAGTTAAAAGTATATTATCAAATCCTAAATTAAAAGGAATTCATAATGTAATAGGTAATATACTTGAAATGGATAATGAATATACATTATGTATTTCAACATCTTTAGGCTTAGCTTCATCAAATATAATAACTGATGATGAAAATAAAGCTAAAGATGCATTAGAATATTTGAAAAACAACAATTTAGGTAGAGCTACATTTTTTCCTTTAAATGTTATTAAACCAAGAAGTATTGATTTAGATATATTAGAAAAAGTAAAAAAACAAAAAGGTTTTATAGATGTAGCAAGTAACCTAGTTAAATATGATAAGTTATACCACAATATCGTTTTAAATCAATTAGGAAATGTTTTAGTAGTAGATAATATAGATAATGCTAATAAAATATCAAGAATAATAAATAATTATTATAAAATTGTTACATTAGATGGAAATGTTATTAATGTTGGAGGTTCTATAACAGGTGGTAGTGCTATTAAAAATAAAAATACTATTTCAGCTAAATATGAACTAGAACAATTAATATATGATAACAATAAACTATTAGATGATATTAAATTATTAGAAGATAAAATAAATGTAGTAGATTCTAATATAAGAGAAATAGAAGATAAATATTATATTTTAAATAAAGAAATAATTAGTTTACAAGAAACAAAAGAAAACAAAAATAAATTAATTTTAAATTTAAAAACCGAAAAAGAAGCATTAGAACTAGAAATAAGAGGATTAAATAATTTAATCAATGGTGAATTAACTAAAGAAGAAGAAAATATAATAAATGAATATTATGAATTATCAAAACAAAAAGATAATATAACAAATGAATATAATAATTTAGTTAAAGAAAAAGAAGATTTATCAGTTGAATTAGATGATTTTGAAAGAGAAACTAAAAAAGAAAATAGTTTATATAATGAATTATCTAATACACTTAAAAACAAAGAAATTGAGTTAAATAGAATGGATGTTAAATTAGATACATTACTAAATAACTTAAATGAATCTTATCAATTAACTTATGAAAACGCTATTAGTATTTATAGATTAGAATTAGAACCTAATGTAGCTAGAAATAAAGTTAATTCATTAAAAAGAGATATAAGAGAATTAGGAGATGTAAATGTTTTAGCTCCAGAAGAATTTGATAAAGTAAATGAAAGATATGAATACTTATTAAAAGGTAGAGAAGATCTAGTTAAAGCAGAAAACACTTTATTAGAAATAATAAGTGAAATGGATTCTGTAATGGAAAAAGAATTCTTATCATCATTTAAATTAATTGAAAAAAATTTCAAAGAAACATTTAGAGAATTATTCCATGGTGGTGAAGCAGAACTTAAATTAACAGATCCAAATAATATTAATGAAACAGGTATTGATATTATTGCATGTCCTCCTGGTAAAAAATTAACAACAATTTCATTATTGTCGGGTGGTGAAAAAACATTTACAGCAATCTCACTTTTATTTGCTATTATCAAATCTAGACCAGCACCATTCTGCATACTAGATGAGGTAGAAGCCGCACTAGATGATGTAAATGTTGATGCATTTGGTAAATATTTAATTGGATTAAAAGAAAAAACACAATTTATTGTAATTACACATAAAAAGAAAACAATGGAATATGTTGATTTATTATATGGTATTACAATGCAAGAATCAGGTGTTTCAAAATTAGTAAGTGTTAAATTAGAAGAAATTAAATAGGTGGGTTATGGTAAGAAAAGCAAGTATTGAGGATATAGAAATAATTAGTAATTTTAAAACTAAATTATCAATGAGTAAATTAAAATATGATAATCCTAGTTTAGATATTGTTAATACTAATATTAATATAAATGATGGAATTTACTTAATAGCTATAAAAAACAATAAAGAAGTAGGATATTTATATGGATATCAATATAAAGATAAAGCAATATTAGATCAAATATATATTATTGATAACTATAGAGAAAGTGGTTTAGGTGAAGAATTAGTTACTGAATTTAGAATATGGGCAACTAATAATTCATTAAAAAATATAGAAGTTAATATAGAAAATGGAAATGAAGCTTATTTTTTATTTGATAAATTAGGTTTTGAAATAACTAAAGTAATTATGAATGTTAATATATAAAAGGTATAATTTAATACCTTTTTTCTTGATTTGTTTACGAACATTTGTTATAATAAAAATAGAGGTAAAAATGATATAAAATGTGATAAAATATTATTAGGTTAGGAGGAATTATATGACACCACATATAAGTGCTAAAGAAGGAGAAATAGCAAAAACAGTAATTATGCCAGGTGATCCAAAAAGAGCAAAATTTTTTGCAGAAACTTATCTAGAAGATTATAAATTAGTAAGTGATGTTAGAAATATTTATGCTTATACAGGTAAATATAAAGGAAAAGAAGTAACAATTATGGCTTCAGGAATGGGAATGCCATCAATAGGAATTTATTCATATGAATTATTTAAATTTTATGATGTAGATAATATCATAAGAGTAGGAACATGTGGAGCATACACTAAAGATTTAAATGTATTTGATATTATTCTTGTAAATGATGCTTTTTCTAATAGTAGTTATGCTAAAGAACAAAATGGTTGTGAAGACCATATAATGCATTCAAATTCAACATTAAATTTCTATTTAAGAGAAGCAGCAGAAAATTTAAATATACCAATTACTATTGCTAATATACATAGTAGTGATGTATTTTATAGAAAAAATGATAATTATAAAGAATTAGCTTTACAAGGATATTTAGCAGTTGAAATGGAAAGTTTTGCATTATTTCATAATGCAAATGCATTAAATAAAAAAGCAGCATGTTTATTAACTGTTTCAGATAGTTTAGTAACAAAAGAAGAAACGACAAGTGAAGAAAGAGAAAAAGCATTTACAAAAATGGTGGAAATTGCATTAAATTCAATTTAAAGATAATAATAAATTAAGGAGGTAAATATGAAATACCAAAAATATGATATAGGTCCTTATAATTTACATATTATAAATACCAATAAATTTAAAACAACAACACTAAGAGTAAATTTTAAAAGACTATGCAAAAAAGACGAAATAACTAAAAGAAGTATTTTACCTATCTTATTATTAGAAACTTCTAAAAAATATAATACAAAAAGAGTATTAGAAATTGAAACTGAAGAACTATATGATTTAAAATATAACGGATATTCTACATTATCAGGTAATTACAATGTAATGACATTTGAAGAAACATTTTTAAATGAAAAATATACTGAAAAAGGATATTTAGAAAAATCAATTGAATTCTTATTTGAATTAATTTTTAATCCAAATATATCAAATAACAAATTTGTAGAAGAACCATTTGAATTATGTAAAAAAATAGTCAAAGATAATATTGATACAGTAAAAGAAAGAACAAATTATTATTCAAATATGAGATTATATGAAGAAATGGATAAAGAATCTATAATTTCATATCGTTCAATTGGTTATTCAGAAGATTTAGATAAAATAACAACATCAAATTTATATAAATATTATCTATCTGTATTAAGTAATGATTTAGTTGATATATTTGTAATAGGTGATGTTGATCAAGAAAAAGTAAGAAAAATAATAACAAAATTATTTAATATTAATTCAATAAAAAAACAAAGTAAAACACATATTGTTAAACATAAGAAATTTAGAAATAAAGTAAATATAGTAAAAGAAAAAATGGATATTGAACAAAGTAGATTATGTATTGGTTTTAAAATAGATAATTTAACAGAATTTGAAAGAAAATATGTTATGGGTATTTATAGCTATATATTAGGTGGAGGACCAGATTCTAAATTATTTAAAGAAGTTAGAGAAAAGAATAGTTTATGTTATAACATTAATTCTATGTTTAGCGGTGTATTTAATGTTCTTAAAATTTCATCTGGTATAAATTCATCTAACTATTCAAAAGCACTTAAAATAATCAAACAACAAATTAAAAGTATGGAATTAGGTAAATTTGATGAAAGAGATATAACATGTGCATGTATGATTTATTTAAATACATTTAAACAAATTATGGATAGTCAAGAATCTATATTATCAAGTTATGCTAATATGGAATATTTAAATTTAGATCCATTTGAAGTAAGAGAAAAAGAAATTAAAAAAGTAACAAAAGAAATGATTATTAATGTTTCAAAAAAAATAAAATTAGATACTATATATCTATTGGAGGGAAAAGATGAACAAGAAGACATTCAATAAATTAAATATAGATATATATGAAGATAAATTAAATAATGGATTACATATTTATGTAGTACCACTAAAAGAAAAAAATAATACTTATGTTACTTTTACAACAAAATATGGTTCGACAACAAGTGAATTTATTCCAATTGGCGAAAAAGATTATATTAAAGTACCTGATGGAGTTGCTCATTTTTTAGAACACAAAGTATTTGAACAAGAAGATGGAATTGATCCATTCTCATTTTTCTCAGAAAGAGGAGCAGATTGTAATGCAAATACATCATTTTATAAAACAACATATTTATTTTCAGGATCTAGTTTTTATGAAGAAAATTTAAAGTATTTATTAACTTATGTTACAAGTCCATATTTTACAGATGAAAATGTATTAAAAGAAAAAGGAATTATTGAACAAGAATTAAAAATGTATGATGATGATCCTTATTCAAAATTATATGATAAAATTTTAGAAAATAGTTTTGTTAAACATCCTATTAGAATACCAGTAGGAGGAACAGTAGAAAGTATAAAAAAAATAACAAAAGATGATTTGTATAAATGTTATAATACATTCTACCATCCTTCTAATATGTTTATTATTATAGTAGGTAATGTTGATCCAAAAGAAAGCATAAAAATAATTAGTGATTTTTATAAAGATAAAAATTATAATGATTTTAATGAAATAGAAACAAAAAAATATTTAGAACCAGATATTGTATATAAAGAATATGAAGAACTAAATATGAATGTTAGTATTCCTAAAGTATCAGTAAATTATAAAATAAATATAACTAAATCTAATATTGATTTTGTTAAAAAATATTTATATTTAACAATATTTTTAGATTTAAAATTTGGTACAACCTCTTTATTTTTAGAAGATTTAAAGAAAGAAAATATAATTAATTATGATTTATCTTATGAAACAGTTAACATCGATAGTCACATATTAATTATATTATCTAATGAAACAAAAGAAAAAGATAAGTTAATTAAAAGTATTGATGAAGAAATTAATAATATTTTTATTACAGAAGAAGAATTAAATAGAAAGAAAAAAATAATTAAATCTTCACTTGTATATATGACAGATGATATATATACAATTAATCATAAAATAATGAGCGATATTATTAAGTATAACAATATATTTTATAATATTATAGATATAATTAATAGTTTAAATATAACTGAATATAATGAATTTATGAAAACAATTGATTTTAATAATAAAAATATAACAATTATAAACCCTAAATAGTTGATTTTTGTATAAAATTATGATAAAGTTATATATAGTTTTGGAGGAATACTATGAAAATTTTATTAATTATTGTATCAATTTTAATAATTGCCATCGTTTTATTACAAAGTGGTAAAGCAGAAGGTGCTTCACATATTATAAGTGGAGGAACAGATTCTTTATTTACTAATAGAAAAGAACGTGGTGGAGAATTATTTATTACTAGAACAACAATAGTTTTAGGAATATTATTCTTTGTATTATCTATTATTGGTTATTAAAAAAATTATAATTTTAGAATATTAGAAGTCAATTTAATTAATTGATTTCTTTTATTTAGATTTATTAAGGTTGTGATAATATGTCATATATAAAAGGTAATTATAAAACTAGTATATATGAATCAGATAAAGGTTATATTATTGGTCTATTTAAAATAAAAGAAACAGATGATTCAGATCTTGAAAATTATGTAAATAAAACCATTACTTTTACAGGATATTTTGATTCTTTAAATCAAGATGAAAATTATATATTTAATGGTGAAGTAGTTGAACATCCTAAATATGGTTTACAATATAAAGTTTCAAGTTATGAAAGAATTAAACCAAGTGATATAGATGGAATAATAGAGTTTTTATCTAGTGGATTATTTAAAGGAATTGGAGAAAAATTAGCAGCTAAAATAGTTAAAACATTAGGAGAAAATACTTTGAATTTAATATTAGATGATAAAACTAATTTATACCAAGTACCTAAATTAAGTGAAAAAAAGATTGATTTAATTTATAATACACTTTTAAAATATGAAGAAAGTCATAAAACAATTGTATATTTAACTGAGTTAGGTTTTTCAATGAAAGATTCATTATTAATTTATAATAAATATAAAAATAGAACTATAACAGAAATAGAATATAATATTTATAATTTAATTGACAATGATATTGATTTTATAAAAATAGATTCAATTGCTAAAAAAATGAATATTGATTTAAATGATACAGGAAGAATAAAAGCATGTATTTATTATATTATGTCATATCTAACTTTTTCTAATGGAGATACATATTTAACACTAAATGAAATATATGATAATACATATAAATATTTAAATTTTGAAATAATGGATTTTGAAAAATATTTACAAGAATTAGAATATGAAAATAAAATAATAATTTTAAATGATAAATATTATATAAAAGAAATATATTTATCAGAATTAAATATAGCATCTAAAATAAAGTATTTAGCTAATAAAAAAATAGAAAAAAATAAAAATATAGATAATTATATTAGTTTATTAGAAAAAGATAATAATATAATTTATAATGATGAACAAAAGGAAGCTATAATATCATCATTAGAAAATAATGTAACAATTATTACAGGAGGTCCTGGAGTAGGTAAAACAACAATAATAAAAGCAATAGTTGATTTATATATTAAAATTAACAAATTAGAAACAGATCAAGATAAAGAAGAAATAAAATTACTTGCTCCAACAGGTAGAGCAAGTAAAAGATTATCAGAATCTACATTATTACCATCTTCAACAATACATAGATTTTTAAAATGGGATAAAGATAGTAATAGTTTTGGTATTAATGAATATAATAAAGATTATAGTAAATTAATTATAGTCGATGAAGTTAGTATGGTAGATACATTATTATTAGATTCTTTATTTAAGGGTTTAACAAATAACATAAAATTAATATTAGTAGGAGATAAAGATCAATTACCAAGTGTAGGACCAGGATTAGTTTTACAAGATTTAATTGATTCTGATTTAATCAAAACAATTAAACTAGAAAGATTATATAGACAAAAAGAAAATTCTTATATTCCTTATCTAGCAAAAGAAATAAAAGAAGATAATTTATCGGATTTTTTAACTCAAACTGATGATTATACATTCTTAGAATGTAACTCAAATAGTATAAGATTATCTTTGATAGATATTTGTAATAAATTAATTGAAAAAAATTATTCATATAAAAGAGTTCAAATAATGGCTCCTATGTATGCATCAATTAATGGAATAGATAATTTAAATAAAATACTTCAAAATATATTTAATCCAAAAAGTGATGATAAAAAAGAATTATTAGTTGGAGATACTATATTTAGAGAAAATGATAAAATATTACAATTAATCAATATGCCAGATAACAATGTATATAATGGAGATATAGGTATAATTGAAAAAATAATACCTTCATCTATAAGTGATTCTAAAAAAAATGAAATTATAGTTAATTATGATGGTAATTTAGTAACATACCTTCCAAAAGATTTTTCATCAATAAAACATGGATATGTTATTAGTATACATAAATCACAAGGTAGTGAATTTGATTTAGTTATAATACCAATCTGTAATAGTTATAAGAGAATGTTATATAGAAAACTTATATATACAGGTATAACACGTGCTAAACAAAAATTAATTTTATTAGGTGAAGCAGATGCATTTGTTTATGCTGTTGATAATAATAATGAAGTTTTAAGAAAAACATCTTTAATTGAAAGATTAAGAAATGTATCATAAAATGAATAATTATTAATAAAACCTTCATAATATATATGGAGGGAAAAAATGAAAATGATTAAAACAATGTCTTTAGTTGCTTTAGGAGCAGGTGCTTATATGATGTATGATAAATATGGTAAAAAAATTGTAAATAAAATGAGTAAAAAAATGGATAAAATTGCTTCTAAAACATCAGAAAAGATAGAAGATATGTTATAAATATGTAAATTAATCATATAATATAATGTATTATAATACATGGGAACTCGTAGGATTACGGTTCTCTTTTTTTGTAAAGTGCTTTTTTTAATTATATACAAAAAAATGATTGTTTGATATAATTTACATAAGGAAAGTAGGTGTTTAAATGAATAAAATAAAGTATATTTTGATTTTGTTTTTGTTTGTTTTAATACCTATTAGAGTTAAAGCAGATGATAAATACTATGTTAAATCTGTTAAAACAGATAAAACAATTAATGAAATTGGTTCATTTGATACATATAATCTAGCTTTAGAAAGTATGAATAAATATAATTCAACTGAAAATGATATAGCAGTTATATATCATAATAATAAAATAATAAATGCTAAATATGCAGTTGGAAATATAAGTGGAAGAGGTATTATTTATTTATATCAAAATAAAACTGATAAAGAACAAGGAAAAAAATATTATACATATATACAAAGCGATTGGGGTAGTGATGTTGCTTTTATAGATTATTATGATACAACAAATCCAATGGTTAAAATTGCTATATCGGGTATGATAGGTTGGACACCACTTTCTAATGTTGATATAATCCCACTAAATCATTCAACAATAAAAATAAAATCAGAAAAAGGTGTAAATATAAGAAAAGATGCATCAACTTCTTCTGATAAAATGGGATTTGCTAATTATAATACAAGTTTTGTTTATTATGATACAAAAGAAAATGAAGGATATACTTGGCATAAAGTATCTGTAGATGGAACAGTAGGTTATATTGCTTCAGATGGAAAAATATCTTCTAAAAATCCAGATTTTAATACATATTATATAGTTGAAAAAAATATATTAAAACATGTTTATAGATCAATTGTGAGTGGAACATATAAATTATCATTGGGACCAGCACCAACTTTCTTAGAAACAAATAAAAAATACTATAGTTTTGATGGAATATATTTTTATGA